>ENA-OYZZ01000373-OYZZ01000373.1-human-gut-metagenome-genome-assembly--contig:-NODE-373-length-20805-cov-8.411422_pt1 | contig 20805 bp, 17 predicted proteins | sample MGYA00244199_ERZ653482 | MGnify/ENA primary metagenome ERZ653482 (study PRJEB26926, sample SAMN06165036) | human gut metagenome | biome: ENVO:00009003; feature: ENVO:2100002; material: ENVO:00002003...
ATATAATTCCCAAAACAGAAAGCATAAAGCCGAGTATAACCGAAATTGCCAAAGCCGTATGAACGGATTTATGCACATTCTTTTTATCCCCTGCGCCGAGAAATTGGGCAATGAGAATGCCCGCCACCGTGCCCACCGAGCCGCTGACTACATTGAAAATCATCGAATAGTTGCCGCCCAGCCCCACAGCCGCGATGCTGACTGCCCCCAGCTGGCCAATCATGATTTGGTCCACGATAGAAAACGACGCCTGCAGCATACTTTGCAGTGTGACCGGCACAGCAATTTTGCCCAGTTCCCTTATAAATTTTGACATGATACGCCTCCTGTGCTCTCCCTCGGCAGCAATGTGACCGGCAGTACGATCTTTTCCGCGCAGCTCTGGCCGCGGCCCATGGCCTCGATACTGGCGACGGCAATGCCCGCCCGCAGCGCGGCGTCCTGCCGTACCGTCGTCAGCGACGGGTATCCGGTGCGGCTGGCCTCGCTGTCGTCAAAGCCAACAACGGCCATATCCCCCGGCACCCGCAGCCCCTTGGCCTGCAAAAAGCGCATACATTCCAGCGCGTAAAAATCCGACACTGCGAAGATGGCCGTGATGCCGGATGTGCGCAGAGCTGCGAAATTTTCTTCATAAAACTGCTGCCGGGGCCGGGCCTGCACCGGAACCTGCCAGCGGGTCACACGGTCGGGGCCAAAGGCCGCCGCAAAGCCGTCCATTCGCTCCTTGTCCATGCAGATATTGTTGTCTGCCAGGCAGAGCGCCCGGGTGTGGCCTGCGGCTTTCAGGTATTGCCCGGCCTGCCGCCCTCCGTCGGCGTGGTCGATCACGAGATTGACCACACCCGGACAGCCCTGCATATAGCCGTCGTACACGACGATGGGCGTGCGGATGGCCTGGCGCAGTGCGGCATAGTCAGCCTCACAGAAGCCCATCAGAATCAGCCCTTCCATCCGCCACATCGACGCAAACGCCGGGACCTCATCCAGTGTCCGGGTGGTTTTAACCATCAAGAAGAAGCCCTTTTCGTTTGCCTCGCGGGAGAGTGCGTTCAGCGACGCCGTGACGAAGCCGTCCTCCAGGACTTTGCCCTCGTACTTGGGGCTGTCATCGACGACCACGCCGATGATGCGGGAGCTTTTCTGCGCCAGCCAGACGCCCGCCATATCGGGGATATAGCCCACAGCTTCCAGCTCCTGCCAGACGCGCTGGGCCGTGCGCGGTGACATTTTGGACGTCTTGCCGTGGATGACGTTGGACACTGTGGCCGTGCTCAGCCCCAGCCGCTCTGCGATATCCACAATGCGGATACGATTTTCCTGCATGGTGCGCCCCCTCTCTGTACTTCCATTATGCAGCGCACTACCATTATACGGCAGAGGCCGCCCCAGGGCAAAGGTTAAACGCGTAACCACGCACAGAAAATTTCCGCTAATTTTGGTGAAAGCGCCAGCGCCGGGCATACTTTACCGCTTATGAATAAACTTCCTGTCTAATCCCTGCTTGGCGGCGGCGTTCAGGACGACCCAGGTCAGGAATACCTCGATGGGCAGCATGATCGTGTTTTTCACCGCACCGGAGGTCAGGTAGTACAGGTACCCCTTGCCGTAGAGCATAGCTTTCCACACGCTGCCCAACAAGACATTGCTGCCGTAGTTGATGATGAGCCGCGTCACAATAATGCGCGGCAGCGACGGTTTGCGGCGGTAGAGCATAACGCCGTAGATCAGCCCCGACAGCACAGCCGAGATCAGATAGCCGGGGAAATACGGCTCGCCGTAGCCGGAGAGCAGAAAGCCGACGCTGTCAATGATGGCACCGGCCATCATGCCCACGACCGGGCCGTAGCAGCTGCATCCCAGCGCGACGGCCAAAAAGCTAAAGTAGATTTTCAGGCTCGGCCCCATCAGGTAGATGGGCAGGCTTTCCAGCACGATGGCCATAGCGCAGACCAGGCCCGAGAACGCCAGCACGCGGGGGTTGTTCAGTTCCCGCCGGGCGGTGCGCCAGTAGTCGGGGGTGAGGACGGACAGGGTTTGTTCGGATACAGTGCACATAAAAAATCCTCCTTTGTGCGTTTGCCGCACAAGGGAGGAGGCAATTTTGGTTGGGACGGGCACAACGCCGCATCCGCCGTTGCACACCATCATGCAGCAGTGGGATGCGGAACCCGCACCGCGAACCTTGCGGTTACTTCGTCCTGCCACAACTCCCCGTTGGTCAGGCACTTTGGGGCAGCGCCCCACGCGCGGATTCCTACTCTGCGATATCGTTTTTTATTATACACGGGTTTTGGGGAAATGCAAGGGGAAGTTTTTCTTCCGCTGAGCCTTGGGGATTTTACTGCCCGCTCGCCCCATAGTTTGCCAGCACTCTCGCGCTGGGGTCGTTGACGTCGCAGTGAGGCCATGCCTTGTTGGGCATCCAGTAATCCACGATCATCTCCGCCTGGCCGGGGTAGTACTTCTCAAAAATTTCGCGGTACAGCAGGCTTTCCTTGGTAAAGGGGCGGCCATAGGTGTACTTGCCGCACTTCTCGGCGAACTCGCGGTCAGTGTAGATCGTCTCGGCATACTCCTTCAGATCGTCCACCATCGAGTGGCCCACCGCGTCGCTGAAGGCGGCCTTCTCGCGCCAGAGGATGCTCTCGGGAAGCCAGTCGCCCTCGAAAGCCTTGCGCAGCAGGTACTTACCCTTGCCGTAGGTGTTCAGCTTCTTCTCGGGGGCGATGGCCATGACGTACTTGACGAAATCCAAGTCGCCGAAAGGCACGCGGGCTTCCAGGCTGTTGACGCTGATGGAACGGTCGGCGCGCAGCACGTCGTACATATACAGCTCGCGGATGCGCTTCTGGCTCTCGGCCTGGAACGCGGCGGCGCTGGGTGCGTAGTCGGTGTACTTGTAGCCGAACAGCTCATCGGAGATCTCACCGGTCAGCAGCACGCGCACATCGGTCTGCTCGTGGATGGCCTTGCAGAGCAGGTACATGCCCATGCTGGCGCGGATGGTGGTGATATCCCAGGTGCCCAGCAGTCGGATGACCTCCTCCAGGCTCTGGATGACCATGTCTCGGTTGATGATGATCTCATGGTGTTCGCTGCCCAGATAATCGGCGGTCTGGCGGGCATATTTCAGGTCGATGGCATCGGTGTCCATGCCGATGGCAAAGGTGCGGATGGGCTTGCCCAGCTTCTTGGCTGCAATGGAGCAGACCAGCGAGGAATCCAGACCGCCCGAGAGCAGGAAGCCCACAGGGGCATCGGCATCCAGACGCTTTTCCACGCCTGCGATCAGCTTTTCGCGGATGTTCCGCAGGGTGGTTTCCATGTCATCCTCCATGGGGGCGGGTACGTCGGCAATGTCCTCATAGCGGACAAAGCGGCCATCGCAGTAGTAGCTGCCGATGGGGAAGGGGCGGATGTCGTCGCACCAGCCGATCAGGTTCTGCATCTCGGAGGCAAAGGCGATCTGGTGGCTGGACTTGGAATAGCCGTAGAACAGCGGACGGATGCCGATGGGGTCGCGGGCTGCGATCAGCCGGTCCTTGCGGGAATCATACAAAATAAGCGCGAACTCGGAGTCCATGTGGCGGAACATATCCAGACCGTACTCGTAATACAGCGGCAGCAGGATCTCGCAGTCGCAGTCGGAGGCAAACTTGTAGCCCCGGCGCTTCAGGATCTCCTTCTCAAAGCGGAAGCCGTAGAGCTCACCGTTGCAGACCACGCAGTCGGCACCGCGGTAGAAGGGCTGCATCCCCTCCGGGGTCAGGCCCATGATGGCAAGGCGGCCAAAGCCCATCAGACCAAAAGGCCCTTCCACCACACGCTGGTCGTCCGGCCCGCGCATCACGGTGCGCAGCAGATACTCCTTGAATTTGGCGGCACTCAGGTCGTGCCCCGTGTAACCCATAACACAACACATATTTCTTACCCCTCTCTCTAAACCTCTCCGTCAATGCTTCGCATTGCCATCTCTCCTGATAGGAGAGGCAGGTTTCCCGGTGACTGAGAGGTTTTTGCAAATAAAAAAATACGGCAGCCTTCATCCCATTGCTAGGACGAATGCTGCCGTATCCGTGGTGCCACCTAAATTACCGGTGCGCGAACACACCAGTCACTTTTGTGTACTCTCCCCGTTGAAAGCACTGCCGCGATAACGAGCGGCTGCCGTCGGCCCCTACTAACTGCCCGAAGCAGGTTCAGGGGGAAGCTCACGGGGGTTCGTTCGGGGCTCATTCTCTGTGCGGCTTCCACCGGCCCGCACTCGCTGCAAAAGAACCTTGAGCACTTACTTTTCCCGATCAACGCTTTTCCTGCCTGCATTGTATCACGGCTCTTTGTCCGTGTCAACACAGTGTTCGCATTTTTGTGCGGTCTGCCCCGGATGGGGGCTGTTTTGTGCGCAGCTGCGGCACAATCCGTACAAAACGCTGCCCTCGCACTGCAGGGTGAAGCCGTGCTCCGCCATCAGATGGGCACGCACCTCATCCATAAAGTGGCAGTCCAGGTGATAGATGCGCCCGCACTGCACGCACTTCAGGTGCAGGTGCTCGCGGCAGTGGCGGCCTTCGTCCACATACTGGAACACGGCCTTTTCGCCCTTATCGGCCACATATTTCATAATGCGCTGCTCGCCTGCCAGCTTGTCCAGATACCGGTACACCGTGGTGGGATTGGGGCTGGCCCCCTCTGCCTCCAGATGTTCCAGAATGTTGGATGCACTGACCGCGTGCTGGCGGTTGTTGATGAGATAATCCAGGATCAATTGCCGGGTTTTGGTGTTGTACCCCCCGCGACCTGCCATGGTATCAGCCTTCCTTTCTGGGTCAAGTGTACCACAATTTATCCTTTGATGCAAAACAAGAACGAAACACTGGCGACAAGCACAAAAAAACTGTTCAATTTATAGCAAAATAATGCATGATATCTGTTCAAAACGGAAAAGCTCCCAAAGTTTTCAAAAAAGTCTTGTAAACATTGTCCAGATATGTGATAATAATATTAATGATTACTTGGATTATTTAAGGGATACAAGCTGTCCGGCGGGCGACTGATTGCTGCCTGAATGGTCCTGCTTGCGAACTAGGAGATAGAACAATGAAAGAGATGGATTCCCAGTCAAAGCTCAGCCTGAAGCTGCAGGCTTACCAGTACCTGAAAACCAAGATTCTGAACTGTGAGTACCGCCCCAACGAATTTCTGAACGAGCAGAAGCTCTGTGCCGAGATGGGCAACATCAGCCGCACCCCCATGCGTGACGCGCTGGGCCGCCTGGAGCAGGAGGGGCTGATCACCATCCTGCCCAAAAAGGGGCTGATGGTCTCCGGCATTACCGAAGAGGACGTGCACAGCATGTTCGAGATGCGCCTGCTGGTGGAGCCTTACGCCCTGCGCACCTACGGCAACCTGATCCCCCGGGAGCAGCTGGAGGCCTACACTGAGCTGATGCACCACCCCGAGCGGATCGACGACTTCTGCAAATCCGATGATGATTTCCATGAGCTGCTGATGAGCAGCCTGCCCAACAAATATCTGCGCTCTGGCTATGACCGCATCACCGGCCTGAACACCCGTTTCCGCATTATGACCGGCAAGGTGAGCATGATCAATCAGGATCAGACCTGTGAGGAGCATCTGGAAATTCTGAATGCCGCCCTGAGCGACAACTGGAACACCGCCGCCGATGCGCTGCAGCATCACCTTGAGCTGGCCCGCGATAAGGCCGAGGGAGTCATCAAGGTCATCCGGCTGTGGTAAATGAAACGATAAAAACGCTGTATCACTCCTTCCGGCATCGCTGATGCGATGCCACCTCCCTCTCAGAGGGAGGCTTTTGCGTTGACCGCCGCGTTAAGGCTCCCTCCTGGAGGGAGCTGTCGAGCGAATGCGAGACTGAGGAAGCAGTACAGCGTTTTCTTTTGCTGGAAAGTGTAAAAAATTCATAGAAATCACAAGAAAAGTGCATTGAATATTGTTTAACAATGTGGTATCCTTAACAACAGAGAGAGCCCGCTGGCAGGCGGGCAGAATGATTTTGGAGGAAAATAATTATGGCTGACCGCATTGTTCTGAACACCATTTCCTACCATGGCCACGGTGCCATTGAGAACATCGTTCCCGAGCTGACCGCCCGCGGCTACAAGAAGGCTTTTGTCTGCTCTGACCCCGACCTGATCAAGTTTGGCGTGACCAAGAAAGTTACCGACCTGCTGGATGCTGCAAACTTCGCCTACGCTGTTTACAGCGAGATCAAGCCCAACCCCACCATCGCCAACGTGCAGGACGGCGTGGCAGCCTTCAAGGCTGCTGAGGCAGACTGCATTGTGACCATCGGCGGCGGCTCCTCCATGGATACCGCAAAGGCCATCGGCATCATCATCAACAACCCCGAGTTCGCGGATGTGCGCTCTCTGGAAGGCGTGGCTCCCACCAAGAAGCACGCTGTGTTCACCATTGCCGTGCCCACCACCGCCGGTACTGCGGCTGAGGTCACCATCAACTACGTCATCACCGATGTGGAGAAGAAGCGCAAGTTCGTCTGCGTGGACACCAACGATATCCCCGAGATCGCTGTGGTCGATCCCGATATGATGTCCTCCATGCCCAAGGGCCTGACCGCCGCCACCGGTATGGATGCTCTGACCCACGCCATCGAGGGCTATATCACCAAGGGCCACTGCACCATCTCCGATATGTTCCATCTGGAAGCCATCAAGCTCATCAGCGAGAACCTGCGCGGTGCCGTGCAGAACACCCCGGAGGGCCGCGAGGGCATGGCTCTGGGACAGTACATCGCCGGTATGGGCTTCTCCAATGTGGGTCTGGGCATCGTCCACTCCATGGCACACGGCCTGTCCGCTCTGTATGATACCCCCCACGGCGTGGCCTGCGCCATCCTGCTGCCGGTGGGTCTGGAGTACAACAAGACCGTTGCCGGGGAGCGCTACCGCGCGGTCGGCAAGGCCATGGGCGTGAAGGGCATCGACGAGATGAACGATGCCGAGGCCGCCGATGCCACCATTGCCGCCGTCAAGCAGCTGAGCGCGGATGTGGGCATCCCCGCAAACCTGCAGGGCATCCTGAAGGAAGAGGACATCCACTTCCTGGCCGAGTCTGCTTTTGCAGATGCCTGCTGCCCCGGCAACCCCCGCGATACCAGCGTGGAGGAGATCGAGGCACTGTATAAGAGCCAGCTGTAATTCGTAAACTGAACAAAGAGGGTCGGGAACGCCGCTTCCCGGCCCCTTTTTGTTCCGGGAAAGGAGCACTATGAGCCTGAATTTCTATACTCTTTGTGTAATTTATCTGGTATATTCCTTTTTGGGCTGGATAGGCGAGACCGTTGTTGCAACCGCAAAGGGCCGCCGGTTCACCAACCGCGGCGTGGCCTCCGGCCCCTTCTGCTTTGTGTACGGCACGGCAGGGGTGCTCATCACCATCGGCCTGAACGACCAGCGCACCAGCCTGGCGGCACTGTTCTTCGGCAGCATGATCTATGCCACGGTGGTGGAGTGGCTGACCGCCAGGCTGCTGGAACGGATCCACCACCGCCGCTGGTGGGACTACTCCGATAAAAAGTTCAATCTGGACGGCTATGTCTGCCTGCAATACTCCCTGCTGTGGGGTCTGCTGGGCATGGCGGCAGTCCGCTGGGGCAACGACCTGCTGTTCCGGCTCTGCGCCCACCTGCCGCCGCTGTTGTTCCACGCTGTGGTGTGGGTCGGCATGGCGCTGGCCGTCCTTGACCAGATCTCTGCCATGGTGGTGGTCAGCCGGTATGCGAACCGCCACCCACGGCTCGAGCAGCTGAATCGGGAGCTGGGCAGGGGCTCGGAGAGGCTGCGGCAGAAAATTACCGCCAGCGTGGAAAAGCGGATCCAGCGGGCGTACCCTGCTGCGGCTCGTCCGGAGCCCACCACCAGTGCCGAAAAGCAGCTCTCTCTTGCCGACCTGCTCTGGCTCTTTGTCATCGGGGCCTTCCTCGGAGATGTAGTGGAGACCATCTTCTGCCGCATCACCGCCGGGGTCTGGATGAGCCGTTCCAGCCTGGTCTGGGGCCCGTTCAGCGTGGTGTGGGGGCTGGCGCTTGTGCTGGCCGCCATCCTGCTGCGGGGCGGCGAACAGAAGAGCGAGAGCCGCATCTTCTGGTTCGGTGTGATCCTGGGCGGTGCGTATGAGTATGTGTGCAGCGCCGTGACAGAGCTGCTGTTTGGCACCGTGTTCTGGGATTACAGCGGCTTCAAGTTCAATCTGGGCGGGCGCATCAACCTGCTGTACTGCTTCTTCTGGGGCATTGCGGCCGTGACCTGGATCCGCTATGGCTACCCACTGGTGGCAAAGGGGATGAAGGCGGTCAAGCGCAGAATCCGCCCCTGGATGACCGCTCTGCTGGCCGTGTTCATGGCCGTGAACCTTGTGACCAGTGCGTTGGCGCTGGCCCGCTACGATGCCCGCACCAGCGGCGCGGCTCCGGCCAATGCGGTGGATGTGCTGCTGGATGAGCATTTTGACAATGCTCGGATGGAGCGCATCTACCCCAACGCCAAAAAGGTGGAGAAGGCTGGGTAAAAATGCACGATTTTGCTTGCGTTTTGCAGGGGAAACAGGTATAATACTCTATGGATTAAAAAGGAGAGATTTTATATGCTGATCCCTGTATTATTGTTTATCGTGGGCCTGCTCTGCCTCATCAAGGGCGGCGACTGGTTCGTGGACGGTGCAACCGGCATCGCCCGCCGCTTCAAGGTGCCGGAGCTGCTCATCGGTGCCACGGTGGTGTCCATCGGCACCACCCTGCCTGAGGTCATGGTCTCCACCACCTCGGCCATGACCGGCCACGGTGAGATCGCCTATGGCAACGCCATTGGCTCGGTCATCTGCAACGCGGCCCTGATCGCGGCCATCACCATTGCGGTCCGCCCGGGCAAGGTGGACCCCAAGAGCCTGCGGGTGCCGGTGCTGTTCTTCTTTGTGGCAGCGGCCCTGTATGCGGGCGTGGCCTACACCACCGGCTACTTCAGCCGCCCCATCGGCATTGTGCTGCTGGCAATGTTCGTGGCGTACATGGTCTGCAATGTGCTGGCTATGAAAAACGCCCCCGCCCCGGAAGACGATGAGGACGAGCCGGAAAAGGAAATGTCCTTTGCCAAGGAGATCGGCCTGCTCATCCTCGGCGCAGCCCTGATCGCTGTGGGCGCAAACCTGCTGGTGGACAACGGCACCCTGATCGCGCAGGCGCTGGGCGTGCCGGAATCCGTCATCGCCCTGACCTTTGTGGCGCTGGGCACCTCTCTGCCTGAGCTGGTCACGGCGATCACCTCGCTGGCAAAGGGCCACGGCTCCCTCTCGCTGGGCAATGTCATTGGTGCCAACGTGTTCAATCTGGTGCTGGTCAGCGGCATGTCCATCACGGTGTCGCCCTTCAGCATCCCGCAGAACTCCACCATCATGGGCATCAATTCCTCCCTGGTCATGGATTTGCCCGTGATGTTCGCGGTCATGCTCCTCCTGACTGTGCCCGCTCTGCTCAAGGGCAGGCTCTCCCGCTGGCAGGGCGTGCTGCTGCTCTGCATCTATGCAGCCTTCTGCGCCGTCCAGTTTGGAATGTAAGCCTCTGCGCCGGAGCGGGCGCTTTGGGGCAGAAAACCATTTTGAGAAAGGCATCCTCGTTTGCGGGGATGCCTTTTTTCTGTCCCTGCAGCAGGGTCTGACCGGAAGAAGCGTTTTCTTAAGAAATCCTTAGAAAAATTTCATGGAAAATGCAGGAAACTGCTGTTATACTAGAACCGAGAATGACAAAAAGGGGAGAAGACTATGGCAGAGCAGACCATTCTGATCGCGGAGGATGATCCGGATATCCGGGACGGCGTGCGCATCTTGCTTTCCGGCGAGGGATACCATATCATCGAAGCCGAAAACGGCACCCGGGCACTGAAGGTGTTCCGCCCGGAGGTCGATCTGGTGATCCTGGATATTATGATGCCGGGCATGAGCGGCCTGCGCGTCTGCGAGGAGCTGCGCAAGCTCTCCACAGTGCCGATCCTGTTCCTCACGGCAAAATCACAGGAGTCCGATAAGCTGCTGGGCCTGACCGCTGGCGGGGACGATTACCTGCCCAAGCCCTTTTCCTTTGCGGAGCTCAGCGCCCGGGTCAAGGCATTGCTGCGGCGGTACTGCGTCTATCAGGGCAAGGGGCAGGCCCCGGCCCGGGCCGAAAACCTGACCCTGTGCAGCCATGGCGTGAAGCTGGCGCTGGACTGCAACCGCGTCTGGGTGGATGGGGAGGAGATCGACCTGACCGAGACGGAGTACAAGATCCTGCGGCTGCTCATGCAGAGCCCCCAGCGCATCTTCCCGGTGCAGGTGATCTACGAGGATGTGAGGCAGGAGCCTTATTTCTACACCTCCAACGGCACCGTGATGGTACATATCCGCAATCTGCGGATGAAGATCGAAAAAGACCCGCAGAACCCCGCCCGTCTGCAGACCATGTGGGGGAAAGGGTACCGCTTTGTGCCCGGGGAGGAGAAGGATCATGCGTAAAAAGCTGGGACTTTCCGGCAAGCTGGTGTTGATGATCCTGTTTTCAGCACTGGCAAGTGCTGTGTTTCTGGTGGGAATGCAGGTCGTGCTGAACAAGGCCCTGTGGCTTTATTTTGACCAGCCGGAAACCCAGCAGAAGGCTGTGGAAAAGCAGGTGCAGGAGCTGCAGAGCTATATCGACCGGCGCGGTCTTTCCAGCCGGGATATCGACAAGCTGGACGACTGGTCTGTGCGGAACGGAAGCACGATGTTCATCATCTACGATCGCTCCCGGATGCTCTATTCCTCCTATCCGCTGGTCGCTCCGGTCTACGAGGGGCGGGAAAACGTGACGGAAGCGGTTCCGGCCGAGCGCTGGCTCCCGATGTACTCGCTCACCTTTTCGGACAAAGAGACCACCGCCATGTTCTATTACAACGGCGTGGATGCCTATTACGGCAAGGGGTGCGAGATCCTGCTGCTTGTCAGCTTTGCCCTTTTCCCGCTGTTTTTCTTCCTGAGCAGCCGGAAGAACATCCGCTATATCCTCCTGCTCAGCGGGGAGATCCAGGCCATGGAGGGCGGTGACCTTGACCACTCCATCACGATCCAGGGAGACGATGAGCTGGCCCTGCTGGCCACCAGTCTGGATGGTCTGCGTCTGACCCTGCGCCAGCAGCAGGCCGAGGAGGCTCAGGCTGCCGCCAAGGTCAAGAGCCTGATCACTGAGATGTCCCACGACCTGCGCACCCCGCTGACCACCCTGCTGCTCTACACCGAGATCCTGCGTCACCACAAATACGAGACCGAGGCCCAGCAGGATGAATATCTGGCAAAGATCGACGGCAAGGCCCGGCAGATCAAGCAGCTGTCCGACAATCTGTTCGAGTACGCGCTGGTCACCCGGGACACCGTGGTGCAGCTGGATGCCCCGGCCCGCTTCTCCCAGATCTTTGAGGAGCCGCTGGCCGAGATGGTGGAGATGCTGCAGCAGCGCGGCTTTGCCTGTGCGCTGGAGCTGGGCAGCGAGGATGTGCTCCTGACTGTGCGGGCGCAGTACATCCGGCGCATTCTGGATAACATCGGCTCCAACCTGATCAAGTACGCCGACCCGGCCCGACCCATCGAGGTGCGGTTCCTGCGGCAGGAGGGGAAGGCGGGCCTTGTGTTCCGCAACCATGTCCTGCCCGCGCCCCCGGCAGTGGAAAGCACCAAGGTGGGCCTGACCAGCATCGAGACCATGATGGATAAGATGCACGCAGACTGCAAGATCGAACAGGAGAATGAACAGTTCACCATGACGCTGCTGTTCCCCATCAGCCAATAAAAACGACCCTCTCCGTCACGCTGACGTGCGCCGCTCCCCCTCTGGAAAAGCGGAACTGCGAAGCGATGACGGGGAGGATCTCTTTTTACACTTTTTCCACCGAACTTAAGCAAGTCTTAAGAAATACCTCCGGCGAATGTTAAGAAAGGCCCGCTATACTGTTGGAAGAAGGGCGGGTGCGGCTTTGCACCCTGCCATAACATCAGGGAGGGGCAACCAATGCTGCGAAAAAAGAAACAAACGCCGCAGGGGCAGAGCGACCAGGAATTTAATCTGGCGCTGGAAGTGCCTGCAGAACAAGAACCGAAGGGCTGGAGACCTTTTGTAAGGCGCAACTGGAAGCGCATTGCCGCTGCCGCCTGTGTGGCTGCGGTGGCCGGTGCGTTTCTGCTGCCGAGGAAGGGCGCAAAACCGGCAGGCGTAGATACCGCCTATCTGGAAAGCGCGGTGGAGCGCCGGAATATCACCAATGTGTTCAGCGGCTCCGGCACCATTGCCGCCGCCAACACCTACACCGTCAATGCGCTGGTGTCCGGCACCGTGCTCACCGCCGATTTTGCGGTGGGGGACACCATTGAAGAGGGAACGGTGCTCTACACCATCGACAGCTCCAACGCCGCCAACAGCGTGGAAAAAGCCCAGCTCTCGCTGGATCAGGCCCAGCGCAGTTACGAGGATGCCGTGGATGCCCAATACGTCCGCAGCACCATCGGCGGCACGCTGGCCTCCTACAAGGTGGCGGTGGGCGATGTGGTCACCGCCGGGCAGGAGGTGGCCACCGTGCGGGATGCCTCCACCCTGCTGTTGACGCTGGAATTTCCGGCGGCGGATGCGGCGAACTTTACCGTGGGGCAGGCCGCACAGGTCACGCTGGACGGCACCTTTGAGGCCGTCTCCGGCACCGTGCGCTCTGTCTCCGGTGCGGATGCCCTGAGCAGCGGGAACCTGCTGGTGCGCACCGTGACCATTGCGGTGAACAACACCGGCAGCCTGACCACCGCGCAGGCCGCAACGGCCAGCGTCAACGGGGTCAGCGCGCTGGCATCGGCAAAATTCAGCTACCAGAACGAGCAGACCATCACCGCTTCCACCGGCGGCACCGTGACCGCCCTCTGCGTGAAAGAGGGCTCCTCTGTCAGCGCCGATACCGCGCTGGTCAGGATCTCCGGCAAGGAGCTGACCAAGCAGGTGCAGAACGCCTCCGATAACCTGCGCAGTGCCCAGATGTCCATGGAGGACACCGAGGATCAGCTGAACAACTATACCATCACCTCACCCATCAGCGGCACGGTCATCTCCAAGGAGGTCAAGGCGGGCGACACCGTGAGCAATACCGCGGGCAGCACCAGCCTGTGCACCATCTACGACCTGAGCTACCTGCAGATGACGGTGAACGTGGATGAACTGGAGATCCTCTCCATCAAGGAGGGGCAGAGTGTGACCATCACCGCGGATGCCATCTCTGACCGCACCTTTACCGGCGTGGTCACCAGCGTGTCCAAGGCGGGCACCACGGCAGGCGGCACCACCACCTATCCGGTGACCATCCGCATCAACGATACCGGCGACCTGCTGCCCGGCATGAACGCCACCGCCGAGATCACGACGGCCAGCGCCGAGAACGCGCTTTCCATCCCAAATGCCGCTGTGGTGCGGGGCAATTATGTGCTGGTGACCAAGGATTCCCCCAGCGCTGCCAACGCCGACCCCAGCATGACCGCCCCGGAGGGCTATGTCTATGTCAAGGTGACCACCGGCACCAGCGATGATGATTACATCGCCGTAACAAGCGGCCTGCAGGAAGGCGACACCGTAGCCTACACCGCCAGCAGCACCGCCTCTGTCAGCGCTGACGGACAAATGGAGGAGATGATGGTGGTCGGCGGGCCCGGTCAGGGCGGCGGTGGAAGCAGCGGCCCGAACGGTGGTGCACCGGGAGGTGGCCCGCAATGAGCGCTCTGATCGAATTTGAGGATGTGTGCAAATATTACCGGATGGGTGACACCACGGTAAAAGCCGCCGACCACATCAGCATGAAAATTGAAAAGGGTGAGTTCGTGGCCATCGTGGGCCAGTCCGGCTCCGGCAAATCCACCTGCATGAACATCATCGGCTGCCTGGATGTGCCCACAGCGGGCAGCTACCGGCTCAATGGCCGGGAGGTGGGCAACATGTCCGGCAATGAGCAGGCCGAGGTGCGCAACGAGATGCTGGGCTTCATCTTCCAGCAGTATAACCTGCTGCCCAAATTGAATCTGCTGGAAAACGTGGAGGTGCCGCTGATCTATGCGGGCGTGCCCCGTGCAGAGCGCCGCCGCCGGGCCCGCGAGGCACTGGAGCAGGTGGGGCTGGGCGATAAGCTGAAAAACAAGCCCAGCCAGCTTTCCGGCGGCCAGCAGCAGCGCGTCTCCATTGCCCGGGCGCTGGCCGGGAATCCGGCGGTCATTCTGGCCGACGAGCCCACCGGCGCGCTGGACAGCCACACCGGCCGCGAGGTGCTGGGAATGCTGCAGCAGCTCCACCGGCAGGGCAACACTGTGGTGCTCATCACCCACGACAACTCCATTGCCGTGCAGGCCCAGCGCATCATCCGGCTGGAGGATGGCCGTGTGGTCTACGACGGCGATGCCCGGGCACCGGAGGCCATCGTTCAGCCGACACTGAACTTTGAACCGGCAGAACAGGAGGGGAACGCATGATCTACGAGACCTTCCGCGAAGCAGTCAAGAATATCTGGAGCAACAAGTTCCGCACGGTTCTGACCATGCTGGGCATCATCATCGGTGTCACGGCGGTCATCGTCATCGTGGGTCTGGGCAATGGCATGACCCAGAGCATCAAGGACAGCTTTTCTGAGATGGGGACCAATGTCCTCAGCGTCCAGATCACGGGCCACGGCTCCCGCACCGTGACCGTGCAGCAGCTGTACGATATCGTGGACAGCCACCCGGAGGTGTTCACCGGCATGTCGCCCACCACCACGCTGGACAGTACCGTGAAGGTGGATACCACCACCTATGGCTATACGAGCGTCAAGGGCGTGAGTGAGACTTACTTGGATATGATGGGGCGCACGCTGGCCCAGGGCCGGGGCCTGACCTATGTGGACATCACGGACAATAAAAAGGTCTGCGTGGTGGGCGATTACATTGCCCGTGCGGCCTACGGCGGCAACGCCATCGGCCAGACCATCAAGATCGGCAGTGAGAGATTTACCATCGTGGGCGTGCTGGAAGCCAATGTCAGCAGTACGACCGATCAGGAGGGCACCGACGATGACATGATCTTTGTGCCCTATACCACCGCCCAGCGCATCAGCAAGACCAGTGCCAGCTCCTACGGCGTGGTTCTGGTGAGCGATGAACTTGCTGATGAGGGCAAGAATCTTCTGGTAAAAGGGATCGAATCCATCCTCCACGCGGAGGACGGCTATTTCATCACCAGCCTGAGCGAGATGCTGGAGACCATGACCAGCATGATCAACATGGTGGTGGCGATCCTGACCGCCATTGCAGCCATCTCCCTGCTGGTGGGCGGCATCGGCATTATGAACATTATGATGGTGTCCGTCACCGAGCGCACCCGGGAAATCGGCATTCGCAAGGCGCTGGGTGCCAAGGAACGCAGCATTCTTGCCCTGTTCGTCACTGAGGCGGCCACCACCTCCGCGCTGGGCGGGCTGCTTGGCATTGCACTGGGCTATCTGTTCAGCGCTCTGGCCAATCGGGTGCTCCCGCTGCTGGTGTCGGATATGGAACTGACGGTGGCCCCCTCCATGACCTCAGTGCTGGTGGCCTTTGGCATCTCGGTGGGCATCGGTGTACTGTTCGGCTACCTGCCCGCCAAGCGCGCCGCAAGGCTGAACCCCATTGAAGCATTGAGATATGATTAAACCTCTCACCGCTTCGGTCTGGCTTCGCCAGCGCCTTGCGGAGCTCCCCTGGCAGGGGAGCCTGGAATAGAGGAAACACGATCTTAAGGAGAATCTTCTATGAAAAAAAGAATCCTTTCCCTTTTGCTGGCGGTGAGCATCGCCTGCTCGATGCTGGTGGTGCCGGCAAATGCCGCTGCCAGCAATGCGGCGGTGCAGACTGCCGTGACGCTGGGCGGCTTGACCAGCGAACAGGCCTCCGCCCTGAGCACCGCCCTGACCCGGGGCCAGCTGGCAAAGCTGCTGGTGGCATTCTCGGCCTACCGGGAGAGCGCCGCCACGCAGGGGAACACCGGCACCCTGTTCACCGATGTGGACAGCGGGAACGAATATGCCCCCTATATCCGCATTGCCGTCCAGCAGGGGTGGCTCAGCGGCTATACCGATGGCTCTTTCCGGCCCGACAACGGTGTGACGCTGGAAGAGGCCTGCACCGCCGCCCTCAAACTGCTGGGCTATGAGGTTACTACCCTGAGCGGCAGCTTCCCGGCGGCACAGCTCAACAAGGCCGGCAGCCTGGGCCTGCGGGCCGATCTGAGCGCCGTGCAGGGGCAGGGCCTGACCCTGGAAGATGCCGCTGTGCTCTTCTATAATGCCCTGACGGCCAGCACCGCTGAAAACCAGACCTATGCCGCCACGCTGGGCTTTACCGTGACGGATGGCCGGATCGACCTGTCTTCGGTGTTGCTCAGCAGTGTGGAGGGCCCCTTTGTGGCCGATGGCACCACCCAGCTGCCCTTTGCCCCGGCGGCGGTCTACCGCAATGATACCGTGGCCACAGATGCCGCTCTGAACGCCTACGATGTCTACTATTACAGCGCCAGCGCCAGAACGGTCTGGATCTACTCCCGCAAGGCGGCGGGCCGCATCACGGCGGTCTCGCCCAGCGCCAGCGCCCCCACCAGTGTGACAGTGGCAGGCACCAGCTATACACTGGCTTCCTCGGCAGCGGCATCGGTCCTCTCATCCCTCAACGGCGGCGGAGTGGGGCAGGTGGTCACCCTGCTGTTGGGCATGAACAACGAGGTGGTGGCCGTTCTGACTGGCGAGGAAGCCGACAGCGTGTTCTATGGCGTGGTGCAGACTTCTTCCCGCAGCCTGACCGAGGAAAATGGCGCGGATGTGCTCCAAAGCGTGCAGGTGGCCTGCACCGATGGCGTGACCCGCACCGTGAATGTGGACAAGAGCCTGAACTTTCCCGCCGGCTGGCTGGTGAAGATCACCGTCAACGCCGACGGTGAGAACGTGGAGACCCTGAGCGGCCAATCGGTCAGCGGCACCATCAGTGCGGACGGCACCGCGCTGGGCGATGCGGCCCTTGCTTCGGATGTGGAAATCCTGGATACGACAGCGGAGGGGTTGGCTGGGACAGTAAGTCCCAGCCGCCTATCGGGGGTGACACTTTCTGCCTCGGATGTCCGTTACTACACCGTGGATGAGAACGGTGCCATTGACCGGCTCATTCTGAACGATGCCACCGGCGACTTGTGGACCTACGGTGTGCTGGATGATGTGACCAACCTCATCAGCACCGCAGCCAGCTCCACCACGAACACCGGCTCCGGCTCGTCCACCTCCAACACCACCGGTTCCAGCGCCTCTGACCTTGTGGCCGGTGCGGTGGAAAGCGTGATGCCCTCCACCAGCACCCTGCTGTATGGGCTGGTCGATGGCAGCATTGGCAGCACCCTGTGGGAGAGCGTGACCAGCAGCACCGCCAGCCTGGCAAGCTATCTGCTCAAGATCGGTGCCAACAGCACCACGGGCGTGGTCAGCTCGGTGCTGGATTACCTGAGCAGCGGCGCAAACTATGTCTGCTACGTCAACGGTGAGCAGACCACCTATAAGACCAGCGTGAAGTATCCCGTGCTGGCGGGCGGTATCTCGGTGCGCAAGACTGCTTCCGGCAGTGTGGGCACCATGGCCCAGCTGCTCCCGGTCACGGTGGATCAGCTGGGGGCCGCCTCCGTGCGGAGCGGCTCCACCCGCTATGAGACTGCCGATGACATGCAGGTGTATCTGTGGTACAAGGGCAAGTATTACGCCACCACCCTTTCCAAGATCAACGCCGAGGATTACAGCCTCATCGGCTGGTACGATGCCCACGGCAGCGCGGCGGGCGGAAAGATCCGCGTTCTTGTGGCTGTGAAAAAAGACTGACCGCGTCTCCGACAGGCTGTGAAATGGGACGAAATCCTGTCGTAAAAAGGCAGTTAGGCGACATTTTTCACGATTTATCCATTGAAATTCTCCCCCGGGGATGATATGATAGACCTGTTCCTGCGCGGCAAAAGGCCGGGAACGAAATCTGAAGTGGGAGAATTTTGTGCCAGATGCAGAAAAAGAAGCTTTATCAGCTGGCTGCGGCCATCGTTTTTGTGGTGATCGTGGCAGCTGCTTTGATCCTGACAGGGATGCGGAAAAGCACCCCTGTGTCCGAGGCGCAGGCCAGCTCTGTGCCGTCCTCCGCTCTGCCCGGCGGGGAAGCTGAGGGGCCCTCCAGCGCCGCCGCCTCCAGCGAGAGCGCCGTCAGCAGTGAAGCAACAGGAGAATCCCCGGTTTCGTCCTTTTTGGAACAGCTGGAAGAGGAACTTGGCATTTCCTCTTCGGAGACAGCTTCGTCCAGTGAGGCCTCCTCTGCCGCCAGCGCAGGCAAGGCGGACAGCGTGAGCTCCGCAGTGTCCGGTTCCAGTGCCGCACACTCGGTGCCCGCGTCCTCTGCGGCTTCCGGCAGCCATGCGGCCAGCAGTCAGGCCCCTGGCAGCAGCCATGCCTCCAGCAGCTCCGCTGCTTCGGAGAATGAGGTGGATGCCAGAATCGACAGCTACATCCGCCAGCTGAAGAACCTGAAGAAGCAGACGGAATCCAAGCTCTACGGCGTGATCTACGAGGCCTACGATGAGTATATCTCCCACCCGGTGGAGGAGCGCAATCTGGGGATGAAGGTCTCCATCGTGGTGTCCAAGACCGCCAAGCTGACCAGTGTTCAGGGCGAGTGTGACAAGGAGTTCAACGCCATCCTGAAAGAGCTGCGCCAGTACCTGCGGGACAATGGTCGTGACCAGAGCGTTGCGGATCAGGCAGAGCAGGAGTACAAGAAGATGAAGTCCGACCTAACCAGCGAGCTGACCGGCATTGTCTATAACAGTGCGGTGGGCAGCGGCGATGGCGGCAAATGGATCCAGGAACACATTGAGCATAAGCGCTGAAATAGATAAGAGCCGTGCAGTTCAAACGCTGCACGGCTCTGCTTTTTTGTTACTGCACACGCTTTAACGCTGTGTTGATGAGATCGGCAAACTGCTCCAGACGTTCCCGGAGCTGGACAATGGAATTGATGTCGCTGTCGGAAATGACACTGACGGGAGCCGAAAGACTGTTGACACCGGCTTCCAGTGTGCCGCTCAGGGCTGCGTTGACACCGTGGGCGGGGATCTCCACATGCACATCCACGGGGATGGTGTCATCGAAGAGCAGGGACTTCAGCGGCAGGCCCACCACGAGGACAGCCGCGTCCTCCCCCTCAGACGGGAACTGATAGTAGGTGTAGTCCTTTTTGGCATAATCGGGGTGGACGATGCACTGGCGGCTAAGGGTCATGGTATAGCCGGACATCTCCTGCATGGCCACCTGCGTGTTGGGCACGCCGAGGATCTTTGCCAGCTGGGTCTGCGTGATGTAGTTGGGCAGAGACCACTCCGGCAGGAACGCACCCACCAGCGGCGCGCTGTCCGCGATGGAATCCCGCAGGGTGCGGTAAAGCCGCCCGGCATCAAAGTAGGTGTCGTTGGCATCGATATAGAGGTCGGTGAAAAAGTCGGTGCCGCCGGTCTCGGCGCGGGCAAGCCCGCCGGAGGGGTACAGGTACAATTGCAGCTGCCCCGGCGAATACAGCCCGGCCACATCGCCGGAGGTTGCACCCACCTGCTTCAGAATATTGTACAGGGCCGGGGTACTGGAACTGTCCTGTGCGGTGATGTTATAGCTGAACTCAAAGGCCGCCCCCTTTTGTAAGGCACGGACTTTGCTGTTGACCAGACTGAAAAGGACCAGCGCAGCCACCAGACACACCGCCAGAATGCAGGCCACCACTGTGACCACGGCGCGGGAACGCTTTTTGGAAGATTTCATGGCAGAACCTCCTGTTCTCTTTATAAGGAATACGATCCAGAGCTTAAAAATCGTTCAAGATGGCTCTGATTCTTTCATAATTTATTTGCAGGCCGCCACAAAGGCATCAAAGATCCCCTGCATGGCGGGGTCGGCAGCGCTGAGCCACTCAGGGTGCCACTGCACGCCCAGGCAGAACTTCGCGTCCGGCTTCTCAATGCCCTCCACGATGCCGTCCTCGCTCAGGGCCGACAGCACAAGGCCGGGGGCGACCTTGTCCACCGCCTGATGGTGCTGGCTGTTGACCAGCACGGTATCCTGCCCCAGAATGCGGGAGAGCAGGGTGTCCCGCCGCACGGTGACGGTGTGGATCTTGCCCCAATGGTCGTTGTGGGGGACGTGCGCAAAGGGTTTGATGTCCTGATACAGATCGCCGCCCAGCGCAACATTTATCAGCTGGATGCCCCGGCAGATGGCCAGCACCGGCTTGTCGGCGGCAAGGAAGGCGCGCAGCAGCAGCGGCTCGGCGGTATCCCGCAGGACGTTGGGCTCACCGCAGGCAGGGATGCGTTCCTGCCCGTAGAATTTCGGGTCGATGTCGCCGCCGCCCGGCAGCAGCAGGCCGTCACAGGCCAGCGCATCCTGCACGGCCTTTTCGGGGTCGTCCAGCTCGATCCAGCGCATCTCTGCCCCGGCCCGGGCAAGGCTTTCGGGATATTTTGCGTGAGCCTCCGCCAGCAGCTGGTTCGGCACCATGCGCGGCATTGCAATCGTAATAGCAGCAGACATTGTAGAAACTCCCTTTACGTTACTTTTACGTTATCAAAAACTTTGTTCAGTCAGATCGAAACTGTCCGCTATGCCAAGGGCTCCCCTACTAGGGGAGCTGGCGAGCGAAGCGAGACTGAGAGGT
>ENA-OYZZ01000386-OYZZ01000386.1-human-gut-metagenome-genome-assembly--contig:-NODE-386-length-20372-cov-7.821775_pt1 | contig 20372 bp, 13 predicted proteins | sample MGYA00244199_ERZ653482 | MGnify/ENA primary metagenome ERZ653482 (study PRJEB26926, sample SAMN06165036) | human gut metagenome | biome: ENVO:00009003; feature: ENVO:2100002; material: ENVO:00002003...
GGCTGTTCAGGAAGGTGTTTGCAGAGGTGGTGCAGCCAACAGACAGAGCCAGGAAGATGGTGATGATGTTCATCAGCTCATTGCCAGCGGTCTTCTGGATACGGTCCACGACGCCGCACTCCTTCATCAGGTTGCCCAGCATCAGCATACCGACCAGAACGGCGGCATCCGGCACGATGAGGGAAACGATGATGGTGACCATGATGGGGAAGATGACCCTCTCGGTCTTGGTCACGGTGCGCAGCTGCTTCATCACGACGGTACGCTCTTTCTTGGAGGTCAGAGCCTTCATGATAGGCGGCTGGATAACAGGCACCAGAGCCATGTAGCTGTAGGCCGCGACGGCGATGGAGCCCAGCAGCTCAGGAGCCAGACGGGAGGTGACGAAGATAGCGGTGGGGCCGTCTGCGCCGCCGATGATGGCGATAGCAGCAGACTGCTTCTGGGTGAAGTCCACCAGACCGGTAGCGGCCAGCAGACGAGCGCCCATGTAAGTGCCGAAGATGCCGAACTGAGCGGCAGCGCCCAGCAGCAGGCTCTTGGGGTTGGAGATCAGGGGTGCGAAGTCGGTCATGGTGCCGATGCCGAGGAAGATCAGCGGCGGGTAGATGCCCAGCTTGACACCCATGTAGAGCATATCGGCCAGACCGCCGTTGTTCAGGATCTCGACCCACATCGGGTGCTCGAGGCCGTCACCGACGAAGTACTGCATATGGATGACGCCGCTGCCGGGGAGGTTGGCCAGGATCATGCCGAAAGCCATGGGCAGCAGGATCAGAGGCTCGAACTCTTTGACGATGGCGAGGTAGAGCAGGAAGCAGCCTACGCAGATCATCACTGCGTACAGCCAGCCGCCCGGCTCACCGAACTTGGCAAAACCGGAACTCTGGAAAATACCGACCAGAGTCTCAATAAACTGAGTCATGTTTTTCCTCCTGTGTTAAAAGGGTGCGGTGGTGTCGTTGACGCCAGCCTTGCCCCAGCCATTCTTGCCGCGGCGGACTGCCTTCAGCACATACTTGCCGTTGCCCATAGAGTAGATGGCTGCCATGATGGCTGCCACAACGTCGCCGGGGATGCCGGCCTCGACCTGCGGGGCAGCAGCCTTTGCAGGAGCGGGCGCAGCGGCCTGTTTCACAGGAGCAGCCGGTTTTGCAGCAGAAGCAGCCTTGGCAGCTGCCTTCTTGCCGTTCATGGCGTCAAAGATCTTGCCCTCCAGCGTGATGATGGCCATCAGCAGGACGAGGATCAGAAACACCAGCACAATACCGGTTATGGTAACGATCACATCATAACCTAAATCCATGGTCTTCCTCCTATTTACTTTTTTCTTTGCCGCCCGGGGGGCGGGCGGCAAAAAGCGATTTGAAGATATTATACAATATTTTCCGGGTCGATTCAACAACTATGAACAAAAATCATATTGTTTTTCACGGTTCTGTGAACAGCACTTTCCTCTCAGCGGCGGCCCATGCGGGGGGTAGCGTCCATGAAGCCGGTCTCCAGCTTGTCGCCCAGACGCAGGCTCATGGCCGTACCCAGCGCGACACAGTTGACGGGGTCAGGCGAGACGGTCACTTCCACCTTCAGCTCCTGGCTGAGGTACTCAGGCAGGCCGTGGAGCTGTGCGCCGCCGCCGGTGAGGACGACGCCGTTGCGGTAAATGTCTCCGGCCAGCTCCGGAGGAGTCTTCTCCAGCACCTGATGGGCGGCGGTGCCGATCTGCTCGCTCAGGCGCATGACCGGCTCGTAGAGGTCGGCGGTGGAGACATTGACACGCACGGGCAGGCCGGTGAGCAGGCTGCGGCCCTTGATCTCCATGGTCTCGCTGAAATCCGCCTTCTGGGGGCAGCAGGCCACGTTCTTTTTCAGGCTCTCAGCGGTGCGCTGGCCGATGGCGATGCTGAACTTGTTGCGCACGAACTTCAGGATCTCTTCGTCGTAGTGGTTGCCGGCCACGCGGACGCTGGTGGCCTTGACCTTGCCGCCGAGGCTCAGCACGGCGATGTCGGTGGTGCCGCCGCCGATGTCGATGATCATCCGGCCATCCGGCACGGTGATGTCGATGCCGGAGCCGAGAGCTGCGGCGATAGGCTCATCAATGAGGTAGACCTGACGCGCACCGGCAGCCATGACGGCCTCCACCACGGCGTCGCTCTCGATGCCGGTGATTGCGGCAGGCACGCAGACAGCCACACGGGGCTTGACCATGTGGGAGCTGTAGACCTGATTAACGAAGCGGCAGATGAGCTCCCGGGTCATGGTGTGGTCGCTGATGACGCCATCCTTCAGCGGGAAGATGGCGGAGATGTAGTTGGGCGTGCGGCCCACCATTGCAAGGGCCTTGTCGCCGGCCTCAAGCACGCAGTTCTTGCGGGTATCCACCGCCACCACGCTGGGCTGGTTGAGCACGACGCCCTGCCCCTCCTGCGCGATGATGATGGTCGTCGTACCAAGATCGATACCGATGTCATTCTGTGCCATAATCGTGATATTTCCTTTCTCTGCTGCCCATTCTCTATTTCCATCGCCCATCTCCGGGCGCGGGTCATCAAAACACATTATAGTATAACACAGGTGTATCCAAAAAGAAACCCTTAAAGGTTCTCCCGCCCCGGCGGCAGAGCTTCTGCCAGCAGGGCGGCCAAGCCGCTGTAGCGCAGGTTCTGGCGGATGTTGGACATCATCCGGTTCACCACGTCCCGCCGGCCCACCACGATGCAGAGCTTCCGCCCGCGGGTGACGCCGGTATAGAAGAGGTTGCGGTAGCACAGGCGGGGCGGCACCTGCGCCGCCGGGAGGATGACCGCCGGGAACTCGCTGCCCTGGCTTTTGTGTACTGTGATGGCATACGCAATTTCCAGCTCGTTGAGGTTCTCCGCCGGGTAGACCAGCCGCCGGTCGTCCATCCGCACCACCATGGAGCGGCTGCGCACGTCGATGGATTCCACGATGCCGATGTCGCCGTTGTAGGCGCCCACACCCTGTTCCCCGCCGATGCTCTGCCACGTTATCTCGTAGTTATTGCGCACCTGCATCACTTTGTCCCCCACCCGGAAGACCCGGGCCGCGCTCTGCAGCTCCGGCTTGCCCTTCCTGGGCGGGTTGAGCATGGCCTGCAGCTCCGCGTTGAGGGCCTGGGTGCCGGTGGGGCCGAGCTTCGTGGGGCAGAGCACCTGAATATCCTTCACCGGGTCGAACTGGTAGCTGCGGGGCAGGCGGGTGGTCACAAGATCGCAGACCAGCTTCTGGGCTGCGTCGCCGTCGGCTTCGAGGAAGAAGAAATCGTCCGTCTTTCCGCCCTTTTTCAGTGGTTCGCCCGAGATGATGTGGTGGGCGTTCTCCACGATGAGGCTCTGAGCGGCCTGCCGGAATATCTCGTTGAGGCAGACCGTCGGCACCAGCCCGGAGCGGATGATCTCACCGAGGATATTGCCCGGGCCGACGCTGGGCAGCTGGTCGGCGTCGCCTACCATAATAATACGGCAGCTGTACCGCAGTGCCGCAATGAGGGCCTGGAACAGCTTGACGTCCACCATACTCATCTCGTCGAGGATAACGACGTCGCACTTGAGCAGGTTCTTGTCATTATGGATGAAGCTGACCACACCGCCGGTGTAGTCCACTTCCAGCAGACGGTGGATGGTGGAGGCTTTCCGGCCTGTCAGCTCGCTCAGACGCTTGGCGGCGCGGCCTGTGGGAGCGCAGAGGGCTACCCGTTCGGCCTCGTTCTCGAGCAGCTGCAGGATGGCGTTGACCGTGGTGGTCTTGCCGGTGCCGGGGCCGCCGGTGAGGACAAGGCAGTTCTCGGTCATGGCCTTACGGATGGCTTCTTTTTGGAGCGGCGCGTAAGCAAAACCCTGCGCCAGTTCCAGTATTTGGATGTTCTTGTCGAGGTTTCGGGCCGTCTGCTTTCCGCGCCTGGTCAGCATGGCCAGACGGTCGGCGATGTCCTGCTCTGCGGCCAGCAGATCCGGCAGATAAATATACGGTGTGCCGTCGAACATCCGCACCGCCAGTTTCCCGGTCTGGATACAGCTGTCCAGCGCCGCCGCCAGCTTTTCGGGGGGCTGGTGGATGAAGTTCGACGCCGTTTCCAGCAGCTGCGCCCGGGGCAGACAGGTGTGGCCATTGCCGGCGTTGTGGCGCAGGGTGCGCAGAAGGGCGGCTTCCAGCCGCTGGGCGCAGTCCCCTGCCATCTGGTAATACTGGGCGATGCTGTCGGCATGGCGGAAGTCCAGCTGCAGCGGCTCCCCGCAGAGCAGGTAGGGATTCTGCTGGATGGCCTGCATGGCCCCCGGCCCGAAGGTGCGGAAGACCTCCATCGCCCGGCGGGGGCTGATCTCGAACTGAGCCAGATAGGCGATGAGCTCCCGCATTCCGAATATCCGCTTGAACTCCTGCTGGATGCGGTCGGCCTTGTCCGCCGAGATGCCCGGGATGAGGGTGAGCTGGGCGGGGTCGTTGGCGATAACTTCCAGCGCCGCCGCGCCGAATTTGTCAATGATCTTATCCGCCGTCCGAGCCCCGATGTAGGGCAGCGACCGGCTGGCGAGGAAGGCGTAGACGGCCTCGAGGTCTTTGGGCATATCCGTCTCGCACTCCTGTGCGTGGAACTGTCGGCCATAGGTGGCGTGGTTCTCGTACCTGCCCCGGCAGACGACGCTCTCACCGGCGTGGAGCTCTCCCACCACGCCGCACACAACGGTGACGACACCGCCGCCCGACACCTCGAACACGGTGTAGCCGTTGTCCTCGTTCAGGTAGATGATGTCCTCTACCGTGCCTTCCAGCCGTTCCAGCTCCTGCTCCATCGTCCCGCCTCCTCGTTTTGACACAACTATATATAGTATAGCGGTTTTGGGGGGATTTGTAAATACAACAAAAGCTCCCCCGAAGGGGAGCTATAGGCAAGGTTTAATCCCCCACCCCATATGCATTTTCTTTCATCAGCCGATTGCGCACTGCAAAGTACGCCGGGATGAGGAAGAAGCAGGCGAAGAACCATGCCACAGGGTTGGCGATGCAGGCCGCAAAGTAGCCCCAGAGCGGCACGAACCAGAAGCCCACCATGGCACGGGCGACCATCTCGGCCACGCCCGCGAACATGGCAAGGCCGGAATAGCCCAGGCCCTGGATGGTGTAGCGGTAGATGATGAGGACAGCCAGCGGGATGTAGAACACGCTGTTCCAGAAGATGAAGCTGCGGGCATTCGCCATGATCTCCACCTCGCTGCTCTCGAGGAAGAGGCTGATGAGCGGCACATCCAGCACACGCAGGATGAGGAAGGATGCCACACTGTAGACGCAGCCAATTCCCAGCGCAGTATTGACGCCCCGGTTCACACGCTTGAGGTCGTGAGCGCCCATGTTCTGGCTGGCGTAGGTGGTCATGGCGGTGCCGATGCTCTCCAGCGGCACCGAGAGGAACTGGGCGGCCTTGCTGCCTGCGGTCTGCGCGGCCACGATGCTGCTGCCCAGACCGTTCACCGCGCCCTGCAGCACGACGCTGCCGATGGCGGTGATGCTGCACTGCAGGCCCATAGGGATGCCCATGTTGCAGAGCTTGAGGCAGTGGCTGGCGCTCAGACGGCCCTCTTCCCTGCTCCATTTCAGCTCCGGGTAGTGGCGGCCGATGTAGATGAGACTGCCGATGCCCGCCACCGCCTGACTGAACACGGTGGCGAAGGCCGCACCGAACGCCCCCATCCGGAAGATGAGGATACAGAGCAGGTCGAGGCCGATGTTCAGCACGCTGGCCACCAGCAGGAAATAGAGCGGCCGCTTGCTGTCGCCCAGCGCGCGCATGAGGGCGCTGGTGACGTTGTACAGCAGGGTGAAGGGGATGCCCCAGAAGATGGTGCGGATGTAGATGTCCGCGATGTCGATGATGTTGTCGGGGGTGTTGGTCCAGACCAGCACCGCCCGGGTCAGGGCCACCGTCACCACCGTGAGCACGACGGCGAAAAAGAGGCTCAGCCAGACGGTATTGGCGGTGTAGCGCCGCATCTCTCTGTAGTCCTTCGCGCCGAAGGTCCACGAGATGGGGATGGAGAAGCCGCAGGCGATGCCGTTGACGAAGCCCAGTACCAGATAGTTCAGGCCGCCCACGCTGCCCACCGCCGCCAGCGCATCCACGCCCACGAAGCGGCCCACGATGATGGTATCGGCCAGATTGTAGAACTGCTGGAACAGACTGCCCAGCATCAGCGGCACCGCAAAGGCAAGGATGAGCTTGAGCGGGCTGCCCTGTGTCATGTCTTTTGTCATACAAAGCCCCTCCCCGGGCGGTCACTTAACATTTCTTTGCCGGATCTTTACCGACAAAAACGCCCTGCCGGACGAGGGGCAGGACGTTTTGCGCTTCATGAGTGGTATTATACTCAGCTCATCGTGATTTTGCAAGGGGTTTTTCTCAGATTTCTTCGTACAACATTGCTATTTTCTATCGGTGGTTTTTGGTGATTGTGCGCAGGGGGCGGCAGGTCTGCCCCTGCGCAGGACCCTCCTGCTACACTCCCTCTCAGCGCGCGCTCTCAGCCTTCATAATCGTACATCCATGCAGAGTCATAAAAGGAATTCCACCAAGCAGGATCCGGCGGCTGACTGACCCTTCTCCATTTTCTTGTCTCCCAATATGTGGAGTCATAAAAGGGATCCCACCAAGCATAATCCCTGATCCGTGTCTGCAGGATTGGTTTCCAATATAACTGATCACCCTCCTGCACCGGCTGCCACTCCCACCAATAGTCGCTGCGCCCCATCCATTTACTTGTCTCCCAATTTCCTCCCAAATCCGGCGGCCGACTGTCATCCTTGCCCGGCTTCCACACCCAGTCACCCTGACTGTCCGTTACCCATCCGCCTGTTTCCGGCTGCTGGGCGATTGTCTCCGGCTGCTTACCGATTGTCTCCGGCTGCTGGGCCGTGGTGAGGCTGTCCGGCGAGGAAGTCGGGAGGCCGCTGGGGTCACCGGCGGAGGAGGCCGGGTCGTCCTTCTTGCTGTCCTGCTTCCCGCTCACGAGCTTCACGATGTCAGCCGAATCGTCATGCGTGACGTCCTGCTTCCCGCTCACGAACTTCACAATGTTACCGGTAAATGTCTTCCACCCCGTCGAGTCGGAGGCGGACTTCTCGGGCAGACGGACCGTGATGGAGCCCATGTCGGTGACCTTCGGGTCTGCGATGGAGTCGGTCACGCCGCCGACGGTGCCTGTTCCCGGCTGAGTCAGCCCGGGCTGTCCGCTCAGGGAGCTGCTTTCCCGACCGGAGAGGACCGTTCCCCATTGCTTTTTCTCCTGCTTACGGCGGGCGATCGCCTCCTCCACCCGGGCAGTCTCCTGCGCTTTCTGCTCCTCATCGCCAACGCGGTACACAAGGACCAGCTCCCTGCCGTTTCGGCGCAGGGCGGTCTCATCCGAGAATGTTTTTCTATCATATCCCGTCTGCCTGATAACATGGAAGCGATAGAGCCCTTCCTGGGACAGCTCGAGTTCGAACGCACCATTCACGCCGACCAGATCTTTGATCCGGGCCAGCGGAATGACGGCCTCCATTTCCTGCCCGTTCCCATCAAGGAACCGGATGCGAAGCTCATGGACCTCCTTTGCAAGCTCCCGCAGCGAGTCGCCTGTCATCCGAAAGACTGTGCCGTGGGCATCGAAGCTCAGGACCCTGTTGACCGGGTCATACTCCGCCGTGGTCACGTCACCAAGCTCCTGTGTGCCATCCAGATGGGTGATCACGCCCATGGCCTCGTACATCTGCTTCACACGGTCCGGCACCTCGCCGGTCTGCGTGTCCGGAGCGTCGTCCTCGTCGTCGCTGTTCTCGGTATCATCGGGCTGCTCTGGCTGGGAGGGCGTCCGCCGGTCGTAGCTGTAGTTTTCCATCTTCTTCCCGGCGGGGTCGTAGCGGGTCAGACTGCCGCCCGTCACCTTGTGGTCGTCGTCGGAGAGGGCGTCATTGGGGATCTCGCCGACTATGCCGCCGCCGATGGCCGCAGTTTCGCCGCCGGTGCTTGCGCCTGCCTTGGCCTCCACCTCAGCGTCGCCGGAGATGATGATGTGATTGGGATTGCTGGGCGGCGCATCCGGGTCTATCTCAGACCACGCACCCGCGCCGTCGCCAATGCCTGCCGCGCCGGGGCGGGGGTCGCCGCTGTAGCTGCCGCCCGTGGCCGACACCTTGCCGCCGGAAATCTCGATGTCGCGGCCCGGGCCGTACACACCGCCGCCGATACCGGCAGCACCCTCACCGCCCACGGCTTCTACCGTGCCGCCGGTGATCTCGATGTTTCCGGCACCGCTTTCGTAGCCGCCGCCGATGCCTGCGCCGTCTTTGCCGCCCTCGGCGGTGAGGGAGCCTTTGGTGTCGTTGTCGTCCTTGATGGTCAGCTTGCCGGAGGACTCATGGCCATTCTTCTCGAGGCCCGCATTGCAGCTGCCGCTCTTCAGCTCGTTGGCGCCGTCCAGCTCGATGGCGGCATCGTGGTCACCCTGCACGGTGACGGCGGCTTTGCCCGCATCGACTGGGCTGTCACCGCTGACGTCCCCCTCCTTCTTGCCGCTGACGTCGATCTTCAGGTCGTCGAAGGTGACGTCCACGTCGCCCTTGGAGGTGTCGATGGTGACGGTGTTCTTATCCGACTCGCCGGTGATGACGGTGTTGGTGTCGTCCTTGTCGATGGTCTCGCCCTGTGTGACCTTGTTCGTTCCTTCGGTGTCGCCCGCTTTCACGGTGATGTCGCCGTTGGCGATGTCCCACCGGGCCGCATAGGCCGGGATGCCGGAACTCACCACGATGCCCGCGATGACGGCGGCGGCCACGCCCCGCCGGAGTGCGCTCTTCAGTCTCATCGTACATCTCCTTTCGTTTTGTGTATCATGCAATGCCGTCGCTGCGGCTCAGGCTCTCCTTTGAGATGCTTATTTCTTTGGGCTGCCCCAAGTCCTCCGGTATCCAGAGCTTTATCTCACCCTGGGTATCCGGCAGGTCGTCCCAGTCGTCACCAAGGTCGGTATAGCTCCGCAGGTCACTCTCCAACAGATTGGTATACTTTGTGCCATCCGGGACGGTGGTTTCCAGCAGGAAAAGCCGTGGCTTATCCTCCTCGGGAGCGATGGCCTCAAATCGGGAAGCCAGCTGTTTCAGGGACTCGTCAAGCCCGATTCTCGGCGTTTCCGTTCTCGCAGGCTCGAGCCACCAATCCAAACTCGGGAGGTCGTCCCTTTTTTTCGCAAATTGGAAGCCCATCTCCCGCTCTTGTTTCAGTAATTCGTCGAGTTCACGTCTGAGTTCTTCACTCGTTTTTTGCTCTACCGTTTCCTCTCTCTCAGGCTCGAGCCACCAATCCAAACTCGGGCGGTCGTCCCTTTTTTTCGCGAGTTCGTGGGTCAATATCAGCCACTCCTGCGGCTCTGGCGTCTGCACCGGCACCCACTCCAGATAGCGCTCTGACAGGTCGTCCCGCGTTTCGCCGTCCAGCCGGAGGCTAATGTCCTCCCTGTTCTGCTTCAGCTCCACGTCAGCGTCCTCGCCCGCCGCGTCGGCCATCTTGTCCACGCTATAGTGGGTCATGGTGTCCTCATAGCGGAAGAAGATGTCCTCCACGCCGTCCTCCCGGAGACTGGAGATGTCGGTGGTGACGGTGGAGCGGGGAGCGGCGCTCTCAATAAGCACCACACCCCCCGGGGTGAGGACCTCTCCGGCGTCGCCGGCCTTTAAGCTGCCGGGCATGGGGTCGGTGCTCTCAATAATGGCCAAAGCAGAATCCCACCGCTGGATGGTGACCCGGCTGGAAAAGAAGCCGCCCACCACCATGCCGCCGGGCAGGGGTTCGGGAGCGTTCTCCTGTGCCGGGGGCGGGACGTCATCATCATCGTCGTCCTCGTCGTCGTCCGGCTGGGGCTTGGGGGTGGAGGTGTAGTCGTAGCCCATCCCCTCCATCACGGTGCCGTCCGCGTTCAGACGGGTCAGCCGTCCTCCCGTCACCTTATGTTCATCGTCAGAAAGGTTCTCCGTGGGTACTTCGCCGTAGCTGCCGCCGATGGCCGGGGCCTTGGCGTCCGTCATCTGGCTTCCCGCCTTGGCCGTCACCTCGGCGTCGCCGCAGATGTAGAGGTCTCCCGGGTTCGGGTCGTCGGTGTCGTCCGACGCGCGGCCTGCACCGTCGCCGATGCCTGCCGCGTTGCTCCCGCCCACAGCCTCGATGGTGCCGCCCCGGATGGTGATGTTGCTGCCGGTGCTCTCGATGCCTCCGCCGATGCCTGCGCCGCCGAAGCCGCCCTCAGCGGTGAGGGAGCCGTCCTTGCCCTTGTCGTCCTTGATGGTCAGAGTGCCTTTCGACTCGTGTTCGTTCTTCTCAAGACCCGCATTATAGCCGCCGCTCTTCAGCTCGTTGTCGCCGTCCAGCTCGATGGCCGCATCGTGGTCACCCTTCACGGTGACGGCGGCTTTGCTCTCCCGGACAGGGCTGTCATCGCTGCCATCCCCCTCCTTCTTGCCGCTGACGTCGATCTTCAGGTCGTCGAAGGTGACGTCCACGTCGCCCTTGGAGGTGTCGATGGTGACGGTGTTCTTATCCGACTCGCCGGTGATGACGGTGTTGGTGTCGTCCTTGTCGATGGTCTCGCCCTGTGTGACCTTGTTCGTTCCTTCGGTGTCGCCCGCTTTCACGGTGATGTCGCCGTTGGCGATGTCCCACCGGGCCGCATAGGCCGGGATGCCGGAACTCACCACGATGCCCGCGATGACGGCGGCGGCCACGCCCCGCCGGAGTGCGCTCTTCAGTCTCATAGTCTGTCCTCCTTTGGTCTGTTCGTCTTTTGAAGAATCAGCTTCATCTGATGCAAGCTTACCAAAAAAAGTCGGAGAATGTAAATAAAAACTGCGCGAATCGTGGTGTTTTCGGCGTGAGTGGCGCAAAAAAGCCCTCCCGAGCGGGGAGGGCCATAGCCTGTCTTATTCAGAGTAGTGCGCCAAAAACTGCTTGGTGCGTTCCTCCTGGGGGTGGTCGATGAGCTGGCGGGCCGGGCCTTCCTCCACCACGACGCCGCCGTCCATGAACATAATGCGGTCGGCCACGTCGCGGGCGAAGTGCATCTCATGGGTGACGATGATCATGGTGGTCTTGCGGTCGGCGAGGTCCCGCAGGACACGGAGGACTTCGCCGGTCAGCTCCGGGTCAAGGGCGCTGGTGGGCTCATCGAAGCAGAGGATGTCCGGGCGGAGTGCCAGTGCGCGGGCGATGGCCACCCGCTGCTGCTGACCGCCGGAGAGCTGGTGGGGGTAGTGGCCTGCCCGCTCCGACAGGCCCATCTGGGCCAGCAGGTCACGGGCCTGTGCTTCCAGCTGGGCGTGGATGGCCTTTTTGTTGGCCTTGTAGTCGGGCTGCTCCTTCGCCAGAAGCTCCCCCGCCAGCATCACGTTTTCCAGCGCGGTGTACTGGGGGAAGAGGTTGAAGTTCTGGAACACGAGGCCGAAGTGGAGGCGCTTTTTCCGCACCTCGCTCTCCCGCTGGGTGGCAGGGTCAGCGGCGTCCCACATGGTCTCGCCGTTCACCCTGATGACGCCGGTGTCGGGACGCTCAAGGAAATTCAGGCAGCGCAGCAGCGTCGTCTTGCCCGAGCCGGACGAGCCGATGATCGCCAGCGCCTCGCCCTGTTCCAGTGTGAGCGAGATGTCCTTGAGAACTTTCGTCTCGCCGAAATTCTTCCCGATGCCGGAGGCTTCGAGTAATGCCATAATTCAGTATCCTCCTTAGCAGCGGAAATAGTCCATCTTTTTCTCGGCCCAGTCCAGCAGCAGGGTGAGTGCGCCGACAAAGACGAGGAAGAAAATCGCGGTGGAGAACAGCGGCCAGATAAGGCCCTTGGCGCTGTACTCCTTCGCCATCATGATGATTTCCTTGTTGGCGATGACATTCGCCAGCGAGGTATCCTTCACCAGCGTGATGACCTCGTTGCCCATCGGGGGCAGGATGCGCTTGACGACCTGCAGGAGCGTGACCTTGAAAAAGATCTGGCTCTTGGTCATGCCAAGCACCTGACCGGCCTCGGTCTGGCCTTTCGGCACAGCCTCGATGCCGCCGCGGTAGATCTCAGAAAAGTAGCAGGCGTAGTTGATGGCAAAAGCCACCACCGCCGCCACCAGACGGCCCGAAGAGCCGGAGGGCCAGGGGTTGGTCATGCCCAGCAGGCCGGGGCCAAGGTAGATGACGATGATCTGGAGCATCAGCGGCGTACCGCGGATGACCCACACGAAGGTCTTGACGACGCCCCGCAGCGGTGCGCACCGGCTCATGGAGCCAAAGGCCACCACAAGGCCCAGCGGCAGCGAAAACAGCAAGGTCAGAAAGAACAGCTCACAGTTGAGCGCGAATGCGCCGGTCAGACGCTCCAAAATCACAGTCACAGAATCACTACACCTATCCGTTTATAATGTAAGTTACTCAGCCAGAGTCAGGCCGTACTTGTCGGCCAGAGTCTGCATGGTGCCGTCAGCCTTCAGCTCGTCGAAAGCGTTGTCCACAGCCTCGGCCACGTCGCTGCCCTTGCGGAAGGCCACGCCGTACTCCTCGACGTTCAGCTCATCCACCATCTTGAGGTTTGCGTAGTCGGTACCCTCGCCGATCATGGCAGAAGCCAGAGTCAGGTCGAGGATGGCGGCGTCAGCAGTGCCAGCGGCAACTTCCATCAGGCAGTCGGTCTGAACAGCCTTGGAGATGAAATCAGCCTGAGACAGGTCGGCGTTCTCGGTGATGGTGGTCTCACCGGCAGAGCCGGCCTCGGCCACCACGGTCTTGCCGATGAGGTCGGCGGTGGAGGTATAATCGGTGCCGTCCTTCACCACGACGACCTGGGCGTTCTTGACGTAGGGCTTGGTGCAGGCCATATTCTCCTCGCGGTCATCGGTCAGGGTCAGGCCGTTCCAGATGCAGTCGATGCTCTTTGCAGCCAGCTCGGTCTCCTTGGTGTCCCAGTTGATCTCCACGAACTCCGGCTCGACACCCAGCTTCTCACAGACAGCGGTGGCCAGCTCGGTATCGAAACCGGTGAAGTTGCCGTCGGCGTCGGTGTAGTTCATCGGCTCATACACGGTGTAGCCGATGACCATCTTGCCGTTGGACTGGATGTAAGCCAGGTCGCTGTCAGCGGCCACGGAGCTTGCCGGGGCGGCAGAGGCGGCGGCAGAAGAAGCAGCCGTAGAAGTGGATGCAGAACCGCCGCAGGCGGCAAGGCTCAGTGCCATCGCACCGGCCAGAAAAGCAGATACCAGACGTTTCATGTTGTATTTTCCTCCCTCAGTTTCAGCAGAAGCAGCGCTTCGTTTTACTGCTTTACCATGCTAAATTGTTAAACTGTGACTATAGAATAGCGCGTTTTGCCCCGTTTTGCAAGAGGAAAACCGATTTTTTCGCGTTTTGCCCGCAGACCGCCCCTTTCCGATCGGGTTTTCGGTGTATTTGTACAAAGGACAAAAAGAAAACCGCCACCTCACGGTGACGGTCAGACTTTCCGTTCAATTTATAATGACGCATTCTCAAACGCATCCCCTGCGGCCTTTTGCAGGGCGTCGATGGAGATGGTGCAGAGGGCCGCGAGGTCGGCGTCCGAGCCGTCGGCAGGGATGTCCACCACCTCTTTCTCAGTCTTGCCCTTGAGGTAGCTGCAATAGCCCTCGCTGTGCTCGTACCACTCTTTGCCGAGGCTGGATGCGTTCCGCATCCCGTAGCTGTCGCCCAGCTCAAGCTTGGAGCGGACAGTGTCCGGGGCGGTGACGCCGCCGTCTGCCGCGATGGTCAGCGCAGGCTCTGCCATGTCGCCGATGGCGCTGGTCACACGGCCATCGGCATCCAGAGTCAGGGCCACGACGGTAAGGTCAACTTCTGCGTTCACATCCTTGTCGTCGGTGGCGGTGATGTCCGAAGAGGCATTCTCCGCCTCCACGCCGAGGCTCACCCGGTCGCCCTTCGCCGCGCCGAGGGCGGACGCATTCGTGCAGGCTTTCGCCACGGCGTCGCGGTACTGATCCACCCGGATGGTGCAGCCGGACAGCAGGTCGGCGTCCGCAGCCTTGCCGTCCTTATCCGTTTCCAGCATGGATGCCTGCTCGGGCGTCATGCCGGTGAGGTAGTCGGCGAAGTCATCGGCCTGCTCGGCCCAGCCCTTTTTCAGCGAAGATGCCGCTGCCAGCGGGTAGTCGTCCCCTTTCTGGCGCTTGGTGCGGTAGTCGGTGGGCATGGTGACGACGCCTTTGCCGTCGGCGGTAACTTCCACTTCCAGCTCATCCAGCATCACGTCGGCCAGCTTGCCGTCTCCGTCCAGCAGGACGGCGGCGGCGATGGTATGGATGGTGCCGGTGCGGGCCTCGTCGGAGGCCTCGGTCAGGATGCCGAGGCCGGTCTTCCAGCCGCCGGTCTGGGTGGTGCTGGCGCTGCCGGACGAGCCGGACATGGCGTTCGAACTGCTCATGCTGCCGGAATTGCTGTTGCCTTTGCGGCAGCCGGACAGCAGCAGTGCCGCCGCCACGGCACAGCTCAGAAGAGCTTTTTGTCTCTGTGTCATAAGCGTTACGCTCCCTTTCATCTCTTTGGGAATAGTATAGCCCGACACAGAGCCAATCATGCACGTTTGCTCTGAGACCGACGTGTTATCTGGCGAAGTGAGAAATTATAAACGAAACATCGTCGAGAATGTCACTCCGCCACCGTGGCGAAATGAGCACAGCTGGCGAAGTGAGCAGTTCGCCAAGTCAAAGCACTTCGCCAAGTTGGCGAAGTGATAAAATATAACGTAGATATATCATTAAGTTGTCACTTCGCCACTTATTCTACCGCAGTATCGCTCACATCAGCGGGCTCAACAGGCGGAGCACACTGTCCAGCAGCGTCCCGGCCAGCGAGGTGCGGCAGTCGGCCAGCTGCACTTCCCGGCACTCCGGCAGGGTGCGGAGCACATCGTCCCGCAGAGCAATGACCTGACTGTTATAGAGCAGCAGCGCCCCGCACTCAAAGTGGAGGAAGAGGCTGCGGTAATCCATGTTGATGCTGCCCACCACGGCGGCGCGGTCATCGCTGACGTAGCACTTGGCGTGGAGGAAGCCGGGCGTGAACTCGTAGATGCGCACCCCCGCCCGGAGCAGCGGCACATAATAGGAGCGGGTCAGCCGGAAGATGAGCTTCTTGTCCGGGATGCCCGGCAGCACCAGCCGGACGTCCACGCCCCGCTTTGCCGCCGCCTTGAGGGCTTCCAGCATGGTCTCGCCCACCGCGAAGTAGGGCGTATAGATATAGACATACCGCTGGGCCTGATTGATGATATTCAGGTAGACCGTCTCGGCCAGAGCCTCTTCGTCCAGCGGGCTGTCCCCGTAGGGCTGTATCACTCCGTCCGACTGGGCAGACAGGGACTCAGCCTGAGGCATAAAGGGCGCATAATCCTCCTCGCTGGGGCGGAAGGCGTTCCAGTGGTCGAGGAACATCACCGTGAAGTTCCAGACCGCCGCGCCCTCGGTGCGGAGAGCTGCGTCCTTCCAGTAGCCGAATCTCTCTTCTTCATTGATATACTCGTCGGCCAGATTGATGCCGCCCGTATAGGCTGTATTTCCGTCCACGACCACGATCTTCCGGTGGTCGCGGTGATTCATGACCAGCGACACCAGCGGCACCACCGGGTTGAACGGGATGCAGCGGATATGCGCCCGCTCCATCTGCACCACGAAATCCGAAGGCAGGCCCAGCAGACTGCCGAAATCGTCGTAGATGAGCCGGACGTCCACCCCCTGCGCCGCCTTGCGGACAAGGATGTCCTCTACCCCCTTCCACATCTTGCCGGTGCGGACGATGAAGAACTCGAGGAAGATGAACCGCTCTGCCTTTTCGAGGTCAGCCAGCAGGTCAGGGTACATGGCCTCACCGCAGGGGTAATATTTTGCCGTGGAGTTTTTCCATGCGGGGTATGGCCCGTACTCCGAAACATACCGGCTCAGTCCCCTGCTGGCGGGGTCGAGGGCGTCGGTCTGGCCCGGCTGCTGGGCGAGGTCGGCGGTGTGCTGGCGCTCCACCGCCTGCATCCGCTGGCGCATCCGCTTGGCGGGGGCCTTGTTGCCGAAGGCCAGATAGAGCGCACCGCCCAGCAGCGGCATCATGCCGATGAGGACGAGCCAGATGATCTTATAGTCGCTGTTTTCGTCCTTCCGCACGAGGTAGAGGGTGATGAAGAGGCTGAGGACGTTCAGCCCCGCATTCACCCACACCTTTCCGGCGGTGAGGGAGAAGAAAGCCCAGAGCAGCCAGCCGATCTGCAGCAAAACAAGGGCCACTGTAACCGCGGCCCTGTTGATGACACGATTGAAGAACCGTACGACCGGCAGCCGAAAGAACATCTGCGCCTCCCCCGCTGCCTTTCGGCAGCATTTTTATGGGAATAGTATAACGCAGCGATGCGGAGATTTCAAGCTCAGGCGTCCGCGTCCTCGAAGCCCACCATGAGGCCGCCCAGCTCGGCGTAGTAGCTGCACAGGCCGCCGCACTCGGTCACCCGCACCTGTGCGCCCTCGAAGACAGCCCGCACCATGTGCATCAGGCGCTCGGCGGCGGCGGGGTTGCCGCAGTGGGCAATGATGACCTTGCCGTTCGTGTAGCCGTGGCCTTTGAGCTCCAGCACGATGCGCTCGAGAGCGCCGTGCTCGCCGCGGGTCTTGCAGAGGACGTCCAGTTCGCCCACATCGCTGGCCTTGCCGATGACCCGGATGTTGAGCATCCGCGCCACAGCAGCCACAGCGGGCTTCACCCGGCCATTCCGGGCCAGATTCGCCAGCGATTCCAGCGAGAACAGCAGATGGGTGTGGTGACGGTAGCGCAGCATCTCTTCGCACACCTCGTCAAAGTCCCTGCCCTCTTCGATGAGCGCACGGATATGCTCTGCCAGCAGCACCAGTTCCGGGCCGGCAGACAGGCTGTCCAGCACAAAGACCTGAGCACCCGGGTGCTCTGCCTGATACTCTTCTGCGGCCAGCTGGGCGGCGTTGCAGCTGCCCGACAGGGTGCCGGTGATGGTGATGGCATAAATTTCATCTGCGCCCTCATAAGCCTCCAGCCAGTCGCCGATGTTGGGGCAGGAGGTGCTGGTCTTGCCCTTATAGGTGCGCAGGGTAGTCGCCATTTCCACGGCGTTCAGCGTGCCGTCGTCGAGGTATTCCCTCTCGTCGGTCACGATCTTCAGAGGCACAGCAGCAAAATCCACGCCGTCCAGCTTGTACAGGCTGGCGGAAGAGTCCACAACGATTCGTTTCATCTCATCTATCTCCATTCCGGCGGGTGTCCGCCGCATTTTTTACGTTCGGTGAGTCCACTATATCAGTTTTTCAAAAACCTGTCAAGTGATTTGTAAAATTCTTAATATTGTTTTCATAAACGGTTGACCCCGACTCAAAAATGCGCTATACTACCACCATGAATCAGGAAATGAAACGCCGTGTCACGGCCTGCGCCGCCGGGTTTTCCCTGCCGCGCTACCGGGAGCTGCCCTCCGTGGGGCTGTATCTCGACCAGACCGTGCAGCTCGTCAACAGCTGCTTCCGGGGCTTCCCCGGGGTGGAGCTCACCCCCTCCATGGTGAGCAACTACGTCAAGAAAGGAGTCATCTCCCACCCCGTCAAAAAGAAGTATTCCCGCGAACAGCTGGCTTCTCTCATCTATATCGTATTGTCTAAAAATGTCCTCTCGCTGGAAAACATCGACACCCTCTTTCAGATGCAGAGGGCTCACTGCACCGCCGCCGAAGCCTACGACTACTTCTGCGACGAGGTAGAGAACTGCCTGCCCTACATCTTCGGTGCCGGCAGCACCATCCGCGACCTCGACCCGGATGCCGACGACGAAAAGCGTCTGCTGCGCGGCACCATCGTCGCCGCCGTGAACAAGATGTACCTCGACTGTTGCTTCGTCGCCATGCGGCAGGAGGAAGCACTCTGGCCGGGAATACTTGGCGATCTCGAATAAAAAAACGTCTGTACCTCCAAACGAAGTACAGACGTTTTTATTATGCTCTGATTTTAGGTATCCTGCAGCTCACCACGGCTTGCGGCCTTGAGGTAAGCGAAGATGAAGCCATCGAGGTCGCCGTCCATGACAGCATCCACGTTGCCGGTCTCGTAGTTGGTGCGGTGGTCCTTGACCATCGTGTAGGGCATGAAGACGTAGGAGCGGATCTGGTGGCCCCATGCGATCTCGTTCTGGACGCCCTTGATGTCGTCGATCTTATCCATGTGCTGCTGCTTGGCGATCTGGTACAGCTTTGCCTTCAGCATTTCCATCGCGTAGTCGCGGTTCTGGAACTGGCTGCGCTGGGTCTGGCAGCTGACCACGATGCCGGTGGGCTTATGGATGAGTCGGACAGCGGAAGAAGTCTTGTTGATGTGCTGGCCGCCGGCACCGGAGGAGCGGTAGACCTGCATCTCGATGTCCTCGGGGCGGATGTCCACCTGGATGGTGTTGTCCAGCTCGGGCATGACTTCCAGCGAAGCAAAGCTGGTCTGACGGCGGGCGTTGGCGTCAAAGGGAGAGACGCGCACCAGACGGTGGACGCCGTTCTCGCTCTTGAGCAGGCCGTAGGCGTTGGCACCCTTGACCATCATGGAAGCACTCTTCATGCCGGCCTCGTCGCCGTCCTGATAGTCCAGGACCTCGACGGTCATGCCGTGAGCCTGCGCCCACTTGTTGTACATACGGTAGAGCATCTCGGCCCAGTCCTGTGCCTCGGTGCCGCCGGTGCCTGCGTGGAAGGTCAGGATGGCGTTGCTGTGGTCGTACTCACCGTTCAGCATGGTCATCAGCTGCAGCTCGTCCACAGCCTTGCCCACGGCGTTGACTGCCTCTTCGGCCTCCGGCACCATCTCGGGGTCGTACTCCTCGTCCAGCATGACCAGCATGGTCTCTGCGTCATCGTACAGGCCCTGCAGCTTCTCGAAGCGGGTCAACTTGCCCTTCAGGTCGCCCACCTCGTCGAAGACCTTCTTGCTCAGCTCAGCGTCGTCGTAGAAGCCGGGGCGGGACATGGTGTGCTCCAGCTCCTGCACGCGCTTGCGGGAAGCGTCGATGGCCAGCGCCTCCTCCAAGTCTTTTACAGCGGTGTGGTATTCAGCCAGCTGTACTTTCAGTTCATCAGTGGTGATCATCGTTTTATTCCTCTCGTCTCAAAGAACAGGAGCAGCCTCTTCATCATCAGCCACGCACACGGGCAGGCCCGTCTTAGTACAACCTCTCAGTCTCGCTGGCGCTCAACAGCTCCCCTAGTAGGGGAGCCTCTGGCGAAACCGTTCACTTTGCGGGGAATGCCAAAGCCTCCCCTACCAGGGGAGGTGGCACGCCGTAGGCGTGACGGAGAGGTTGTACGAAGGAAAGCCTGCCCGAGGACTCGGCCAATGACGGAGAGATTTACTCCTAAAAGATACAGTTTATACACAGATACTTCATTAGTATACCCAGAATCCATGATAAAGTAAAGAGGAAAAAATACCATTGTGCTGGAAATTTGAAGATTTTCGCCTTTTCTTTTCCGCATTTTAAGTGTATAATACTGATAAACTACCATATTCATTGGAGGATGTTATGCCAAAATACTATGGCTGTCCGTGTGAGGGCTGCGGCAAGCCCCTCACACTTCAGGATGACATCGTGGTCTGCCCCGACTGCGGCGCGCCTTATCACCGCGTCTGCTACGAGAAGCTGGGCCAGTGCATCCACCGCCCCGCCCACGCCGCCGGCTACGAGTGGAAGTTCCCCTACGAGGAGAGCCAGCTCCGCACCTGTCCGTCCTGCGGCGAGCGCACCCTGCGGGACGAGGAAACGTGCCGCTGCTGCGGTGCTGTGCTGCCCCCCGAGGGGCAGGAGCCTCCTTCTTCCCGCGGTAGCGGCGAAGAGACTTTCGACTACTCCCAGATGTACCGTCAGTTCGGCACTTCCGCTGACCCGGAGAAGGAGTTTTTTGAGGACGCCTTCGGCAAAGAGGCCAAGATGGACGGCATCGACCGTCAGGACTGGCTGGACTATATCGGCCCCGCCGCTCCCGCTTACCTCGCCGCTTACAGCCGGATGCAGCTCCAGAAGAGCAAAGTATCCATGAGCTTTTCGGCTCTGCTGTTCGGTCCCTTCTACTTCTTCTACCGCAAGGCGTGGAAGCCGGCCTTTGGCTTTCTGGCCGCTGAACTTCTGCTGGCAGCGCCCACCTTTATCGAGATGCTGCAGCTCTCCGGCAGCGCCCTCGCCCCGGCCATGAGCGCTTCAGCTCTGACGGTATTTGCCCGCGTCTGCTCTGTCCTCAGCCTGTCTCTTATACACATCTCCGAGCCCACGAGACATGCGCAGATCT
>ENA-OYZZ01000408-OYZZ01000408.1-human-gut-metagenome-genome-assembly--contig:-NODE-408-length-19742-cov-15.301062_pt1 | contig 19742 bp, 16 predicted proteins | sample MGYA00244199_ERZ653482 | MGnify/ENA primary metagenome ERZ653482 (study PRJEB26926, sample SAMN06165036) | human gut metagenome | biome: ENVO:00009003; feature: ENVO:2100002; material: ENVO:00002003...
GTTCATAAAAAAGACTTAAAAAATCGGGCGGATTATGCTAGAATAACCTTGTTATATTCTGCCCTTACGCTGCGCACCCGTCAACCGGGAGACCGGTTCCGGCCTGCGGGGCGGGGGCTGAGCAAGCCCCTGCGCAAATGGATGAATGAGGCAGGCATTCCTGCCGGAATACGAGATGGCCTGCCGCTGCTGGCGGCGGGCAGTGAGATCCTGTGGGTCTGTGGGGAGGGCTTTGCCGAGGGGCTGGCCCCGGACGAGGAGACAGAACAGGTCTTGCAGTTGGAATTGGAAAATGGAGGAACAACCCATGAGCATGAATGACGATATCAAGAACATCCTGGTCAGTGAGGAAGCACTGAAAGCCAAGGTTGCCGAACTGGGTGCACAGATCAGCAGGGATTACGAGGGCAGAAACCTTGTCCTCGTCTCCATCCTCAAGGGTTCGGTGGTCTTTATGGCTGACCTGATGCGGGCTGTGACCATCCCTTGCAGTATTGATTTTATGGTCGTGTCCAGCTACGGCGGCAGCAATACCACCACCAGCGGTCTGGTCAAGATCATCAAGGATCTGGACGGCGACCTTTCCGGCAAGGACGTGCTGATCGTAGAGGACATTCTGGATACCGGTGTCACCCTTTCCAAGCTGGTGCCCATGCTCAAGATGCGCAACCCGAATTCCGTGAAGATCTGCACCATTCTGGATAAGCCCAGCCGCCGCAAGGCCGACATCCAGCCCGATTACGAGGGCTTCCAGGTGCCGGACGAGTTTGTGGTGGGCTATGGTCTGGACTACGATGAGAAATACCGCAACCTGCCCTATGTGGGTGTGCTGAAACCGGAAATCTACGCATAACAAAAACGAATTAGAACTGGAGTTGATCCCTTTTGCAACCGAAACGACCTCGCTTTAATCCCCTGATCCTGGCGCTGGCACTGGCCGGTGTTCTGATGATCTGGTCGGTGCTGGGCACCAGCGACAGCAGTACCGGCGGCTCCACCATGAGCTACTCGACTGTGGTGCACTACTTTGAGAACAATCAGGTCACAGCCTTTACGCTGGACCGCAACACCAGCATCATCACCCTGACGCTGAAGGAGGGCAAGCAGGAGCTGCCCGAAACCACAGGTGCCACCGCTGCCACACAGGCCTCCGGCGGTCTGCTGAGCAATCTGTTCTCCTCCTCCACCTCTTCCGTGGGGGCAACCAGAAACGATGACGGCACGGTGACGGTGCGCTACAAGCTGCCCTACGCCTATGTGTTCATCGAGAACGTCCAGCAGTATATCGATTCCTACGACGCAGCCAACCCGACCGCGCCCATGGAGTACGATTACACCACCCTGAAGGAGTCCATCCCCTGGATGGAGATCCTGTTCTACCTGGGAATGCTGGGCTGCACCGGCTTCCTGCTCTTCTCCATGATGCGCGGCGGCGCTGGCGGCGGCGGTATTATGAACGTGGGCAAGGCCAAGGTGAAGGACGAGCATGAGAACAAAAAGACCGCGACCTTTGCCGACGTTGCCGGCGAGGACGAGGAAAAGGAAGAGCTGAAGGAGGTCGTGGAGTTCCTCAAGAGCCCCGACAAGTTCAACACGCTGGGTGCCCGCATCCCCCACGGCGTTCTGCTGGTGGGCCCTCCGGGTACCGGTAAGACCCTGCTGGCCCGTGCCTGCGCCGGTGAGGCAGGAGTGCCCTTCTACTCCATTTCCGGCTCCGACTTCGTGGAAATGTACGTCGGTGTCGGCGCGTCCCGTGTGCGTGACCTGTTTGATAAGGCCAAAAAGACCATGCCCTGCATCATCTTCATCGATGAGATCGATGCCGTGGGCCGTCAGCGCGGCGCAGGTCTGGGCGGCGGCCACGACGAGCGGGAGCAGACCCTGAACCAGCTGCTGGTCGAGATGGACGGCTTTGAGGCCAACGATGGTGTCATCGTGATGGCAGCCACCAACCGTGCCGACATTCTGGATAAGGCACTGCTCCGTCCGGGCCGCTTTGACCGTCAGGTCTACGTAGGCCTGCCCGATGTCAAGGGCCGCGAGGAGATCCTCAAGGTCCACACCAAGAACAAGCCTTTGGCTCCCGATGTCTCCCTCAGGGTCATCGCACAGCGCACCGCAGGCTTTGCGGGTGCTGACCTGGAGAACCTGGTCAATGAGGCCGCTCTGCTGGCTGCCCGCCGCAGCCGCAAGGCTATCACCATGGAGGACATCGAGGAAGCTTCCATGAAGGTCATGGCAGGCCCTGAGAAGAAGAGCCGTGTTGTGACTGCCGAGGAAAAGAAGCTGACTGCCTACCATGAGGCGGGCCACGCCGTGGCAGGCTTCTATTGCAAGCACCATCCCCGTGTGCACGAGATCACCATCATTCCCCGCGGCCAGGCTGGCGGCTACACCATGTATCTGCCTGAAAAGGATCGCAGCTATGTGACCAAGGGTGAGATGTTCGAGGATATCGTTTCCAGCCTGGGCGGCCGTGTGGCCGAGCAGCTGATCCTGGAGGATATCTCCACCGGTGCCTCCAACGACCTGCAGCAGGCAACCAACATTGCCCGCCAGATGATCACCAAGTACGGCTTCTCCGAGCGCCTGGGCCCTGTGGTCTACGGCACCTCGCAGGAGGAGACCTTCCTGGGCCGTGATTTCACCCAGGGCAAGGGCTACAGCGAGAGCACCGCTGCCGAGATCGACGGCGAGATGCGGGATATCATCGATGAAGCTTACGAGACCTGCCGCCGCACCCTGACGGAGCACATCGACCAGCTCCATGCGCTGGCACAGGCTCTGATGGAGCGCGAAAAGCTCAACGAGAAGGAGTTCAACACCGTGATGGCCGGCGGCAAGCTGTCCCCGCGTGACGGCGACGAGCCTGCACAGGAACCCGCCGCACCGGCGGCCCCTGTGGAGACCGCAGAGCCTGCCGAGAGCGCAGAGCCCGCTGAACAGGCGGAGCAGGCCGTGCTGGGCGAGGAAATGCCCGACCCGGCGCAGGATGCCCCGCAGGATAACGAATGATCGAAGGGAGCGAGTGTCGTGGAGGAAAATTTTAACCCGGTCGCACGCACCCGGGCCAACTATTATACCCCGGGCAGCCCGGTGCAGTTCGTCTGTGTGGAACTGCTCAAGGGCGAACTCAGCGGCGAGAACGCAGTCTGCCTGACCTTCAAGAACATCTCCAAGGTTACCCTGACTGCACTGGAGATCCACTTCAAGTGTAAGGGTGTGGACGGTATCATCCTGTGTGAGGATGCCTTTGAATACCGCGAGATCGAGGTCAAGCCCGGTGAGAGCTTTGGCATGGACGATGCCGTGTTCGTGACCCAGAAGGCCATCACCAGCGTGGATGTGGTCCTGAAGAACGTATACAGCGGCAAAAAGGTCGTGCATCTGGATGCCATCAAGCGCGTCCGCCTGCCGGCCCCGCGCCGCCTGAGTCCGGAGCTGGAAAAGGCACTGGAAAGCCGGATGAACCGCACCGGCCTCAAGTATATGCCGCAGGTGTTCGAGAACGGCTGGTACTGTGCCTGTGGTTCCTTCCACCCGAAGGAAGAGGACACGGTCTACTGCACCGAGTGCGGCTGTGACCGCATCCTGCTGCAGAACGCCCTGAACACCCTGCTGCAGCCCGGCCAGAAGGCCGCCCCTGCAGAGCAGGCCCCGGCGGCGGAGGCCACCCGCGTGGTGAGCGCCGCTCCGCAGGAAGAGCCGACCCGCATCGTGGCCAGCGCGCCGGTGCAGGCAGAACCCACTCGGGTCATCCCGACGGCCCGCCCGGCAGAGCCTGTCGGCGCTCCGACCAGCTTTGCACCGCCGGTGGAACACACCCCTGCTCCGGAAGCAGAGCCTACCCGGGTGCTGGATGCCGCCACCCGCGCGGCGTTCCCCGGCAGCGGTGCAGCGGCTGTGGATGACGAGGGCACCCGTGTGATGCCTGCTGCTGCCCGCCGTGCCGCCCCGGCCCGCCAGCCGGAACCCGAGGTAGAGCAGTACGATGAGGAGGACGATGCGGAAGAGAGCCGTGACGGCATTGCTGAGACCCTCGTCCGCTGGGTCCCGCCCATCACCGCCATCGTCTGCGCAGGCATTGCGCTGTGGGGCTTCGTCTATTATCAGTTTATGATGTAAATGAATGACGGAGGAGGCTGCGCTTTCTCCGTTTTTTGGTTGTACGAAGGAGAAACGTTATGCCCGACGAAGCACTGCAAACCGCTTTTGAGATCAAAACTACCTGCGATGAGATCAGCCGCAAGCTGCTGCGCTGGCACTGGGAGAACAAACCCGGGGAGCACAGCCTGGGAGCCCTGCTGGATCACATCCGCACCCGCCAGCAGGAGAGCCCCGAATATTATGACCGTCTGCCCGATCTGGCGGGCCGAAACAGCTGGCAGCAGCTGGATACCACCCTGTGTATGCGGGTGCTGCTGGACCCTGAAAAGGATGCTGCCCGCCCGCTGGATCTGCTGGGCAATACGGAGCACCCCGCTGCTGCCCGCCGGGCCTGCAACGCGGTGCGCACTGCCCGCAATGAAGCGGCCCATGCCTCCGACCACACGGCGGCTGCGCAGGCGGCGATCCTCTTCAACGAGGCAGTGGAAGCACTGGAAGAGGGCTATGCAGGCGCGCCCCTGCGCACCAGTGAGCTGGGCCAGTATTACCGGCTGGCTGAGGATTATCTGAGCCGCTGCGGGGCCAAAAAGCCCATTGCGTCGGCGGCCCCGGAAGAGAAAGCCCCTCGCGCGGCAAAGTCCGGCCAGAGCACTGCGGGCAGAAAAAAAGAGGGGACTTCCGGCAGTGCTTCCCGCCGCAGCAGCACAAAGCAGAACACGAGCGGCCGCAGCTCCGGCGGCAGATCCCAGAACCGGAAGCAGGGCGGCAGCCGGAACAGCCGTGCCCGGGCCAGACAGAAGCAGAAACAGGCCAATCGCACCGTTCTGCTGGTACTGCTGGCGATCCTGGCCGTGGGTCTGCTGATTCGCGGCTTTACCATGAACTGGCAGTGAAAGAGTGAGGAAACTATGAAACAAAAACTGATTTTTCTGGATATTGACGGTACTTTGCTGCCGCCCGGTGAGATGACCGTTCCGGCCAGTGCCGTGGAGGCCATCCGGCAGGCCCGGGCCAACGGCCACAAGGTGTTTCTGTGCACCGGGCGCAACCTGCGCATGACGAAGCCGCTGCTTGCCTACGGTTTCGATGGCTTTGTCTGCTCTGCAGGCGGCTATGTAGGCTGTGATGGGAAAATTCTCGTGGATCTTCCCATGGAGCCTGCGCAGGTCGAGGGCCTGCGGGAGGTGCTGGAGCGTGCCGGTGCCGAGTGCACCCTGGAAGCCCGGGACGATACTTACGGCGGCATCAAGATGATCGAGCGGTTCGCCCATTTGTTCCCCCGCAAGCCGGGGCAGCTGAACAGTGAGGCCGAGCGCTGGCGCAAAACGATGGAGTATGGCATGACCATCCGGCCCATTGAGGAATACCACGGAGAGCCGGTTTACAAGGTGGTGTTCATCGCCCCCAACGAGGCCTGCCTTGCTGAAGCAAAGCAGCTGTACGAGGATCAGTTCATCTTTTGCGAGTCCCGGCTGGGGGATAACCCGTCAGCCATCGTCAACGGAGAGCTCATCAACCGCAAGTTCAACAAGGGCACTGGCATCAAGGCCATCTGCGATGAGCTGGGGTGTTCGCTGGCCGATACCATCGGCTTTGGCGACAGCGACAATGACCTGCAGATGACCGATGTGGTAGGCATCAGCGTCTGCATGGCCAATGGCTCTGACAACCTGAAAAAGCTCTGCGACCGCATCTGCCCGGCTGTGACGGAGGACGGCGTGGCAAGGGAGCTCAAAACTCTGGGCCTGATTTGAGAGCAGCCTTCCACAAAAGAAGAGATGATAACAAAAAATTCCCGCTCCATCGAGCGGGAATTTTTGTTAGAGAGGGTTATTTCTGATGGACTGCCTTGTGATATACCGCGTAGGCGATCACGGCAGAGAGGGACTCTGTGATCCAGAAGGCGTGCCAGACACCGGTAGGGCCCATGCGGCCGCACAGCACCCACGCAATGGGCATGATGAAGATGATGTAGCGGCAGAGGGAGATGACCAGCGAGGGCACGCCCTTGCCCAGACCCTCCAGCGCGCCGGAGGAGGTGGTAGACACTGCCGAGACGATGAATCCCAGGCAGATGATCCGCAGGGCGGTCTGGCCGATGGCGATGGTCTCGGGGTTAGAGGTGAACAGACCCATCAGCGGGCCTGCAATGGTCAGGCAGAGCAGGGTGCCAATGGCCATGATCCCGGCGCTCAGGCCCAGTGTCAGGTTGTAGAGCCTGGACACACGGCCATGCTCCCGGGCACCGTAGTTGTAGCCCACCAGCGGGCGCATCCCCTGCACGATGCCGTTGGCCGGCAGGTAAAGGAAGGTCTGGAGCTTGTAGTAGATGCCCAGCACCGTCACATAGCTCTGGGAGTAGACCGCCAGTAGGCCGTTCAGGAAGGTGACCAGCAGGCTGGGCAGGGCCAGATTCAGGATGGCCGGTACGCCGATGGCATAGAGCTTGCCGTCAAGGGCGGCATCGAACCGCAGGCAGCGGCGGGAGAAGCGGACGGCGATTTCGGTGGTGCAGTAGACATAGAGGTAGACCACAAGGGAAACGGCCTGCCCGATGCCGGTGGCAAGGGCCGCACCGGCAATGCCCAGGGCGGGCACCGGCCCAAGGCCGAAGATGAGGACAGGGTCGAGGGCGATGTTGGTCACGCAGCCGGTGATCAGCGCCACCATGGCAACGTTCATCCGGCCCACGGACTGGAAGATCTTCTCAAAGGCGAGGTCTGCCATGTTGACCAGCGAGAACAGGAACACGATGGTGGAGTAGGTCACGCCCATGTCCACCAGAGCGGGATCGGTAGTGAAGCGGCGCAGGAAGCCGGGCATGATGGCAATGCAGAGGACCATGCCCAGCACACCGTGCAGCAGGGAAAACATCATGCCGTGGGTGGCGGCCCGGTTGGCGTTTTCGTGGTCGCCTGCGCCGAGGTAAAGTGCGATCTGGGCATTGATGCCGATGCCGAAGCCGATGGCCACTGCATTGACAAAGTTCTGGATGGGAAACACCAGCGAAAGCGCCGTCATGGCCTGCTCGCTGATCTGGGCCACAAAGAGGCTGTCCACGATGTTGTACAGGCTGTTCACCAGCATCGAGATGACGTTGGGCAGGGCCATGGAGAGCAGCAGCGGGAATACCGGTCTGGTTTTCATAAAAGTATCGTTCATTTTCATTGCTCCTGAGGGTCAGATTTGGATTTGAAGGCAAAGCAAAAGCCACACAATGGCTTTTGTACCATTGTGTGGCGAAAAGTTGCAGAATGCTGTAAAAATCCACACGATATTTTATTGGCTCAAAGATACCACATCACAGGGATACTTGTCAAGGACTTTTTAAAATAAAAGTATGACTTTTTACAGTGGGCCCTTGCCCTTGACAAGGGGAGCGGCGGCGGTAAAATAAGAACAGAACGCACAAAAGGAGGATCTGCCATGAAATGGATGATCGCGTCAGATCTGCACGGGTCGGCCTACTACTGCCGCAAAATGCTGGAGGCCTTTGAGCGGGAGGGAGCCGACCGGTTGTTCCTGTTGGGCGACCTGCTCTACCACGGCCCCCGCAACGACCTGCCCCGAGAGTACGCCCCCAAGGAGGTCATCCCCCTGCTGAACGGGAAAAAGGAGAAGCTGCTCTGCGTGCGGGGCAACTGTGATGCCGAGGTGGACCAGATGGTGCTGGAATTCCCGGTGCTGGCCGATTATGCGGTGCTTCCGGTGGGGCGGCGGCTCATTTATGCGACCCACGGGCATATCTATCATGTGAAAAATCTGCCGCCGCTGGCCCCGGGAGATGTACTGCTGCACGGGCATACCCATGTTCCGGCCTGGACAGAGTTCGGGCAGGGAAATCTTTATCTGAACCCGGGTTCTGTGAGCATCCCCAAGGAGAACAGCCCCCACAGCTACATGACCCTGGAAGGAAACACGATGCAATGGAAAGAGCTGGAAAGCAGCGCTGTTTTCCATGAACTGACCCTTTGATAAAGTCCCCCGGCCGGTTTTGCGGGCAGCTTGAAATTTGCCCACCGGTATGGTATGATAAAACTGAAAACAGATCGGCAAAGTTCCGCAGAGCAGTGCTGTGCGGGGCAGGAGCCTTTTTGTTTCTGCAATGAGTTAGCTAAAACTAACAAAATGACGAAAACAGCGGGCTGGACTTGTGCAGTTTGACAGGGGGGCCGCAGATACAGTATGGAGGGGACAACAATGGTAGAAACGATCCTGAGGGTCGATGGTATGATGTGCGGTATGTGCGAGAGCCACATCAATGATGTGGTGCGCAAGACCGCCCGGGTGAACAAGGTGACTTCTTCCCACACCAAGGGCGAGACGGTCATCATCTCGGAGCAGCCGGTGGATGTGGAGGCGCTGAAGGCTGCCATTGCCGAAACGGGCTACACCGTGACCGGCGTGCAGACCCGGCCCTATGAGAAAAAGGGCTTCTTCTCGTTCCTGAAAAAGTAACAGCCCGGTGTTTCTGGCCGGGCTGATCATGCAAAACAGGAGGTATCTCGTTATGAGGATCTTGGTGTACGGCGCAGGCGTTCAGGGCTGTCAGCTGGCCCACAGTCTGGCACAGAACAAGAAAAATGTGGTCACCCTGCTGGCCCGGGGCGAGTGGAAGGAGGTCATTGACCAGAAGGGCCTGACCATCCGCCACATGCTCCAGCGGAAAACAACGGTGGATCGGATGCAGACGACAGATATGCTGGCCCCCGAGGATGTGTATGACCTTGTGTTTGTCACGGTGCAGGCCGGGCAGCTGGCCGATGTGCTGCCCATCCTCAAGGCAAACCGGAGCCAGTACTTCATCTTTGTGGGCAATGATCCCTATGCGCAGGAGATGCTGCAGGCCATGCAGCGCCCGGTGGATAAGATCGCCTTTGGCTTCCAGAACAATGCAGGCCGCCGGGAGCATGACCGGCTGGTCAGTGTGCACATGGGGATGGGAATGACCGTTGGCGGAGCAACCGCACCCCTGTCCGGCGCATTCCGCCTGCGGCTGCAGGCTGCCTTTGAGGGGACTCATTACAAGCTGACCTATTACAGCGATATGGACGAGTGGCTCAAGAGCCACATCGCCTTTATCCTGCCCTGCGCCTATGCCTGCTATGCGGTGGATGGGGAACTTTCCCGCACCACAGTGGAACAGCGCAGGATGATCGTGGATGCAGCCTGGGAGTGCTGTGAGATGCTGAAAGCGGCAGGTGTACCCGTGAACGATGCGGAGAACACCGATCGCTACCGCGAGGGCACCAAACAGCGGAAAAAGACCGAGCGGATGGTCTACTGGATGGCGCAGACGGTCGTTGGGAAGTGGTGCATTTCGGATCACGCCATGCGTGCGGTGAGTGAGATGCAGTATCTGGATGAAGCGTTTGCCGCCCTGCGCGCCACCACATTGGTGGAGATGACTGCCTGGGATGAACTGCGCAGATCTCTGCCCAGAAAGAAGTAAGAGCCGGAAAATGTCCGGAGCATGAGAAAAAGCCTGTCGGTTTTTGCGCTGACAGGCTTTTTTCTATTGGTTCCGTGCCCAGAAGGCGGCAAGCTGCTGCTCCAGCTCTGTGGTGCTGCGTAGGTATTGGAGCTGGTGCCAGTGGTGGGGGAACAGGCGGGTGTATTCACCGCGGGCAAAGCGGTCATCCAGCAGAAGCACTACACCCCTGTCTTCCTGCGTGCGGATGACCCGGCCCGCCGCCTGCAGCACCTTGTTCATGCCCGGGAAGCGGTAGGCGTAGTCGAAACCGGTGCCGCCCGCCTCGTCATAGTAACGGCGCAGGATCTCCTGCCGGGGGTTCACCTGAGGCAGGCCCACCCCCACGATGGCGCACCCGATGAGCCGGTCGCCCACCAGATCTACGCCCTCGCCAAAGATGCCGCCCATGACCCCGAAGCCCAGCAGCGTTTTTGCGGGGCTTGGGCTGAACTGTTCCAGAAAGGCCGCCCGGGCCGCGTCGTCCAGACCACTCTCCTGGGCCAGCGTCCCGATGTCCGGGTAACGGGCGGTGAAGTCCTCATATACCTGCCGCAGATAGGCGTAGCTGGGGAAAAAGGCCAGATAGTTGCCAACCTTGGCCCGGGCCAGTGCGGCCAGCGCATCCGAGACGGCCTGTACGCTGGCCTCCCGGTCCCGGTAGCGGGTGGAGATGCCGGGCAGGCAGTAGAGCCCCAGATGTTCGGGCGGAAACGGGCTTTCCAGAGCCACGGCCCGGGCATCGGGACAGCCCAGAACGGAGCGGTAGTAGCCCGGCGGGGTGAGCGTTGCGCTGAACAGTGCCGCGGCCCGCCCGGCGGCAAGGCTGGCATCCACAAAGGGGGCAGGGTCAAGGCAGAGCAGCTCCCATTCCAGCTCGCTGCCCCGGGCTGTCAGCTGGGTGACAAAATGCGCGTCGTACCGCTCTGCCGCCCGGGTGATATCCTGCACCGCAAAGTAGAGCTCGAGCAGCTGGGCGTGGGCATCGGCCTCCGGGTTAGCCTCCAGCCAGTCCTGCAGGGGAGGCTGCAGGCTAAACAGCAGTCGGAGCAGCTCCTTCGGCAGCTCTTGCAAAAAGACTGTGCCATCCTGCGCCAGCAAAGGCTCCGGCAGCGGGAAGGCGGCTTCTGCCGGTTCGGTGTCCAGAAGGCTGGTCTGTTGGGTGAGATCCTCTGCCGGCGATTCGGTGGGCGCTGAACCCCGGCGGGGGGCCAGCTTCGTTACCGCCCGGCGCGCTTCCAGAAAGCCCCTGTCTGCCTTTGTCAACGCGGTTTTCAGTGCGCTTTTTCCTTTGCCGATGGCTCGTCTGGCATCGGTCAGGCTGCTCTTGCAGAACCGCGCCGAGTACATGGCTCTGGCCCGGTCCGGTAGGTTATGAGCCTCGTCGATGAGAAAAATGTAGTCGCCCACCGCATCGAAAAAGCGCCGCAGGTGCACGGTGGGGTCGAACAGATAGTTGTAGTCTCCGATGACCACGTCACACCACTCGCTCAGGTCCAGCCCCAGCTCAAAAGGGCAGACCCTGTGCCGCCGGGCAGTCTCAGTCAGGGCGGTCCGGTCATAGGGGACGGCGCTGTCCAGCAGGTCGGCCAGCGCATCCTTCAGTCGCTCGTAGTAGCCGTTGGCGTAGGGACAGGCTTCCGGCAGGCAGGCGGGACGGCCCTCAGCATCCTTGCACAGGCAGGCCTTCTCCTTGGCCGAAAGGGTCACGCTGCGCAGGGAAAGCGCCGGGTCTGCCGCCCGCAGACGGGCCAGTGCATCCTCAGCAGCGGTCTGTGTCGTGTTGCGGGCGGTCAGGTAGAAGATCTTTTCCCCCTTGCCCTCGCCCATGGCTTTCAGGGCAGGGAAGAGGGCGCTCATCGTTTTGCCGATGCCGGTGGGTGCCTGGCAGAACAGCCGGGTACCGCCCTTCTGCTCTGCCTTGCCCGCAGCACAGGCGCGATAGACCTCCCCGGCAAGGGCACGCTGTCCGGGACGGTAAGCCGGAAACGGAAATTGCAGGGCCCCAAGGCTTCGGTTCCGGGCTTCCACCCAGTTCAGCTGCCGTCGTGCCCAGGGAAGATACTGCCGCAGTAAGTCGTTGAGAAACGCATCCAGCTCAGCGGCGGAGAAATGCCGGGTATAGCGGATGATCTCATCGGTGTCGATCTGGTAATAGGTCAGCCGGACATCCAGTGTTTCCTGCTCCCGCTGCTCGGCGCAGATGGCCCCGTAGACCATGCCCTGCGCCCAGTGGCAGGGATTCATGTCCTCCGTGATGGCATCGGTGGGCGCGGCGGTGGTCTTGATCTCGTCGATGACCACCGTGCCGTCCTCATCGGTAAAAATGCCGTCGGCACGGCCCTCGATGGTGAACCCGATTCCCTCCATCGTCCGCTCTGCCGTGAGGAACACCTCGGCGGCGTAGCCTTCACCCGCCGCCTTCTGGAGCCTGCGGTGGATGCGTGCGCCCTCGTTGGCCCGGTCAAAGCCGGTAAAGCGGCTGTCGATACTGCCGGTGCGGAGCAGGAACTCCACCAGCTCCCGGACAGAGAGACGGATGGATGGCATGGGGTTCACTTCCTTTCAGGTTGTGCACAGTATGTTGGGAAACTAAACCCCTCAGTCTCGCTATCGCTCGCCAGCCCCCCTAATAGTGGGGCCTCTGGCGTTACGTAAAGTTTTTTGGGGGTCCCCTTTACGCACAAACTACATCGCTTTGCCAAGGCCGCCCCTACTAGGGGCGGTGGCAGCCCAAAGGGCTGACGGTGGGGTTTAACAGCAGGGCCTACCCGAGACCCAGGATCTTTTGACAATTTGCTGCAACAGCATTCACCTGGTCAAAATCCACGGCGGCCCGGTAATAAGTCTCCAGCTCATCATGGCAGTTCTTGGCCTGAGCCATCAGGGCGACAGCCTGGTCGATGAGCTCGGAGGCGGCACGGTCGTTGAAGCGCAGGCGGGCGCGGAAGCCGGACAGGTTCTCCCGGTCCACAAAGCGGGTGCAGCGCACGGCCTGCACGCCGGGCAGCTGGATGGGATGCCAGAGGTTGTCGGTCAAAAAAGCCAGCCGCAGGGCCGGGATGAAGATGTGGTCGATCTGATCTTCAGGGTGCATGGCGCAGGGGCAGGTGATGATGTGGTAGCCCCGGGCCAGCGCTTCGGCCCGGATGAGTTCCAGCAGCAGGCGGGAGACCGCCCCGTAATCATCCCGGAATACCACATACCGGTCGGCCAGCGCTTCTACCGTGCCCCGGTAGAATACCATCCCCTTGGGGGTGATGGCTGAGAGCAGCCGCAGCTCCTCACTGGCGGTGCCCTCGGTGCGGGGAAGCAGCCGGGTGCAGAGCCGCTTGACGTAGCGGCGCACCTTTTCAAAGTTGGCGCTGCAGGCCTCGGCCCGGCGGCTGTCCAGCATCAGGCTGCCCGCCGATGCGATATACCGGGCCGCCCGGCCCCGCAGGGCGGCATTCCGGGCAAACAGGGCCTTGACCTCGTCCCGGTGGGGAGCCAGCTTTCCGGCATCGATGGTGTGGTACAGGCTCACCACCAGCTCATCAGCCCCGGGCGCGTCCGGCTCCACCACATGGGGCGCGGTGGCATCGATGATGGCGCGTTTCTGGTCGAGGAAGATGACCCCGTCCAGACTGTCCGGGTCGCTGGCACAGTGGATCTTTTCGATGCGCTGGCCCTGCTGCTCGGCGGCCTGGGCCAGATGCTTCATCAAGGTGGATTTGCCGCATCCCGGCCCGCTTTTGATGAGAAGCATCTGCATCCCGGGCTCCCGGCGCAGCGGCTCAAAATAACCCTTGAAGCCCGCCGGTGTGGTGGCCCCCAGAAAGAAATCGGGGGAACGGCTTTGGATCGTTTTCATATCAGAACACCTCACTTTTGCTTTAGGGTATGCAAAAATGAAGGAAGATGATACTTGGGCGGAAGGGTTAATAGGTATGCAGACAGACTTCGTTTATTTTATCCCGCAGGGCCACAAAATCCGCAAAGGCGGCGGGTTTGTTCTGCGCCTGCCGGAGCAGGGCGGCGGGGTGGAAGGTGCCCATGAACCATACGCCGTTCTTTTGCACAAAGGTACCGTGCTCCTTGGTCACGGAGAAATCGGTGCGGATCATCCGCTGGGAGGCGATGCGGCCCAGGCAGACCACGATCTTTGGCTGCAGCAGCTTGAACTGTTCCCGGAGCCAGGGCATACAGGCCTCGCTCTCGGTGGGCAGCGGGTCACGGTTCTGGGGCGGGCGGCACTTGACGATGTTGGCAATGTAGCAGTTTTTGCTCCGGTCCAGATCGATGGCAAACAGGTATTTGTCCAGCAGCTGGCCGCTGCGGCCCACAAAGGGCAGGCCCTGCTCGTCCTCGCTCTGGCCCGGGCCTTCGCCCACGAACAGCACCTCAGCAGTCTGGACACCCTGCCCGAACACCACATGGGTGCGGTCAGTGCACAGCTCACATCTGCGGCAGGCAAGGCACTCAGCCTTTAATGTATCCCAATCCATAGCAGTTTGATCTCCTTGCAGCTGAATGATAATTTATTCACAAATAAAAAATGGTTTTCTCCTAAAATAATAGCACAAAAAGCCAATTTTGTCTTGAACTTTTTGCCGGGTGTGCTAGAATAAAAGAGAAAGGCATCCTTGTGTCCAACAGGCACCCGGATGTGAATATTGGATAGTTAATTCGGAGGTAATCAACAATGGCTGATATGTTCGCACCGCTGGTAGCACAGCTGAAGGCAAACCCCAAGACGATCGTTTTTACCGAGGGCAATGACCCCCGCATTCTGGAGGCCGCAAGCAAGCTGCTGGCTGAGGGCGTGTTGAAAGTTGTTATGGTCGGCAATGAGGCAGAGTGCAAGGCTGCTGCCGCTGCTGGCAATTTTGATATTTCCGCTGCTGAGATCATCGACCCTGAGAACTACGCCGGCTTCGATGAGATGGTCAACACCATGGTCGAGCTGCGCAAGGGCAAGCAGACCGCAGAGGAGTGCACTGCTCTGCTGAAGAAGTCCAACTACTTCGGCACCATGCTGGTCAAGATGGGCAAGGCTGACTGCCTGCTGGGCGGCGCTACTTACTCCACCGCCGATACCATCCGCCCCGCTCTGCAGCTGGTCAAGACCAAGAAGGGCGCACACCTGGTGAGCTCCTGCTTCATTCTGGACCGTGACTTTGGCGAAGAGGGCCTGAAGCGCATTGCCATGGGCGACTGCGCTGTCAACATTGATTACACCGATACCGTTGATAAGGCTACCGGCGAGGTCAAGATCGCTGCATCCGCAAAGCTGGCTGAGGTGGCCGTTGAGACTGCCAAGACCGCAAAGCTGTTCGGCATCGATCCGAAGGTCGCAGTTCTGAGCTTCTCCACCAAGGGTTCCGGCAAGGGCGGCACCGTTGCTCTGAGCCATGACGCTACCATCAAGGCTCAGGAGATGGACCCCGAGCTGGCTGTGGACGGCGAGCTGCAGTTTGACGCTGCCGTTGCTCCCGAAGTTGCACAGGTCAAGTGCAAGGGCAGCAAGGTCGCTGGCCAGGCCAACACTTTCATCTTCCCCTGCATCGAGGCCGGCAACATCGGCTATAAGATCGCTCAGCGTCTGGGCGGCTACGCTGCCTACGGCCCCATCCTGCAGGGCCTGAACGCACCCATCAACGACCTGTCCCGTGGCTGCAACGCTGACGAGGTCTACAAGATGAGCCTGATCACTGCCTGCCAGTCCTAACTTTTATTCAGCACTCTGCCCCTTCTGGTGTAATGCCGGAAGGGGCTTTTGTTTTGCATGTTGTTTGATGGTTTTGCCAAAGGCTCCCCCTTTGGGGGAGCTGGCGCAAAGCGCCTGAGAGGGTGAGCCCGCTGCCGGGGCTTGCAATCTCCCCAAAAACATGCTATAATAATCAAGCACAAAATGTGCCATGCCGGACAGCGCCTGCTGCGTGGTTCGGCATACGGATGCGGGCCCTGTACGATGGGGCCGCTGTGAACCAGGTCAGGTGGGGAACCAAGCAGCCTTAAGCGGTGTGTCCCGTGCGTTTCAGTCAGCCTGCATCCGTATGCCGAGTTACGCAAGGCGGGGGTCAAACCCCGTCAGCGCTGCCCGGCTTTTTTGTTGAAAGGGGAGAAGCGGATGTATCGAGCCCTGTACCGCAAGTGGCGGCCCCAGCGGTTTGAGGATGTGGTGGCCCAGCGCGGCATCGTGACCGCACTGCGCAACCAGATCGCCACAGGCCGTGTGGGCCACGCTTATCTGTTTACCGGCGTGCGCGGCACCGGCAAGACCAGCTGTGCCAAGATCTTTGCCAAGGCAGTCAACTGCCTGCATCCCCAGAACGGTGACCCCTGCGGTGAGTGCGAGATCTGCAGAGGCATCGACAACGGCAGCATTCTGGATGTGGTGGAGATGGATGCGGCCTCCAACAACGGCGTGGACGATATCCGTGATCTGCGTGATGAAACAGCCTACACCCCCAGCGCCTGTCATTATAAGGTATATATCATCGACGAGGTGCACATGCTCTCCACGGCAGCGTTCAACGCCCTGCTGAAAACGCTGGAGGAACCGCCCGCTCACGTCATCTTTATTCTGGCGACCACGGAGATCCAGAAGGTCCCCGCCACCATCCTTTCCCGGTGCCAGCGGTACGATTTTACCCGCATCGGCCCCGAGGATATCGCCCAGCGTGTGGAGTACATCGCCGGGCAGGAGGGACTGGAGCTGTCCGGCGAGGGGGCGGAGCTTATCTCCCGCCTTGCCGATGGTGCCATGCGAGACGCGCTGTCCATTCTGGATACCTGTGCCGGTGTCACGGCAAAGATCGATGCGGACGTTGTCCGCCGGATGGCAGGTGTGACTGACCGGAGCTATCTGTTCCATATTTCGGATGCGCTGGAAGCGCAGGATGCCGCCGCGGCACTGGCACAGCTGGCTCAGCTGCGCCAGCAGTCAGTGGATGTGAAGCGGCTGACCGAGGAGCTCATTGCCCATTACCGTGCGCTGATGCTGGCGGCCCTGCCCGGCGGGCAGGCACTGCTCTCGGGTGTATCCCCGGAAGAGGAAAAGCTCTATCTGGAAAAAGGCCCCCGGATGGGGCAACGGGAGGCGATCCGGGCTATCCGGGCTCTGGGCAACGCTCTGGAGCACATGACCCGTGGCAGTGACCAGCGGATAGAGCTGGAACTGGCCCTGTTCAGCCTTTCGGAGCCGCCCCAGCAGGTGGCGGTACAGGCTGTGCCCGCCGCCCGGCCTGCGGTTCCTGCACAGGAGGCCCCCAGACCGTTTGCGTCGGCACCGGTCAAGCCTTTTGTAAGTGCACCGGCTGCATCGGCTCCCGTGCAGGAACCTTCTGTGGAACCGGCACCGATGCAGCAGTTTGAGCCGGAACCGGCACCTCAGCCCGTGGAACCGCCCAAGGCAGAAGCAGCAGCTTCTGCGGAAGAAGAGCTGCCGCCCCTGCCGGAGGAACCGCCGGTGACTTCGGAGGCCCCGCCCCCCTGGGACGAGCCGGCCCCGGCTGCGCCGCCGCAGAGAGAAGAGCCTCCGGCTCCTGCGCAGGAAGTGTCTGCGGCCCAGCCTCAGCCGGAGCCCAAGCCGGAATATACGGCAGACCCGGCGCTGAACAAGCCCCGCAAGGTGGCGGCAGAGGGGATCAATCCCTTCCCGCAGTGGGCAGAGGTCATCAAGCTCCTGCAGGAGCAGGATCCCATGCTCTACACCTACCTGAAAAAGTCCAAGGGTTACTTTGATGGTACCCGGGTGCTCATCGATGGCGGAAAGACCTTCCGGGATTTTATCCGCGCCAACAAGGAAAGCCAGAAGCTCATCAAAAAGCTGATCGCGCAGGTGTCCGGTGTGGCGGTGCCCATCGGCCCTTATGAATCCAAGACGGTCAATCGCGCCTCGGCCAACGCCGAGGAATCCCTCCGCAAGCTGGAACAGCTGGGGCTGGAGGTGTCGATTGAGGATAGTGAACGCAAAAAACGATAAATAAAAGGAGAACCAACCATGAAAGCAAGAATGCCCGCAGGCTTCGGCCGCCCCGATATGAACTCCCTGATGCGTCAGGCCCAGAAGATGCAGGAAGATATGAAGGCCAAGCAGGCAGAGCTGGAAGCTGCCGAGTACACTGGCAGTGCATCCGGTGAGATGGTCACTGTGAAGATGAACGGCAAGCACGAGGTGCTGAGCATCACCATTAAGCCTGAGGCCGTGGACCCCGACGATATTGAGATGCTGGAAGACCTGGTGGCTGCTGCCGTCAATGCAACCGTCAAGCAGGTGGATGAGACGGCTGAGGCCGAAATGGGCAAATTGACCGGCGGCCTGAACATTCCCGGTCTTTGATCAAAGTGGAGGAGCACCATGGGTTATAATGCAGCCCCGCTGGAAAAGCTGATCGAAGAATTCAGCAAGTTCCCGGGCATTGGGCGGAAGGGTGCGACCCGGATGGCCTATCAGGTACTGAGCATGTCGGATCAGGATGCCGCCGCACTGGCGGGTGCGATCCAGAACGCCCACACCAAGCTCCACCGCTGCCGTGTCTGCCAGAATTATACCGAAGCCGAGCTCTGCCCCATCTGTGCCAGTGCCAAGCGGGACCGCTCTGTCATCTGTGTGGTGGAAACGCCCCGTGACGTGCAGGCGTTTGAGCGCACCCGAGAGTACCATGGAATGTACCATGTGCTCCACGGCCTCATCAGCCCCATGGATGGCATCGGTGCCGAACAGCTGACGGTCAAGGAACTGCTGGCCCGTCTGGGGGACGGTGAAGTGAAGGAAGTGATCATGGCCATGAACCCCACCGTTGAAGGTGAGGCAACGGCCATGTATCTGGCAAAGCTCATCAAGCCCCTGGGCATCAAGACCACCCGTCTGGCCTATGGCCTGCCCGTGGGTGCCAGCCTGGAGTATACCGATGAGACGACCCTGTACCGGGCGCTGTCTGGCCGGGGAGAACTGTAATCATTTGTATTTCAAAGCCCTGCGTTTGCGCGCAGGGCTTTGTGTTGTTTATGGGATAAAAAAGAAACACCCGGCCGGGGAAATGAAACAAATTCAAGAAATATAGAAAAAACTCAAAAAAGATGCAAAAAAGTGTTGACAGAAGGCTGGGGATGTGGTATTATACTTGAGCGCCAAGGGCCGCCGGAAAGAATGACTTCTGAAAGCGGCAGAAGCAAAGCGAAAGAACCAATATGGATACGTTGAAAAACGAGCCACAAGTTCGAAAAAATCGAAAAGCTTCTGAAAAAAGTGCTTGACAAAAAATCACTTCTGTGGTAAAATAATCAAGTCGTCAGCCGCTAAGGCTGAGGCGCACAGGACCTTGAAAATTGAACAATATCGAAAAACTTGTAACGGAACCTATTTTCGTGTTGGAAAAACACGTTAAACAATTCCAAACAAAGTAATTCACACAGGACGCAAGCGATTGCGTGCTGAGCGAAGAGAGATTTAACACTTTTAAGTGATAAATATCATTTATAAAGAGTTTGATCCTGGCTCAGGACGAACGCTGGCGGCGCGCCTAACACATGCAAGTCGAACGAGCGAGAGAGAGCTTGCTTTCTCAAGCGAGTGGCGAACGGGTGAGTAACGCGTGAGGAACCTGCCTCAAAGAGGGGGACAACAGTTGGAAACGACTGCTAATACCGCATAAGCCCACGGCTCGGCATCGAGCAGAGGGAAAAGGAGCAATCCGCTTTGAGATGGCCTCGCGTCCGATTAGCTAGTTGGTGAGGTAACGGCCCACCAAGGCGACGATCGGTAGCCGGACTGAGAGGTTGAACGGCCACATTGGGACTGAGACACGGCCCAGACTCCTACGGGAGGCAGCAGTGGGGAATATTGCACAATGGGGGAAACCCTGATGCAGCGACGCCGCGTGGAGGAAGAAGGTCTTCGGATTGTAAACTCCTGTTGTTGAGGAAGATAATGACGGTACTCAACAAGGAAGTGACGGCTAACTACGTGCCAGCAGCCGCGGTAAAACGTAGGTCACAAGCGTTGTCCGGAATTACTGGGTGTAAAGGGAGCGCAGGCGGGAAGACAAGTTGGAAGTGAAATCCATGGGCTCAACCCATGAACTGCTTTCAAAACTGTTTTTCTTGAGTAGTGCAGAGGTAGGCGGAATTCCCGGTGTAGCGGTGGAATGCGTAGATATCGGGAGGAACACCAGTGGCG
>ENA-OYZZ01000412-OYZZ01000412.1-human-gut-metagenome-genome-assembly--contig:-NODE-412-length-19647-cov-36.884596_pt1 | contig 19647 bp, 15 predicted proteins | sample MGYA00244199_ERZ653482 | MGnify/ENA primary metagenome ERZ653482 (study PRJEB26926, sample SAMN06165036) | human gut metagenome | biome: ENVO:00009003; feature: ENVO:2100002; material: ENVO:00002003...
TGTATGCCAAGTATAAGGCTTTGGCTGATAAAGAAGATAATGTTATCTTTGGTGGTAGATTGGCGGAATACAAGTACTATGACATGGCTCCTACTGTGGAGAGAGCGATGGAATGGTGGAACTCTAAGGAATGATAGATGATACAGACATCAGCAATCTTTTTGTTCTTAAATTATTGCCTTGGCAAGAAGGTGGATATGAGTATGGTTGTCGCCAAAATAGATTGGCGACAACTATACACCTTTGCTTCTAGGCAAGCTCTTCTTGGCTTTTGTTTTGATGGTATCGAGAGATTGACGAAAGAATTTTCTGAAGAGCTAAAGCAAAATCCTATGGGAAGGGATTTGCTGATGACTTGGATGGGAGCGGCACAACAAATTCGTCGACAGAACATGAAGGTGAATGCTGTGGCGGGTAAACTCTATTCAAAGTTTAGAGAAGATGGATTGCGATGCTGCATCTTGAAAGGACAAGGCAATGCCTTGATGTATCCGAATCCTTATTCCCGTACTCCAGGGGATATTGATGTATGGGTGAATGCAAGCAGAGAAGTTATAACAGAATATGCTAAGTGTCATTTTAAACTGGAGGATGATATAAGGTTTCATCATCTTGAAACAGCAATGGATGGTGTTCCTGTTGAACTGCATTTCTACCCTTGTACAATGAATAACCCTATCTATAATGCACGTTTGCAGAAATGGTTCAAACGGAATGCAGATTTGCAATGCTCAAATGTTGTTAGCCTGCCAGATGGTATTGGAGAAATTGCTATACCAACGACGGCATTCAATGTGATTTATCAGCTGACGCATCTGTATCACCATTTCTTCGATGAAGGGATTGGGATGAGACAAATCATTGACTATTACTATGTGGTATCAATGTTAAATGTTAACTGTGAAATGTTAACTTGGTTGCCGAAGGAATTGAAGTGTTTGGGATTGTGGAAGTTTGCTGGGGCGGTGATGTATGTGCTGCATGAGGCATTGGGATTATCTGAAGAGAAGATGATAGCTCCAATGGATGAAAAGCGAGGAAAGTTGCTGCTAGCAGAGATACTGAATGGTGGCAACTTCGGACAGCACTTTACCAAGTATGGGCATTTCACGCAACAAGGAATGGCAAAGAAATACTTCCTGAAGATATGGAGAAATATGCATTTCGTGAGATATTATCCTGCAGAGGCTCTAAGTGAACCAATCTTCAGAACGTGGCATTTCTTCTGGAGGATAAAGAATAAGAAATAACAGATATACGGGTGAACGGATCCCTCTCCCCTTTTTATTTAAGCTACTTTTCGGGGATGGAGCCTAGTAGCCCGTTTTTATTAACCTAATCATAACATATGTTTAATGATAGTATAAACTATGAAACTTTCCTCACCATAAAACGTTTGATGGATGGGAATTCTTGGCTTGGAAGAAACAATAGTATTCTTGTTTCAGGGTTTAGAATGCAAAGAGGAAAGATATTTGTCTTGCAATACTGTAATCCACAGGCTGATATACTAACAGGGTATTCTCGTGCTTTGGGGGTAGATGTTTGCATAGAAAGACAGCAAGTAAGACCTTTACTATATAATAAAACAGTTGAAGGTTATATAGTAATTGAGTCGGAAAAAGACCGCAATTATTTGATTCTAAATGATAAGGACACAGGTCAATCTCTTTCAAGCAATCTTTTAAACAATTACTTGAATGAGTGTGATGCTATAGATAAGGAAGATAAGAAATCTATTTCTTTTAGTCTCTTGAGTCCCAAAAGAAGATGGGTTGTAGATGCCCCGAAATTCATAGTCTCAACATCAAACCAACTATGCAAATGTGTGTATGATGAAGACAAACATTGGGCATTTCCGGTAGGTATGTATGCCATGCCGGCAGACACATTGCCAACATGTTTATCCCGCCAAATAACATTGGCAATATATAATTCCAAACTATTCTCATTCTATAAAATGGAATATGAGAAGGCGCATCGCAAAGAAAAGTGTGCCCATTTTGCAGCTATAAAATCTTTCCCTATTCCATATTATATAAACAATGAGTTTCATTTCGTTTTAGATAATCTAGTGGATACAATTGTGGCTTATAAAGAGAAGAATAGTACTATCGGTTCTTTCAAAGAAGATAGAAAAGCCTATTATTTTCAAGAATTGATAGATATGTGTATATATGAGCTTTACTTTGCTGGACATATGCGAAAGAACAATCTTGGGGTTGTCCATAAACTAATGAAGGCTCCTTTCATGAATAAGGAACTGGATATGGAAGATAAAGTGGCAGAAACTTATTCGTGGTTGATGAAATCTGATAATGTGGTTCGCCAACGTATCATGCTTTTGGATACCAGAAGTTCTCTAATATTAGGTAGAATTCATAATTTTTATTTCAAATGAGTAAGATAAAACGTATTTGGCTGAATAACTTCAAGTTCTTTGGGAGTTCTTCCCCAATAGAGCTGGCTGGTGAGCACCTCCTGTTGTATGGTGAGAATGGTAGTGGAAAAAGCTCTTTATGTTATGGGCTTAACACATTACTAGATGCTGCGGTAAATTCACCAGAAAAAGTGCAGAAACAGTTTGCTTTGCCGTCTGAGAGTGAAGACTCATTGATAAATATCCACGCAAAAATGGATGAAGGTGCAGAAAGAACCAATGCATTTGTGTCTGTAGAAGACAATAATGGTAAGGTATATCAAATTTCATATCGTAATTTGGATTCTTGTCAGGACACGGACTTGTTGGAGTCAAACTTAGCATCCGATCTTATCAACTATCAGTCCCTATTCAGATTTCAAATACCTCATAGTGAGCAAACTTCTAGTTTGATAGATGTCTTTGAATACTCGGTGTTCCCTCATTTATCTTTCCCCGCAATTCATTATCATGGCAAAACCTTGCGCAACGTAAAGACCATGATAAAGGAATATAATGAAGGGCCAGGTTATACGACCAATGCCAAGGGAGAACATATTATTGTCTATAAAAATAGTCAAGATTATAATGATTTTTTAGCTTTGGAGGCACATTTGAATGAAAAAATCCAGCAACTCGTTGATTTTATAAATATCAACATTTATGACAAAATCCAAAAGTTTGAATATGACTTTAAGGTACATTTGGAATACACTTCTGCCTCACATGCCAAGAAAGATAAAAGTATAGAGAGACATCGGTATAATATCGAACTCAAACTTACAGAGTTTGAAGGAACAGCTGTCAACGTGAAGTATCCGAGCAAATTCCTAAACGAGGCGAGAATGACAGCCTTGGCTTTTTGTATCAGATGGTGTGTACTTGATTACCGACTTGGGCAAGGCGAGGTTCCTAATGCCTTGAAGATACTATTGCTTGATGATGTGATGGTCAGTTTGGACAGATGCAATCGAACCAAACTGATTCGTATTATCTTGGATGAGTTGGCGGATAAATTCCAAATTTTGTTTTTCACCCACGATCGTTCTCTCTATTCGTATATAATCAGAGAGTTGATGAATCGAAATGGTATTTCAAAGAAAGAAGACCTATTGAAAACAGATATTGGGTGGCAATTCATGGAAATGTTCGCTTGTCGTAAGGGGAAGGTAAGTGAGCCAATAGTACAGCCTTACGCTTCTTCTTACACAAAGGCTCGTAAATATTATCAAGGAGATGGTGGCAATGTTGATTTTGCAGCTTGCGGGAATGCCCTACGCCAAGCTATAGAAGGAGCATTTAAAATGATATACACTCGTTTAGGTATAACAAAGAATGCAGATGGTAGTAGCATTGATTTCTCCAAAACCATGTTAGGTGACTATATTCATCTTTCCAAAACACATTTTCCTGACCTGAATATACCGTTGGATGCCATCCATGCTTTGGATAGCATAAAAAATATACTGCTCAATCCATCTTCCCATTACAATCCTGAGATGGATTTTTATGGCCAGGAGTTGGAAATTGCCTTTGATGTATATCATGAATTGTCGGAATGTGACATTCGTATAGTAGTTCCAAAAAATGAGGAGGTAATTATTAATATTCCTACCCTAGATGGAGCACAGCATATATATAAGACTACTATGAACCAAGACTTGGTGGCATATAAGATAATGGGACAACCTGAATACAGGATAAGATGGATACCTATGAAGTTGTCTTTTACTTACAGTGGCGATAATCCACAGAAAGAACATAGGGAGAAGAAGCTGCGTCTGAATGATTTCTATATGGGAAATGCAGATTATCTTCGGAAAAAGTATGGGCTACATGATGGATATGTAGAGGATGCTTTAAGTGGAATAAATTACAAAGGTAGGATGCTGAAGGATTATTTGAGATAAAGAGGGTTTTATATGGGAAATTCAATAAAAGTCAATCAAAAAGAACTGTTTTCTTTATGGAATAAAGCGAAAAAGGTTGAAGGGAAACCACCAGCTATATGGCGTAAGGATATTGCTGGAGCTTGGATTCGATACGACCAATATGGTAAAAGAACTCCATATGGCTGGGAGGTCAGTTATATTAGACCTTTATCTAAGGGAGGAAATAGAGATTTCGACAATTTACAGCTATTACATTGGCGAAACAATAAATATAAGGGGGAAGATTATCCTGTATGTCGGACTTGTGTTAGTTCTGACGGAAATATGAATATTGAAAAGATACGCATATGGCAAATAGAATGACAGAAGTGACAGAGAATGATAATGTTACTTCTAATGACAGAATTTTGAAAGAATCCGATAGGATCAATAAAATAAAAAAATGGTCTATATGTATTAGTGTTGTAGTTGCCATACTCTTTCTATGGGGGCGTGATTTTAGTAAGATATTCACTTGGTCTAAAATAGAGAATGATGTCTTAGGTACATATGGCGATTTTATAGGAGGTTTTATAGGCACTGGTGTTACCTTGTATTCAGCATATTTGTTATTTATAACTCTAAAAGAACAAAATACTGTAAACAAAAAGACGCAGAAAGTTAACACAAATGTTATAAGCACAAACAATGCAGTAGTGAAGACTAATAAAATTATTATAGCCCAGTCGTACTTACAATTGTTTGATAACAAATTTACGACATTCCTAAGTCTCTACCAACATGCTTTAGATGCTTATAGATATAATAATAAAGGTAGGGAGGCTTTTGTCAACATTATAGATAGTTTTTTAGAAAAGCCTTTCCATAATAATAGTACCTATATAAGTAGAACTAAAGCTGCCGTTAAAGAATACGAGCAAATTTATGCGGCAAATTGTCGTGAGATGTCTGTCCATTTACGAATGCTTTACCATGTAGCAAGACTGATAGGTATGGCAGAAAATGAAGATGATGATGGCAATACTATTCTAGATGAAGAAAATCGAGTAATCTATGCAAAATGCCTCCGTGCTCAGCTTTGTGACGAAGAAATGATTATGCTAAGGTATAATTGCCTTACTAATAAGGGGAGAAATATGCAAGAATTTGTTAACCAATTTAATTTGATTAAACATATTCCTTTGATGTCCCTATTGGAATTTAAGAAATGGAAAGCAAAGATTGGTGTTGATGAAGCTCTTGTAAGTTGCATGAATGCTCATTTTATAGCACTAAGAAAGTTTATTTTGGAAAGTTGTATAGGCGAGAGCGAAGGAAATGTATTTCTTGATTCAAGAAAATACAACATACAGGTTGTTTTTGAAGATTCAAACAAGAAGTTGATTATAACTGTAACCTTGAAAAATGTGACAGGAAGTCCTGGGCATGAAGGGGAGATGCTGATAGACAAAGCATTGAGTAAATTTACAATTGGGGACTTGAAGGAACTATATAAGGAATATCTCAAAGAGATTTTGCTGGTTTCAAATTTTTATCAATTCAATGGTAGTGTTGGTCGTAGGATTGACAGTCGGCTTTCCACTGATAGAACTAAGGTCATCTGCACGGCAGAGAATGATTATCCTTGGATTCTTGCATCTTGGCAACGTGAGAACCCATAAAGAGATAAAGTTACTCGCCATACAATTTGATATTGCATGACGAGCCAAGAGGAGTTTGGCAGAAGCCCAATACTCTCCCACTTGGTTAACCGTCGTTGCAGTTGGTTCTTCCACCTGCGATAAGTACTGGTCTTCAGTCCTTGGTGACGTTTACCCGAGTTGGATGGAGTACTTTATTTATAGTCGCTACCTCCCATAGCCGACTTGCTTGCAAAAATAATAAAAAATAATGGCAACAACCCCAAAAGCACAAAATAATTATAAGAAAATAACAAAATTGGACTTGTCAAATCAAAATTTGACATCATTTCCTGATTATGTCTTCAAAATGACTAATCTGAGAAAGTTGATATTGCATAACAATCATATAAGTAAAATACCACCTCAAATTAAGACTTTGAGCAAGTTAATGGTATTGGATTTGTCGAACAATGAGCTATCTGCCATTGGATATCAAGTTCTGAAGTTGCCAAAATTGAAGATACTGAATCTTTGTTATAATCAAATTGTATGTCTTCCAAACGGCATTAAAGAAGTCGTCATAAAACAGTTATTGTTATCCAACAATAGATTGTCGAGGTTAAATATTGGAGGATTCAGAAAACTCGAACGCTTGACTATCAACAACAATGAGTTGAGTATTGTTGCTTTAGAAGGTGTATATCCATTTCTAAAAGATATTTGGATGGGTAATAATCCTATCAAGAGAATAGCTATAACGAAGACTAATGCACCTACCTTAAGGGGTATTTATACATATACGTATTCTTGTAATATCAAAAATGTGGCAGAAAATTACAAGCCCTTAATGTTAACAAAAGGCAATGCCATAGATATATTTTTAGGAAAATTGAAAACAGATAATAAAAACGTGAAAATTAAAATGAGTATAAATATGAATGAGACAATAAAAAGCAGATTGGAAAAACTCGACCAGTTGCTCCAAGATTACATATATAAAAAGAAACAACAGGTTAATTCTTATGAAGCCATTGATGCTTTTCAAGAATGGTATGGAGAAGCATGTGCAGTCTTTGTCAAGTATTTTGGAAAATCAGACGAATATATTGACAAGTTTTGCAAGATAGATGTAACAGGTAACGGATATTCATTAGAAGACTCTTATCAAGAAGCTTATCCAATTTACAAAATCTATATTGAAAAATTAAATGATATGTCAACTGGTAAAAATGATATTCAAATGAGCAAGACTTCTAATAACAAGGTGTTTATAGTACATGGACACGATAGCTTGAAAACAGAAGTAGAACTATTCTTGACGAAATTAGGTTTGGAGCCTATTATATTACATAAACAGGCTAACATGGGTAAGACCATCATTGAAAAGATTGAAAAATATACTGATGTTGGTTTTGGAATAGTTCTATATACTCCAGATGATGAGGGACGATTGAAAGGAAACGCAGAATTATCAACAAGAGCAAGACAGAATGTTGTATTTGAACATGGCTATCTAATTGGAAAGTTAGGTAGAGACCGAGTGTGTGCTCTTGTTGTGGATAATGTTGAAAAACCAGGGGATATAGATGGTATCGTATATGTGAATGTTGATGACAACGGCTATTGGAAAGTAGCTTTAGCGAAAGACATGAAAGCCGTTGGCTTCAATATTGATTTGAATAAGGCATTTTAGTTATCGTCCCTGTATATATATTACCCAATGGAACTCAACAGCACCCAACATAAATCCTTTCTCTGGCATCTAGACATTGAGCCATTTACCTGGAAGACATGCTACGGAGAGCAATGCCCATCCTTCGTTACTGAAGAGAACAAAGAGGTATGGCGGCGTTACTTGGAGAAAGTCATCAAGAAGCATTTGAAGGCAGAAGTGATGAATACACCTGAGTTCAGGAAGATAGAGACGATGGTGAACTATGAGAAGCTGGTTCGTATAAAAAATGATGAGCAGCGCAAGCGGATGATGGAGAGACAGCGGTATTGGGCCAAGATGGAGCGACCGAGGATCAACTATATTCCGAAAGGGCTGAGCGTGGACTATGAAGAGGAATACTCCAAATATCTGATGCAGGAAGTAAGTTTTGAGCCAAGAGACAATGATGACTTCATGGCTCTGCTGCGTCTGTTGGAACGATGGCACAAGAAATCCATTCCACAGATATTGAAGAAGAAGAGACCCGATGCAGCGTATGCCATCGCCATGGCGCTATGCAAGCATATACCACTGCTCATCAACCGAGATGACATACAAGAACTGGTAGGCGAATACAAAAGACGTATCGGCAAACTGGTATTCGACAGCTATCAAGCCCTGGTGGAAGCTGTCAAGATATGGAACCATGAGGAGAAACGCCAGGAGGTATGCCGTTATATCAAAGAGACAGCAGGACAATATCCCAATCATCGAGGCATGAAGAAGAAGTTGATGGACTTGATGCCTGAAACACCATTTGAGGGAGAGCCGATGGCTGTGACCCGTGAGCCAAACGACATGGAGAAAGCTCTCCTGTAAATTATCAACTACACTAAATAATGAAACAGAAACAATGAGAGAAGCACCAATAATTTTACCAGTGTTCACAACCAGTGTGCCTTTGGATTTTCCGTCTGAAGGCACGTTTGCGTTCAACAAGAAAACCCATAAGCAGTTGGAGGTGACGGTGAGAATCAACGAGCACCAGTACTTCAACATGAACTTCCTGAACCATGACGGATATATCATGGCATGCTGCAGATGGGCGCATGTGTTGGACTTTGCTGAAAACGGTTATGACCGTTACGAACAGATCATCAAAAAACATTTCCGGAAGAAATATCCTGTCATCAGCAGTCTGTATGGACAACATACCGATACGGCTGAGGACATCCACATCTCCCCCATCGGCTTTGAGGGTAATCCCAAGGAATGGTATATCTCCATGCGCATCTATGGAGAAAAGTTTGATGACCTGCTGCATGGCAATCTACTGATGAACGTGGCGTTTGCCTCTGCCGTGGGTAATCTGTGCATGGCAAGCGTGGACGTATTCAAGGAAATCATGAAGAGCGATGCCAAGCAGCCGAAGATATTGTTGAAGGAGTTGACAGGTATTGACGAGATAGACAAGAACTTTGACTTCGGCAATTATCTGGATGCCCGAAATCCTGAGACAGGCGAGATTATATCGACAGCGAGAGAAGATGGTAAAGCTTCGGGAGTAGAACTGCCTGAGGAAATAGAAATGCCACAGAATATGGAGATGTACCCAGTCAGTACCTATTTATTTTTCTTCACGAAAACGCTGAAAGACATGGACTTCGTCATATTCAGTAATGCCTTGTATTTTGAAATCTATGGCATGATGAGGAAGTTGAAAGAATATGGTTTCTTTACTGACGAAAAGTTGGACGAACTGGAGAAAGCCATTTCTATCTTGGGTGATAAGGTGATAGCAGGAGAAGATGCCAGTACTGAGCGACTGCGGATTACAACAACTGTATATCAGATCACGTCGAAGATGCGTACACCGTTGTTGGAAGAGAAATACCATGTCAAGGAGACTGAAGAAGGTAAGTTTGCCATGGAACTGGATGGGTATATCAAGAAACTGATATGGCGAAAATGGGATACCACCTATCTGGAAGAGCGAATGAAGCAAGAGGATGAGGTCACGGCAAAGGTAGAGGCAGACCAAGCTCTTGTCAAGAAAAAGAGTGCAGAATGGAAAGCCATCATGGAAGGAATGTCATTCAATGCCTTTCTGTTGTTCCACAGTAAGATGAATGAACTGATGAAGACCAAGAAGACAACACTCATCAAGTATGGTTTCCTAGCATCAGAGATGCTGGATAACCATAAGCGCTATTGGGCAAGTTCCTACTATTGGCACAACAAGAAATATGATGAATATGAATATACGACGTTCAGAAAACAGACTGAAATCATCGTAACCATCTTCTATGAAGGTATTCTGAGAGGAACACAGTATGGCAATCATCCTAGAACGAAATATGCCTTGAAGATTCATAGCATCATCGAGGAATTGATGAATAAAGACTGGAGTAAAGTCAACGAGACACTTAAATAATGAAGGAAATCAAACTTTTTGATTACCAAGAGGATATGAAGGAACGGATTGAGAAGGCGTTGCGCCTTCATCGGTCCGTGATGGCACAAATGCCGACTGGTACAGGTAAGACCTATCTGTTAACAGCAGTCATAGATTCTTTCGTGAGCAACAATCCAATGGAGAAAGTATGGATAGTTGCCCATAGAAGAGAGCTGGTGTCACAGATAGACGAAACCGTAAGAAAGTTCCATTCCTATTCCGCATCAAACACCTCTACCCTATTGTCATCCGTCAAGGCAATGTCGATTCAGTGGCTGATGAGACACTATGACGAGATAGAGGAAGAACCGGGAATGATAGTGATTGACGAGGCGCACCATGCCCTTGCCAAGACCTATAAGGAAATGTGGGAGAGATTCCCGAAGGCTAAGTTCCTGGGACTGACGGCTACTCCTTGCCGATTGAACGGAAAGGGATTCACTGACCTGTTTGATGTATTGGTGCAGTCGTGGGATGTTCCTGAATTTATCAGCAAGGGAAGATTGGCAACATACGATTTCGTGAGCATCAAATCGGATGGTATAACGCAACGGCTCATCGACTCCTTGCAGAAACGAGGGGCAGATGGTGACTACCAGAACAAGGAAATGGATATGTTGCTGAATAAGAAACCGAGTATCGAAAGACTCTATCGGAGTTTGGAAGAATATGTTAAAGGCAGAAAGGGCATCGTGTATGCTATCAATATCAGTCATGCCCAGAAAATCACAAAGCTGTATCAGGAAAATGGCGTGAAAGCCATAGCCATTGACTCGAAGACTCCTGCTACGGAAAGACAACAAGATATTGAAGCCTTCAAGAAAGGCGACATCCAAGTACTAGTGAATGTGGATATATTCTCGGAGGGATTTGACTGTCCGGATGTGGAGTTTGTACAGTTAGCACGACCAACGCTGTCGCTTGCCAAGTACCTGCAGATGGTGGGACGAGGACTGCGAGTAGCTAAAGGAAAGAAGAACTGCGTGATTATAGATAACGTGGGACTGTATCGGGTGTTCGGGTTGCCATCGCAAGTATGGAACTGGAAGGCTACATTTGAAGGAAGATTGAGATACAGCAGGAAGAAGGAGACTCCGAAAGAAAGAGATTTCTTCTTGATGTACGGAAAGCAAGAAACTATGCCTGTTGGTCAAGACTCTGAAATGATGATGGTGATGAGCCATGAGGAACTGATGCAGTCATTGCAGTATCGGGAGTTTGCTGATTGCAATGATGATTTTGCCATCGTCAAGTTGAATGATGGAAAGATGACGGTGGTAAACCGCCAAGGCGAACAGGTGATAGAACCAGGCAACTATTATGACATGAAGTTCTTGCAAGGTAATATCTTATCCTATCGACCTCGCAGAAAGACTGTATGTTACTACGACCTCTTGGCGAGAGTTGTCATAGACGAGGACATTCATGAGAAAGATGCTCCCGAGGTAATCACCATCAATAAATGGGAGTTCGTCGAATATAATGGTCTCTTCAGATCTCGTACCTACGAGTACTTTGCTTTACCTTTTCGCCCTTCCGAATATGACCTATGGAATTATGGATATTATTTGATTTACAACTTTCAACGCTCTACAGCCAGTGGTTGTCAGGAATGGATATATAAAGAGGAGGATGGCGGCTCTATACGAATGCATAAAGAAAACAGTGAAAAGGCTTGTTTTTTACGTGGCGACCATACTCATGTATATTGGCTGTGCGCCGACCTATACGACAGTGGCATAGTGGTCATGGACAGCCATGAGGATTATTACTTCGTTGACTCCAGCTTGAAAAAGACCTATATAGGTTGCAATCAACCCAAAACAGAAAGCGAGAATTTGATGGTTGCGATGCCTCGGCTTGGCAAACTGGTCTATGAGCGAGAAATGCAGCGCAGGAAAAAGCAAGAGGAACAGGAGTTATTGCTGATGCAAGAGAAGTCGGAGGCAGGGCATGTAGAATTATATCAAGCAGGAAAGAAATGGGGTGTGAAGGTAGATGGCAAAGTTATCGTGCCACCTCTCTACCATAGTATAGCGCAACCAGTCGGTGCTTATTGCGCCTTTGAACAGATTCCCAGACATTGGGGTGTTATGACATTGAAAGGAAAAGTGATTGTTGATGCCAAATATGAGAAGGTGGAGATTCGTGACAATGGAATCGCCGTGGTAACAGGCATTACGGGAAAAACACAGACAATCAAACTTTTAAAGGTAAAAGAGTAAAAAGGTAAAAAAGTAAAAGGGTAAAAGGGATTTTTGCTTTTTGAAATGACAATGAAGAAGATAAAGTTTTTTGATTATCAGGAGAACATGGTGAAGAGAGTGCAAGAGGCATTCAAACATCATGATGCTGTCATGGTACAAATGCCGACTGGAACGGGAAAGACGTATCTGCTTGCCGCCCTCGTAGGTTTGTTCTTGAAAGAGGAAGTGTGGGTGGTAGCCCATCGTCGTGAACTCGTTTCACAAATCAAGGACACCTTGGAAAGATTCTTCTCTTCCCTAAAAACCACCTCCATCAAAGTGACATCGATACAATGGCTGTCGAGACACTATGGAGAGATGGAAGAGAAGCCGGGGTTGATAGTGATAGACGAGGCGCACCATGCTTTGGCGGAGACATACGCTGAGGTGATGAATGCCTATCCGAAGGCGAAGAAGTTGGGACTAACAGCTACGCCCTATCGATTGAATGGCAAAGGATTCACGGATTTGTTTGATACCCTGCTGTGCTCATGGAGCATGGAGAAGTTTATTGCCGAAGGACGGTTGAGTCTTTATGACTACTACTCCATCAAGCCAGACAGTGCTGACCAGCTGCTGATAGACTCGTTGCAGAAACGAGGTGCTGATGGTGACTATCAGCAAAAGGAACTGAACGAGGTGATGGATGTGAAGCCATCACTCGAAAGACTATGCCTTACTATCAAGGAGTATGTGCCTGGAAAGAAAGGTATCGTCTATGCTATTAGTATTCAACATGCTGAGCATATTGTGGAGTTCTATCGGGAGAATGGCATCAAGGCTGTGGCGATTTCGAGCAAGACACCGCTTGCTGAACGACAAGAACTTATTGAAAGATTCAAATCTTCCTCGCTCTCCACTTCCCTAAATTCCACTTCTGATGATATAGAAGTGTTGGTGAGTGTGGATTTGTTCTCGGAGGGCTTCGATTGTCCTGATGTGGAGTTCATCCAATTGGCAAGACCTACGCTGTCATTGGCTAAATATATGCAGATGGTGGGACGTGGACTGCGAGTGGCAGAAGGTAAAGAATACTGCGTGATACTGGACAATGTAGGACTGTATAAGCGGTTTGGATTGCCATCTGTGGACAGAGATTGGCAGAGTATGTTTGAAGGACGTACTTCTCTGGAGGACATTCTGCAAGAGGCGTGTATGCAAGCCAATAGTCACAACTGTAGGATGGATGTGCTGATGGATAGTGATGAGGAAATGATGAAAATTATCAACCATGAGCGCCAACAGCAGATGATCATGGACACCTATGGCTATCAGATTGTAGAAGACGAAAAAGGACTGAAAGGCATCAAGGATAAGGATGGCAAGATGATATTGGAATGCCAATATAAGAAGATAGAAGTGACCAACGTTGGCTTTGCCTATTGCTACATAAGAAAGAAAGTAGGTAGAAAGGAATGGATTGACTTGCGGAACAGGTTGTGGTTTGCCAATAAGCCCCAAAGTGTGAAGCTGATGGGCATCGACTTCAGTACAGAGGATGGCAAAAAGCTATACCCTCGCATCCTATCGAAGTATATTGATGAAAAGACCTATCTGACGGTGAAGACCTTGGAACTGCAAGTTGGAACAGGACTGAGTTGGAAGCATAGGTTTATTCCATGGCACGAGCCGAATAAGGTGTATCTGTATAAAGAAGGAGAAGGCAACACGCGACTGTATATTGATGAGGATGAACAATATTATGTGCAGAAGAACATCGGCAGTCAACTGGAGAAAGTGGATTCTCGGGAGGCGTTGGCTGAGTTTGCCCAAAGAGACAAAGAAGAAAGGAAGGAGAGCTTAGAAAAGCTTAAGAATTCATATAAACATTATGAATATTATCCTGTTGATAATCTCTATCCTATCAAGAAACATCTTGGAACAGCGAAAGATAAGATAACAATCGAGAAAGATGGCATTTGGCATGTGGAGGATGCACAGGTTAATGAAAGCTATTGGGTTGACCCTGTGACATATAGGAAACATTATACAAGACCTGTTCTTTTTAAACGTGGCTATCTGAACATCTTGAAAGAAGGAGACTGGTGCTATGTGAGAAACATCCCTGGACTTATGAACAGACCATTAAGGCAATGGGAAATTGTGGCAGACGACAACCTCTGTGTCATCAATAATAAGTATCTGATAGAGAAAAGTGAGACTGACCAATGGTACAAGATATGCAAGAGAACAGATGACTTCACTTATTTTTCTGTTCTGGCATGCTTTTATGAAAGTGAATACATCAAGGATGATACGGAGATTCAAATTACTCAATTTGATGGCGAGGGCTTGAAAATGACCCAAGAAGGATTTCCTTATACACCACTTGTAATAAAAACGCATAAAAGAAGTAGATGGCTGTGACAAAAACAGACCGATGTGAACAAGAGTTCATGTCGGTCTGTTTTTGTATATGTATGTTTCTTAACTAACGTTTTCGACGTTGCTGATGTCCAGGTCTCATCATTTTCATTGCCATCCCGAAGCACCTTCTTCTGAAGGCAAAATCATCCTCATCATCACGCTTTCCCCATCCTGTTCCTGGTCCACCTCCACCGCCACAACTTTGTGCTATTCTTGTAGCATTATCAAGATATCCCAAGTACAATGAAGCTGCGATTGAACAAATCGAAGCAGCATTTTCTGCCATACTAACAATAACAGAACCATCAAAAATATCGTCCATCATCTTATCCAAAAGCTCTCTCTGTTCATACGAAAGAGAGTCTTTTAGAGCGTTATATTTGGATAGTCTGTTCTTCATGTCAAAAGCCGCGGAATGGTATCCTAGGGTTTCCATTTCATGAATTACTTGAACATTGACAGCCGGAGCGACCTCCTTATATTTGGCTCTAATCTCCTGATATCTATCTTCTGCCCTAGCCGTTTTTTCAACAGCCAAAGCAGTCTTCTGCTCTTCTGAACTTCTTTTTTCTTCGGCTTCATGGGCTTTCGCATCCAATTCTGCCTTGCGTCGTTCTGCATCATGGAGTTTGCTTTCTGCAATTTTCAGTTTATCTGTCTTGTCAAGTATTTTTTCTTCCGTCTTCTTGATTTCGGCATTGATTTGTGACAGTTTGCGATCTGCTTCTTCCTTAGAAATCTTTCCTGTAGTAAGGTCTTTATTGAGTTTTTCAACCTCATATTCCAGGTCAGCCTTATGAGTTTCAAGGTTTTTAATCATTGTAGACAACGCCTTCAGACGAGCTGCAGAATGCTTGATTTCCCTGCTGAGTGATGCAATAATACCACGCTGATTGGTAATCGTTGAATTTTGCTGTTCGATGGTTTTGGTGTTTTCTCGAACCTCTTCTTCCTTCTCCTGGGCATCCTTCCAGAGTTTCCTGCGATACTCTTCTGTGGTACGATGAACGGCTCCTGTCTCCTTGATACTGTCCCCTCTTTCCATGCCATACTTCAATCCAACCTCCTCCGCATATTCGGTATGAAGGTTAGTCATATATTCTGATAAAGCATCTTTGCTATCTATACCATTTAAAAATGTTTTTATAAAGGACACCTTATTTTTGGAAGTTATAGGCAAAACCGTACAATGTACATGTGGGTTCGCTTCGTCCAGATGCACGACAAAAGCAGCGATATTTTGCTCTCCATATTTTTTACACATGAAGGCATAAGCATCCTTTGCCCATGCTTCAATTCCCGGCATTCTCTTCAAGTCAGAATTGTCGGCTCCATGCTCCCAATTTACCTTCTGATTGCCAAAAGCCAGATTTCTCATTACCTCTCGATTGCCTCCCAAAATGAAGTTTGCGACGGTGCGGTAATAAGGATCCTTCCCTTGATTTATTAAAGGAATGTTTGGATCCTTAATTCCACGTGTCTCTAGATTTTCCTTAATTCTTTGATGAATAGATTTTGTTTTATCAACTTTCATCACAACGCCCCCCTTCCCTATTTCAAAATTGAGACGTTCTCTGGAAGGGTCATAATTCCATTGAGCTTTCTTAGCTGCTTCTCTATCTGCCAACCGCCTTAGATGCTCATTACTCTGCGATGTTGTGAAACCTTTGCCAGGTCTCATATCAATAACGTTTTTTGCTCCGCTCATGATTATTTATGTTTTAAAAGAAAGGTTCTTAGGGAAGTATTCCCTGAGCCTAATATCCCCACGGCTTGCCGCACGAATGTCAAAACGATTTACTTATCGTTTTTGGGGGTTCCAGGGCGTTTTTCCAAAACCCCGTATTAGGCTACTAGGATTTTGAAAATGTCCCTCTCATGCGCAAGCGCATTTGTAAAAGAACCTTACTTTGCGATTATTACTATTTCTACTTGCTGATTTACTTTGTTTCTCCAGAAGAGAAATGTGACGAGGCTGAGGAAAGCTGAGTAAGCGATACCTGAGCCATCTTGTCAAGTTCTTCTTTGCTAAGATTAGCGACTACAATGGTAGGATTAATGGAAACCATTTTAGCCCGAAGAATGAGTTTGATATCGATTACATTCATCTCTTGAAGAGATTTTAAAAATGAGACAACAGTCTGACGAGTCCATTTCCAGTCTTTGCTAAGTTGAGAAATGTAGTTGCGTTTCAGTTCTCCATTTTCAAGGCCATCAATATGCCGGGATAGCAAATATCGGAAAGCCTTGATTTTTGAAAAACGCTTTGGACTCACTATCATAAGATCATTGCCTAAAAAGTCCATTAGCTCAAAAGGAATATATATTGAGTATTTCCTTTCGGCTGATTTCGTTGTTCCATTCATGGAGCTTTGAACGTTTGTTGCATCACCAATGTCTCTTGCTTTTTTCTTTTCAAGTTTCATAAGAATGACTCTATATTTACAATCTATTGTTTAAACTAATTTAATGATAAGGCTGTAGCAAAAGCTAAGCAGCCTTTCGGGAAATCTCTTTCCATTCTCGAAGCTCCCTTACAATGTGTCTGAGAGATTCTTTTGAACCATCCTGTCCATTTCCTACGAACTTTGGGAAAATGGCTCCTGCGCCCAAAAGAATGTATATGCATTCGGAACCAATCAGGAGCCTTCCATCTATCAGGATGAGAGCAACAGAGACACCTGCTAACAATGAAAATATAACTTTCTTCTGATTCAAACAAGTAAGAACGTTCTCAGCTATACGATAGTTGAAAAGCAGAAAGGTACATAACAGATTTATTGTTATTATATTGTAGGGAGTTTGCGATGGGAGAAAAAACAGATTTTTCTCCCACACACTCCAAAGACAACTGATTCCCTCAGCTTTATTCATTTCCAAAAATGAAGAGCATTCTCCAATCAAGTGATTTGTTCTAATTGTATAGAGTGTTGTTTCGTAATCAACATACTGAACAGCCAGAAGAACCATCACCAAAACCAGTGTAAAAAGTTTTCTTGCACTTATGCTGATTTTCATCTTGTCGTAGTACCACGAAAGAAATGATCTTGCTTTCTTCACCACTCCACGAATCTTTGGTAAACATGCCATCACTGCTGTTGACAGATTTCTCAGAAGAGGCGATCTGTCCTGGTTGGGTTGAACCCAGGCATGATAAGCAAACGGAATGGCAGTTAATACAAACGCCAAAATTACTTTTAATGATAATATAAACATAACACCCGACTTTTAATAGAAATTTCTTAGTACCTCAGAGAACTTCTCTTTCTCCAGGATAAAGCACTGCTTTGGAGCAGAAGTATATTCCTTGGTAATCTGCCTGTACATGTTTTCCATGCTGTCATAGAAATGAACGGTCATGGAATCCACTACACCATACTGCCAGGAAGAGATATAGATGATATACATCCTGTTCTCTACAGGCATAGAATAAGCGACTACCTTGTAATCCTTGCCTTCATCTTTCTTCACGGCATATAGGACATGGCATCCTAGCTTCCTTGCCAGGTCATCTGTCAGTTCCTCTATCATGGCTTGTGAACAGAGTTGGAAATAAACCTCGGCATAATTGCCGTGCAACACTGTTTTCATCTCTAAGGAGTTGAACACCTCTGGTAGATTTTCTCTCATTTCTGAGAGGAAATCTGAGATAGAATCTTTCAAAACTTCATTTTCAAGCTGGTTGTAATCTACTAAAATATTCATAATATATACTATAAAGTTGTTGATAAATATGATTTCAAGAAATATTGGGAGAGAACTTCAGTAAATTTATCTTCCTCTTCTTTGGATTGCTTCTGCAAATCTAGTTTAGACAGAAGAGAAGGAATATATTTAGATATTTCGAGAAGTTCCTTTTTCTGCTCTTTTGTGAGAGCAGATGTGGAATAATCATCTATAGCCATGAAAGGCTGAATGAGCATCCATCGGTAATTGGCTCTCTGTGTTCTATCGAGTTTCTTGCCGCTTTCAATATCTTCTTTGCATGCTGCTGCATTCTGGATAATTCTACGGTTGTAGCGCATGGTAAGGTAAAGCATCGTACGGTCGTTCACATCATCAGCTTTGTTGCCGACAGAATCATATAAACCATCATATACCTTTGAGGTAGCGTCAGTAAGTTGCTGAAGGTGCTCATTGGAAACCTCGCTCAAATGCATCATCAGAGAGCGGAAACATTTGTCTTCCTTAGAAATGAACTCAATCAGTTGCTCTTCCGTTCGGAATGGCTTAGCTTTACTTAAAAGATAATAATAGGCACGAAGTGTTTCTTTGAGGGTTGGAAAAACATCCTGTTTGTCCAAACGCTCGAAAAAGGAGATAGCCTCTTTGTAGGCATCGGCTTTTTCGATTTTCTCGCTGGATGTGGCGGTATTGAGTTTGAGATACATCACATCGTTTAAACTTCGAGGTTGCGAAAAAGCCAATCGCTTCAGCTCTCCACGGATAGAGTCCGAGACCACAAAAAATGCCAAAGCCACCGGACTTCGTAAATTAATAGAAGTGTCACGGGAGAAAACGCTATAAGCCGAGTCTTGTGTTTCCAGCCAAGACGAGGTGGCTTTTGTAAGTTGTTCTATCGACATTTCCTTTTCTCCCTTCAAGGCTGCAAGCTCCTTCTTGCAACCTTCTACAGCATCTACTGATGTTTCAAACTTCGGATGACTATTGCAGCTGACCAGGAGAGATGCTATAGCCATCATACACAAAACGTGATTTTTTATCTTCATATGATTTTCGATTAATATTAAAACGCTGCAAAAGTATAAAATCTAGGCATAATAAAGAGCCTCGATTTGATATACCTTTGAAATTAACGTTTGCAAAACCTAGACAAAACAAATATATTACTAGTTATTAAGCAGTTAATAAAAAACATATAGATATTAAAACTGCAGCACCCTAAATCATCACAACAGATTTAGGGTGCTGCTTTAGAATCGGGTAGGAGGTAAATGTTACTCATAAGAGGCATTTACCTCCTACTTTCGC
>ENA-OYZZ01000425-OYZZ01000425.1-human-gut-metagenome-genome-assembly--contig:-NODE-425-length-19350-cov-8.880954_pt1 | contig 19350 bp, 12 predicted proteins | sample MGYA00244199_ERZ653482 | MGnify/ENA primary metagenome ERZ653482 (study PRJEB26926, sample SAMN06165036) | human gut metagenome | biome: ENVO:00009003; feature: ENVO:2100002; material: ENVO:00002003...
CGCGGATGGCCAGGCCCTTCAGCTTCTTGTTGCCCATGGCAGCGCCCAGACCGGCGCCGCCGGAGTTGCCAAAGCTGGTGTTCAGGGTGGAGTAGTCCACCAGATTCTCACCGGCAGGGCCGATGGAAGCGGTCTCGAACTCACGGCCGTTCTGCTCCACCATCCACTTGTTGGACGCGAACGTACCCTTGCCCCAGATGTCAGAAGCATCCTCGAGGGAGACCTCGTCGTCCTCGATGCGCAGGTAGACGGGCTTTGCGGAGATACCGGTGATGACGATGCCGTCCCAGCCCGCATACTTCAGCATGGGGCCGATGTGGCCGCCCATGTGGGCGTCGATGATGGAGCTGCCCTTGGACCAGGTGGAGCGGAAGGTGACGTTCATGCGGCCGGAGCAGGGCACGCCGGCACCGGTCAGGGGGCCGACGCCGAAGATGACCTGTGCCTTCTCGTCGTAGGGGTCGAGGTCCATGGGAGCTTCCTCATACATGATGCGGTAGGCCATGCCCATACCGCCGATATACTTATGGTACTTTGCGTCATCCTGCGTGGTGATCTCGCCGGTGGTCAGGTCAACGCGCAGGATCTTGCCTGCCCAGCCATAATATTCAGCCATTGTTGTTCCTCCTCCTTACAGGTCCATGTAGGCAGCCTGTGCTGCGCTGGTGACGGCATCCCAGTCCACGATGGACAGAGCGCCGGACGGGCAGCCTGCCACGCAGGCACCGCAGGCGATGCACTTGGACGACTTGCCGGTCTCGGGGTTGACGGTGGGCATATGCCAGGGGCAGGCCTCGTGGCAGGCGCCGCAGCCGATGCACTTGTCGGTGTCCACCACACGGATGCCCTGCTCGTTGGTCGTAATGGCCTTCTGGGGGCAGGCGTTGCCGCAGGCGGGGTCCTCGCACTGGCGGCAGGTATCCGGGAAGTAGACAAAGCAGTTGTCGTTGCCGGACAGCAGGCCGTTGCCGGCACCGTCCAGATTCAGACGGCGCTGGATCTTCACGCGGCTGATGTAAGAGGAGCACACACCATCGTTGGTGAGGGTGCAGTTGATCTCGCAGCGCTGGCAGCCGGTACACAGGTCGGCGTTGACCACCAGCAGGCCCTGGGGCAGCGCCCAGGTAGCCACTGCGCCGCTGTCCACCTGCTTCTGCGAGCAGCCGAAGAGGGACAGCATGGATGCGGAGAGGGTGAGCCCTGCAAGGCTCTTGCCCGAGATCTTCATAAATTGACGGCGGGTCATGTCAGCCGTCAGAAAATCAGTTTTTGCCATAGGTTCCATTCCTCCGTTGAGGTCACTCTGCGCGGAGCACCTCAGTTACATAGAAATACGAGTTGTTGACGATGTTGGTGACGGCGGTCGAGGTGATGGTCGCGCCGGAAAGGGCGTCAACCTCGGTCAGGTCTGCGCTGACAGCGCCGGCACTGGTCTGCCCGGTGGTCAGTTCGGCCTGTGCCAGCTGATAAGCGGCCTGCTTTTCTGCGGACCAGTCCGCATAGGGCAGAGCCTGCTTCTCACCGTCCTGCGCACTCTTGCTCAGACCGGCGGCGTAGAGCTTGCGGCGTGCCACAGCCTCGGCGCTGGAATCCAGCGGCGGGGCCAGCTCATCAGCCAGAGGCTCGCCGTTCAGAGCCGAGAGGGTCAGACCTGCTGCGTACATCCTGCGGGTGGCCTCGGCCTCGGGAGAGGTGTCGGACACGTTCCACTGCGCGGGGTCAAAATCCTCCGCAGCAGCGGGCTGCTCCTCCGCCGCACCGGCAGCGGCATAGGCGGCACCGGTCAGGGGGTCGGTCACAGTATAGCTTTTGCCTGCCAGCGTAAAGGGAGCTGCGCCCTGATACTGGGACGTGAACTCCGGGTTGACACACTGGCCGCCGAGGCTGTCCGTCTCTGCCTGCGAGAGGATCTCGACAGCGGAAACATTGCCCTCGGCGTCAAGGGTCACGGCAGCCTGCACATCGCTCTGGAAGCCCTTCTGAGAGCCCTCCACGCGATAGCTGCCGTTGTCGAGCTGGTACACTGCGCTGATGCCGTAGGCGGCTGCATCCGCCTCCGACACCTGCAGCAGGGTACCTGCAACCGTGGTGCGCGCGTGCTGCATTGCGATAAGACCTACCGCCATTGCGACTGTTGCAGCGCCCATGGCCGCATAGCCCGGCAGCCGCTTGCGCCACAGCGAAACGGGCGCAAACGGGTTGGTTGCCTGCTTCATGTTATCACCTGCCTGATTTTTGGTTGTCCGGGAAAACTCCCAAACACGAAAATGACCGCTCTGCCTGCTGCAACAAGCGGAGCGGTCTCTTCGTTAATATATTATCACTCAGGCTGGAAGTAAGTCAACGCGAACCGTAAGCGTTCTTTGTTTTGTAATTTTTATTTTGTACGCTCCTTCAAAGTTAAGGGGTGTTTCCGGCCGCACACGAATTGCAGGCCGTATTCTGCGGCCAGCTCCAGCGACTGGACGGTGGGCATGGTCTTGCTGACCAGTGCCGGAACGCCGGCCCGGATGGCTTTGCGCACCATATCCATCGGTACGCGGCCGCTGGTATAGAGCACGCATTCGCTGAGGGGAACATCGGCCAGAAGCACGCTGCCCACGGCCTTGTCCAGCGCATTGTGGCGTCCGATGTCCTCGCAGGCGCAGAGGATGCGGCCCTCGTGCAGCACAAAGCAGCTGTGGACTGCATGAGTGGCCTGATAAAGCGGAAGGCCCGCGCTCATGGCGGCGGCGAGGGCATCCACCCACTCCGGCTGTACGTCCAGATGCGGCACCGTGCGCAGCGGCTGCACTTCCACCGGACTGCCCAGCGCGACATTGTCGGTGCAGCAGCTGGAAACTTCCTGTGCCGCCGCGCGGCGGGACGTCAGCGGGTGGTTCAGGTAGATATTGACTTTTAAGCCTTCCGCGCAGACGGAAATTTGTTCCACTTCCTCTGCGGAGGTGATCCATCCTTCGGTCAGCAGCCGCCCCAGCGCCAGCTGCGGCAGCAGCTGGGGTGTGCATACCACCCGGAAGGCCGGCTGTTCATTTACATAGATAACTGCGGCGTGTTCTGTTGGAATGGCCGCTTCCGTGCCGTCCGGCATCCGTACGGTTTCAAAGGCGGCTGCTGCGCCGAAGAGGTCGTTTATCTGCATGGGGGTCCTTTCTCTGTTCAATGCTGTCCTTTGTACAACCTCTCAGTCAAAGCCGATAAGCTTTGACTGAGAGGTTTTTCCGGGCCAGAGCTCTGTAAAAGCTGCTGTTCAAGTCCTCTTATCCGCTGATAGAAAGTTTCCAAAAGGACTACAGGTAAAAGAAAAACGACAGCCTTTTTGAAAGCTGTCGTTCAAGAGTGCGGATAAGAGGACTTGAACCTCCACCGAGTTGCCCCGATTAGAACCTGAATCTAACGCGTCTGCCAATTCCGCCATATCCGCATATTCTGTTTTGTTCGCTGCCGTTCGGCTCGGAACGATGTTTATTATACCACAGGTGCAAAGAAAGTCAAGCGTTTTCTGCAAAAATAGTACGACAAATTTTTTTGCGAAAATTGTTGCATTCCGTATAGGCCGAATGGGGCGAAAAATCCGGTGGAGTATGATACAATAAATATTACCCCTGCGGGGCAGCGGCCCGGCGGGACTATTTACGGAAGAGGGAAACTGCGAATGTTCAACATCATTATCTTTCTCATCGGTGCAGGCATTATGTTTTACATGGCATGGCGGAGCTGGTCGAGACGCCGCAAGCTCATGACCAGGGGCGAAAAGGTCGAGGCCGCTGTGGCAGGCACCGTGCAGAGCCGGGACGGCAAAGCCTACCTGTTGGAGTTCACCACTGCTGGCGGCACCCACCGCCTCCATTACCCCAAGTCTGCCAAGGGCAGAGAGCTTGCACAGGGAGCTGTCGTCACCCTTTATTATAACCCCGACGACCCCGCCGAGATGTACGTCGAGGGCGACAAGTCCGTCCTGGGTGCAGAGGTGCTGTACGTCGTGCTGGGCGTCGTGCTGCTGGTTCTGATGGCCGGCATCGTCCGCTGAGAGGGGGAGAAGAAAATGAAACTCGAACATTTTGGCATGGCAGAACCCGGTGACTGCCGGGTGGTCTTTTCCGCCGCCGCAGAAGAGCTGGAAGCGGCGGTGCAGGCCGAAAAGGCGGCCCCGGACGCCCCGCAGGACGAGGATGACCTGCTGACGGCAGCGGTCAACCGGGCGATTCTGGAGGGTTTCTCGCCCCTGTTCGCCCAGCTGATGAAAGAAAACGATTTGCAACCCGTCACCGACCCGGATTTTGAGCTTCTGGCCGTGAATCGGGCTGAGGGCTTCCGGGCGGGGGCGCAGTTCTTCTGCCTGCCGCCGCTGGAACTGGGAGAGTACACCGGCTTTACCCAGCCCGTCCAGCCCCGGCCTATCCGGGAGCTGACCATCGAGCTTGAAATAAACCGCCGCCACGGTGACGAAGACCGCGCCGCTGACGCCGAGGGCAAGCGCGCCCTCCGTGTCAAGGTGACGCAGGACATCTACGCCCAGCGCTGCCAGCAGGCCCGCGCCGTGGCCGAACAGGCCCTCATCGCCCAGCTGGGTACACACGTCACCGGCCCGCTGCCCAAGCAGCTGGTGGCCGGCAACTACTTTGCCGAGCAGCGCCAGTTCAACCTGCGGATGCAGGCCAACGGCGTCAATTTTGACCAGTACTTAAAGGTGCAGGGCCAGACTGTGGAAGAATTCCGAGCCTGGCTCCATACCGAGGCCGAGCGCAAGCTGCGCAGCCGGATGGGTCTGCTGCTGGTGGCGCAGAAAGAAGAGCTCTGGCCGACGGAAGCCGAGGTGGACGATGAGCTTGCCCACTGGGACGCAAAGCGGGACGGGGAGCACACCTTCGCTTCCAACGACCGCCGCCGCGCCGCCCAGCGCATCGCATCCAGCCACGCCGCTGCCTTTATTCTGGCCCATTCCACCCTCACACCGCCGCCTGCTGAGGCAACGGTGCTGAAAGCCGAAAACAGGTAAAAAAGAAAATATTGCCGACCCGCAAAAAATAAAACAGAGCAAACAAAAATGGGGCTGTTGCAAAATAGCCCCAACGAAAAAAATGAGATAGACTTCCCCGAAAGGGGTTGCCTATCTCATTTTTTGTTGTAAGAGGAAGTGTTCATCGACGGCACAAAGATCGAGAGCCTGGCGAATCGATACACCTATCACTTGCCGGGGGCTATTTTTATCATCAAACGGAACACCGGCGAATTTTTTTCGCGTCACATTCTCTGTAAGTGAAACCCGTCAGAACAAAGCACCTCTCCACTGCATGAAATCATTGAGATACCGCTGCTTTATCCTCTGGCCACGATCTTCTGAGCGCCGCATAGGAAATAAGGAAGTTTGCAAGCCAACCTGCCGGGACTGCAAGCCAAACAAAAGCAATGCCAAAACGCGGTGCACAAATCAAAGCAACAGACAAGCGGATCGCAAGGTTTACCATATTTGCAATAAGAAACGGCCGCATGATTCCAAGTCCGCGAAGAACGCCATCAGTTGCCATCTTGATGCCCATGAAGATGAAAAAGTAACCAAGCCATCTCATATAATCACCGGACACCTGATAGGCCAACGCGGTTCCGTCTTTTCCCAGGAACAACGAGGAAATCTGTGTGTGCAGTGTTTCAATGACCACGAAAGCAAGAACTGCAAAGCATAGATCCAACACCAGTGCAGCATGATAACCTTTTTTGATACGCTCAATTTTCTTTGCGCCAAGATTCTGGGATACAAACGGCGAAACTGCATTGCCGATGGATACGAAGATCAGCGAAAAAACATTTTCTACCCGCATCGTTGCCGCATACCCGGCAAGTGCCTGTGTGCCGAAGGGATTTACCACTGCCTGCACGATCATCATACCGATAGACACTGTAGACTGCTGCAAAACCGATGGTACCGCAATGCGAAGCATGGAATACAGCTCCTGCCGGTCGAACCTGCTAAAGGAGCTCTTGTATTGCCGCATCCGAGACAGAAAGATCAAAAACGAAAACACGGCAGAAATTCCTTGTGCGATCAAGGTCGCAAGGGCTGCACCAAACACCCCCAGACCAAGACCAGCCACCATCCAGAGATCCATAAAAATATTTAGGATAGATGAGAATATCAGCAGTCCCAACGGAATTTTGGATTCACCGATGGAAGTGAACATGGTGGAAAGAATGTTGTACATGAATAGAAACGGGAAACCCACAAAGTAGACACGCAGATACAATACTGCTTCTTCCAATATATCGGCAGGGGTCTGTAATCCGCTCATCATGAAATGGGAAAAGCAAAAGCCAAAGACACCAAGGACAACGCTTAAGATCAAAAAGCTGATCAGGGACGTTGACACAATGGTTTTCATTTTACCATAATTTTTTGCACCAAAACAGCGGCTTACAAGCACACCTGCGCCCACACCAGCACCAAGCGCCACACAAATAAAAACATTGGTCAGTGCAGCACAAGCACCAACAGCCGCAAGTGCCGAGGAGCCAACAAATTGACCAACTATTATGGAATCGGCCATATTGTATACTTGTTGAAAAAAGCTGCCAAGGATCATCGGCATCGCAAAAACAGTCAGCGCTTTAAGGGGTGGATCTGTAATCAAATATTCATCTTTCGACACGATTATATTCCTTCCCAAAATCGTTTATCGCAAATTTTATCGCAAGTCAAGAAATTAGTGCAACATTCAAACGGCATCTTTGCGATATGCAATTCACCGCTGTTGCATTAAAAAGTTGAATTGCTATAAGTTGAAGCGTTAAGTCTCCACACCCTCGAATTGGCTGTTATAGAGCTTGGCGTAGAAGCCGCCCTGCGCCAGCAGGGTATCGTGGTCGCCCTGCTCCACGATGTGGCCGTCCTTCATCACGAGGATGACGTCGGCCTCCCGGATGGTGGAAAGGCGGTGTGCCACGATGAAGCTGGTGCGGCCCTGCATCATCCGGGCAAAGGCTGCCTGGATACGCACCTCGGTGCGGGTGTCGATGGAGGAGGTGGCCTCGTCCAAAATCAGCATCGGGGGCAGACAGAGCATCACGCGGGCGATGCAGAGCAGCTGCTTCTGGCCCTGGCTGATGTTGCCGCCGTCCTCGGCGATGACGGTGTCGTAGCCCTCGGGCAGGCGGCGGATGAAGCTGTCGGCATGGGCTGCCTTGGCCGCAGCCACCACCTCGTCGAGGGGGGCGTCCGGCTTGCCGTAGGCGATGTTCTCCCGCACGGTGCCGGCCCGGAGCCAGGTATCTTGTAACACCATGCCGTAGCTGCCGCGCAGGGAGGCGCGGGTCACGTCCCGGATGTCGGTGCCGGAGACTTTGATGGAGCCGCCGTTGACATCATAGAACCGCATGAGCAGGTTGATGAGGGTGGTCTTGCCGCAGCCGGTGGGGCCGACGATGGCGATGCGCTGGCCGGGCTTGATGTCCAGAGACAGGCCCTCGATGAGCGGGCGGTCGGGCAGATAGCGGAAAGAGACGTCCTCGATCTGGACGTGGCCGTCCGGCACGAGCTTTGCGGCGTTCTCCGCTTCGGGGGTCTGGTCTTCGGCGTCCAGCAGCTCGAACACGCGGGCTGCGCAGGCCAGAGCGTTCTGCAGCTCGGTCACGACGCCGGAAATTTCGTTGAAGGGCTTGGTGTACTGGTTGGCGTAGTTCAGGAAGATGCTCAGCTGGCCGATGGTGATGCCTCCGGCTACGGCATAGATCGCGCCCACGAGGCCGACGCCTGCGTAGACGATGTTGTTGACGAAGCGGGTGGCGGGGTTGGTCATGCTGGAGAAGAAGATGGCCTTCAGGCTCACGTTCTGCAGTCGGCCATTCACCTCGTCAAAAGCCTCGAGGCTCTGGGCCTCGTGGCCGAAGGCCTGCACGACCTTCTGCCCCTCTATCATCTCGTTGACAAGGGCAGTCTGCTCGCCGCGCACGGTGCTCTGGCTCTGGAAATACTTGTAGCTGCGCTTTGCGAGAAAGCTGGCCACCACAAGGCTCAGCGGGGTGATGCAGACCACCACCAGCGTGATAGGGACATTCTGCTGCAACATGAAGAGCAGGGTGCCGAGGATGGTCAGCACACCCGAGAACAGCTGGGTGAAGCCCATCAGCAGGCCGTCCGCGAAGGTATCCACATCGGCCACCATCCGGCTCACGATGTCGCCGGATGGATGGCTGTCGAGGTAAGAGAGGGGAAGGGTCTGGATCTTCCGCATGGCGGCGTTGCGCAGGTCACGGCTGACTGCGAAGGTGATGCGGTTGTTGCAGACGCTCAGCAGCCACTGCGCAAAGGCAGCGACAACAGCCACCACGATGATCTCGTAGATGATGTGCAGCACGCCCGCGAAGTCCACGGCACCTTTGCCCAGCATCATGTCGATGGCACTGCCGCAGAGGATGGGGATATACAGCTGGGCCGCCACGCTCGCAGCGGCCACGATGAGGCTGCACACCACGAAGAAGCCGTAGGGCTTGATTTTCTGCAGCACCCGGGTCATGGTGGCCTTCTGCTGTTCAGGGGTCAGCTTGCTTTTTGCTTTTGCACTCATTTCTGCGCATCCCCTTTCTTGAACTGGCTCTCGTAAATTTCCTTGTAGACCGGGCAGCTTTCCAGCAGCTCGGCGTGACGGCCAAGGCCCACCATGCGGCCATCGTCCAGCACGATGATCTGGTCGGCGTGCTGCAGGCTGGCAGCGCGCTGGCTGACGATGAAGACGGTCAGATCGCCCGGCAGAGCAGCCAGAGCTTTGCGCAGGGCCGCGTCGGTGGCGTAGTCCAGTGCGCTGGCGCTGTCGTCGAGGATGAGGATGTCCGGCTTGCCTACGAGGGCGCGGGCAATGGTCAGACGCTGTTTCTGACCGCCGGAGAGGTTGCGTCCGCCCTGCTCCACCGGCTCGTCGAGGCCAAGGGGCTTGGCTTTCACGAACTCCGCAGCCTGTGCCGTTTCCAGCGCAGCCCAGAGGTCGGCGTCGGAGGCATTCTGGCTGCCCCAGAGCAGGTTGGAGCGGATGGTGCCGCCGAAGAGCTGGGCCTTCTGCATGACCACAGCCACCTTGCCGCGCAGGTCGGCGCGGGGGTACTGCCGGACCGGTCGGCCCATGATCTCCACACTGCCCTCAGTGGCGTCGTAGAAGCGGGGGATGAGGCTGATGAGGCTGGATTTTCCGCTGCCGGTGCCGCCGATGACGCCGATGGTCTGGCCGCGCTTGGCGGTGAAATTGATGTCGGAGAGGCTGGGTGCGCCTGCGCCCTTGTAGGTCAGGCTCACATGGTCGAAACGGACGGCGTCGCCGGCCTTTTCCGCCGGAACATTGCCGGTGAGCTCAGCCGGGAACTCCATGCCGGGCTTTGTGTCCAGAACCGCCTGCACACGGCCTGCACAGGCCAGAGCCTTGCTCACCTGAACGATGAGGTTGGCCAACTTGACCAGTTCGATCAAGATCTGGTTCATATAGTTGACCAGCGCGATGACGTCGCCGGAGGCCATGCCGCCGATGCTTATCTCGATGCTGCCTACATACAGCAGCGCCACGATGGCAAGGTTGATGATAACGTAGGTCAGCGGGTTCATCAGGGCGGAGATGTGGCCCACGTGGAGCTGCATTTGGGTCAGCAGTTCATTGGCGTCCTCGAAGCGGTCCACCTCGCTCCTTTCCTTGTCGAAGGCGCGGACGACGCGCACGCCGGTCAGGTTTTCGCGGGTGAGGCCCAGAACCCGGTCGAGGCGGGTCTGCACCGACTTATAAAGCGGACGGGTGATGACCATGACGCCGAAGACCACGACGCTCAGCAGCGGGATAGCCACCACGAAGATGAGGGCGGCACGGAAGTTGACCGTAAAGGCCATGATCATGGCGCCAATCACCACGAAGGGGCTGCGCAGGAACAGGCGGAGGAAGAGGTTCAATCCGCTCTGCACCTGATTGACGTCGCTGGTCATCCGGGTGATGAGGGTGCTGGTGCCCATGGTGTCCATCTCGGAAAAGCTCAGCGTCTGGATGTGCTCAAACAGCGCATGACGCAGGCCGGTGGAGTAACCCACGGCGGCTTTGGCCGAGAAGTATTGGGCCGTCAGGCTGCACGCGAGGCCGACGATGGCCAGAAGCAGCAGGATGCCGCACCGCACGAGGATGTAGTGGAAATCGTGGGCCGCGATACCCACGTTGACGATGTCGGCCATCACAAGCGGCACGAACAGGTCAAACGTAGCTTCCAGCATCTTGAAAAGCGGTGCAAGCACGCTCTCGCGCTTGTAATCGCTGAGATAGCGAAGCATTTTGTTCAAGGCTCGATACTCCCTTTCTTTCATACATTTAGTCGAGACGCTCCTTATTATAACGCACTCCCAACAGGAATGCTATGTTTTTTGCCAAAGAAAACCGGCTCTGGATGCAGATTTCGGCTCCGGAGATTGAGAAAACCGGAAAATCCTGCTATACTGGAAAGGAATCTCAACGGAAAGAATGGTGGATGCAATGGCAAAAGATGGTGCGGCACGGCTGCGGCTGCGCCCGGTGGGCGCGGCAGACCACAAAAAGCTGCCGGAATACGGGCCGCTGGGTACGGGCTGTCCGGCGATAGAGCGGGCTGTGGCAGCGCTCTATAAGGGCCAGAACGAGGAGAGCTTCTGGGCGCTGATGAACGCCATCAACTATGCCCTCGAGCTGGACACCAGGGTCCTGGTGCCGTTGGAAGCTGCGTCCGACCAGCCGGACGGGGCCGCCCCGTGGGCGGAGCATCCTGTCCCGGCGGAGAAAGCGAAAGACCTGCAGCCCTGGACCCTGCGTACCCAGAAGGGCCGGTGCTACCTGCCGGTGTTCACCTCAGTGAAGATGGCGGAGGCCGATAAAGGCACGGCCAGCCGCCCCATGGCGGAACGGCTTCTGGCTTCCGCCATGCAGATGGCGCTGGACTCGGACAGCATCGACGGCGTGGTCATCGACCCATGGACCAGCTCTGCCACGCTGGACTGCTCGCTTTTGAACGGTCTGCTCCACGCCAGCCACGACACCGATGAGCCGGGCGAAGCGGAGCTGCGGGCCGGCAACCATGCCATGGCCGAGGAACGCTGGGACGACGCGATGCATTATTATCAGCTCTCTGCCGAAGAGGGCTGCGCCGAGGGCCTTGCCATGATGGGCGAGATGCTCTACGAGGGCCGGGGCTGCCGCAAGAGCCCTGCACAGGCCCGCAAGTTCTGGAAAAAAGCTGCCGACGCCGGCGATGTGGCCGCATGGGTGGCGCTGGGCGACGATGCCATGGTGCAGGGAAAAGGGGCTGGTGCGGCTCTGCGGGCCTACCGCAAGGCTCAGAAACTCTGCGCCTCCACCCCCGACATCGCCTATATGCCGCAGGTCTGCCTGCGGGTGGCCCAGTATGAGACCCAGTATATCTCCCGCAAAAAGGCGCTGGCTCAGCTGGCTGAGGCGAAGCAGGGCTTCCTCGTCCGCAAAGAAGAAGGGGACGAGACGGCCCAGAGCTGGCTGGACGAGACGGAGGCCGCCATCCACCAGCTGCTCGAGAGAGAATGAGCGGAAACACAAAATCTTTACAAATGCTCTAAGAAATCGTCATACGGAACCGATATGATATTGAAGGAAAAATATGCGCGTCGCAAAAACAGAGAGGACGACCAGAATGAGCAAAGTGATCGGTATTGACCTTGGCACCACGAACAGCTGCGTGGCAGTGGTGGAGGGCGGCAAGCCCGTCGTCATCACCAACGCAGAGGGAGAGCGCACCACCCCCAGCGTGGTGGCGTTCACCAAAGACGGCGAGCGTCTGGTGGGCGGCGCGGCAAAGCGCCAGCTTGCCACCAACTCCGGCCGGACGGTGTCCAGCATCAAGCGGCATATGGGCAGCGACTACCGCGTCCACATCGACGGCAAAGACCTGACTCCGCAGGAGATCAGCGCCATGATACTGACCAAGATACGCCGCGACGCCGAGAGCTACTTGGGTGAGCCGGTGACGGAGGCCGTCATCACCGTCCCCGCTTACTTTGACGACAGCCAGCGCAAGGCCACCCAGGATGCGGGCCGCATCGCAGGCCTGAACGTCCTGCGCATCATCAATGAGCCTACCGCCGCCGCTGTGGCCTACGGCCTTGACAACGAAGCGCCCCAGAAGATCCTGGTCTACGACCTCGGCGGCGGCACCTTCGACGTCTCCATCATCGAGATCGAAGACGGCACCTTTACGGTGCTGGCCACCGGCGGCGATACCCGCCTCGGCGGTGACGACTTCGACCAGCGCATCGTGGAATACGCCGTGGCAGAGTTCAAGAAATCGGACCGCATCGACCTCTCCCGCGACCCCGCCGCCATGGGACGCCTGAAAGAAGAGGCCGAAAAGGCCAAGAAAGAGCTGTCCAGCGCCCTCTCGGCCCAGCTCAATCTGCCCTTCATCGCTGTGGGCAAGGACGGCCCCCACCACCTCGATCTGACCATCTCCCGCCCCCAGTTCGAGATGATGACCGGCGACCTGCTGGCACGGACGGTGGCCCCGGTGCAGAACGCACTGCGGGATGCCGGCATCTCGGCTTCGCAGCTGGGCAAAGTCCTTCTCGTCGGCGGCAGCACCCGGATGCCTGCCGTCGAGCGTCAGGGGAAGGAATTGCTGGGCTGTGAACCGAGCCACAGCCTCAACCCCGACGAATGCGTGGCGATGGGTGCTGCTGTGCAGGGCGGTCTGTTACAGGGCGGCGGCAAGCTGGCTGGCGCTTCTGGTGCAGCGGCGCAGGGCCTTGTGCTGATGGACGTTACCCCGCTGACCCTCTCGATCGAGACACTGGGCGGCGTGGCGACCCCCCTCATCACCCGCAACAGCATGATACCCACCCGCAAGAGCCAGATATTCACTACGGCCCGCCCCATGCAGACCAGTGTGGAGATCAACGTCCTGCAGGGTGAGCGGCATTTCGCCCGCGACAATAAGAGCCTCGGCAAGTTCAAGCTGAACGGCATCCGGGCCAGCTTCTCGTCCAAGCCCCAAATCGAAGTCACCTTTGATATTGACGTCAACGGCGTCGTGAAAGTCTCGGCCAAAGACCTCGGCACCGGCCGGGAGCAGAACATCACCATCACCGGCAGCACGAACCTCTCGGAGAATGAGATCCAGCGTGCCATGGCCGACGCGGCCGCCTACGAGGCCGAGGACAGCCGCCGCAAAGAGCGGCTTGACCTCCACAATCAGGCCGAGGTGCTGGCTTATAAGGTGGACGAGGCCCTCTCTAAGTGCAAGAAGGAGCTGGACAAGGAGGAGAAGAACCGCATCAAAGCCGATGTGGCGAACCTCCGCCGCTGCCTGCGGAAGGATAAACCCGAAAAGATGAACGAGACGGAAGAAGCGAACCTCCGTCAGGCCAAGAGCCAGCTCGAAGCATCCGCAAACCACCTGATGGTGCTCTATGCATCGGAGCAGAGCGAGAACGGCTCGGACGGGACCATTTGATAAACAGTAAGACCCCCGCTGTGTTTGCAGCGGGGGTCTTTTGCGTCTGAGGGAAAAAGTATCTATGGAAAACGAAGAGGAGAGAGGGGAAAGCTTATCGGCCAACGATGAGGTCGCGGCGGCTGCGGAAGCCCACGGTGAGGTGAGCGCTGCTGCCGAGGTGGCGCAGAGTGACCCGGGTGCCGGGCTTCTGATCCTGGCACAGCAGAGTCAGGTTCAGGGTGGTGGAAGTCTTGCCGGTCTTGAGCACCAGCGTGCTTACGCCCTGATTCATCAGGGTCTGCATGTCGAGGATGGTGGTGCGGAAGGTGGCGTTATCATCGGGGGCGTCCAGCGCCAGCACGCGGCCTTCCTGACGGGCGGTGTAGAGCACCTGCTTGCCCAGCAGGCCCTTGACGGTGTAGCGGGCTTCGCTCTTCTCCACCGGCGTGTCAGAGGGCAGGGGAGTCTCGTCGGAGATCATCATCACGTTGCCCTGAATGGGGTTCTCCACCGGGGAAGCGTAGCCGCCGTAGTTGGGGTCTACCTCCCCCACCGGAACGTCAGAGTGGAGAGCGATGTCACCCTGAACCATGACCTCGGACGACTGAGGGGGCAGATAACCGGCAACGGTCGCGTCCTCGGCGTCGGCGGCAAAGGCACCCACGCTCATGGCGGCGGTCATGGTCAGCAGCGCGGCAGCAGCGGCGGCGCGGCGGGCAGTGTTCTTGTTGAGCAGTCTCATAGTAGTATCCTCCTGTAGGGGACAAGTCCCCGAATTTCTGTTTTATTCGCGGTACAGCGTATCAGAAAACCGCCGTATCTGTAATGAATACGGATACGGCGGCTGGATTATTGCAGAGATCCTATTTTAATTTTCGCTGGAATCTTTTTCCTCAAGGATAGCCATGAACTCGTCGCCGGTGATGGTCTCCTTTTCATAAAGGTACTTCGCCAGCTCGTCGAGCTTTGCACGGTTGTCGGTGAGGATCTTGATGGCCTTTTCGTGCTGGGCCTTTACCAGCTCCACGACCCGCTGGTCGATCTCGCGCTGGGTCTGCGCCGAGCAGGCCAGCGAGGTGTCGCCGCCCAGATACTGGTTGTTCACCGTCTCCAGGGCCACCATGTCGAACTCTTTGCTCATGCCGTAACGGGTGAGCATGGCGCGGGCAAGCTTGGTGGCCTGCTCGATGTCGTTGGACGCGCCGGTGGTGATGGAGCCGAACACCACTTCCTCGGCAGCACGTCCGCCGGTGAGGGTGGCGATCTTATTTTCCAGCTCTTCCTTGGTCATCAGGTAGTGGTTGCCTTCTTCGACCTGCATGGTGTAGCCCAGTGCGCCCGAGGTGCGGGGGATGATGGTGATCTTCTGCACGGGTGCGGAGTGATTCTGAAGCGCCGCCACCAGTGCGTGGCCGATCTCATGGTAGGCTACGATGCACTTTTCCTTGTCGGTGAGGATGGAGTTCTTCTTCTGGTAGCCGGCAATGACCACCTCGATGCTCTCCTCAAGGTCGGCCTCGGTCACGCTCTTGCGGCCAGCGCGCACGGCCCGCAAGGCGGCTTCGTTGACGATGTTGGCCAGCTCTGCGCCGGAGGCACCGGAGGCCATCCGGGCCACGGTGTTGAAGTCGATGCCGGGGGCAAGAGCGACTTTTTTGGCGTGGACCTTCAGGATCTCTTCGCGGCCCTTGAGGTCGGGCAGTTCCACAGGAACACGGCGGTCAAAGCGGCCGGGACGGGTCAGAGCCGGGTCAAGGGAATCCGGACGGTTGGTGGCCGCGAGGATGATGACGCCGCTGTTGCCCTCGAAGCCGTCCATCTCGGTGAGCAGCTGGTTCAGGGTCTGCTCACGCTCGTCGTTGCCGCCCAGCTGGCCGCTGTTGCGCTTCTGGCCAATGGCGTCTATCTCGTCGATGAACACGATGCAGGGGGCTTTTTCCTTGGCCTGCTTGAACAAATCACGGACTTTGGACGCGCCCATGCCCACGAACATCTCCACGAACTCCGAGCCGGAGATGGAGAAAAACGGCACGTTGGATTCGCCCGCCACGGCCTTTGCCAGCATGGTCTTGCCGGTACCCGGAGGGCCGACGAGCAGGATGCCCTTGGGCATCGAGGCACCGATCTCTTCGTATTTCTTGGGGTCGTGCAGATAATCTACGATCTCCTGTAAGTTCTCTTTGGCCTCATCTTCGCCGGCCACATCCGCAAAGCGGATGCCGTGGGTGGACTGGACGTAGACCTTGGCGTTGGACTTACCCACGCCGCCGAACATCATTGAGTTCGCGCCGCCGGCCTTTTCCATGAGCTTTTTGTTCATGAAATTGCCCAGCCAGACGAAGAGGACGATGGGCAGCACAAAGCTCAGCAGAAAGCTCAGCAGCGGCGAAGCCTGCTCGACGATCTCGCTGGAAAACTCGGCCCCTGCGTCGTAGAGGCGCTGGGTCAGGTCAGGGTCGTTCATCAGGCCGGTCTTGTAAATTTGCTTTTCGTCTTTATCAGTAAAGATGATCTGGTTCGATTCCACATCCACCCGGCCGATGTCTTTGTCCTCGGTCATAGACATGAAGGTGCCGTAGTCCACTTCTTTTACCTGCCGTTCGCTCATCCACGGCACGAGCACGAAGTTGAGCAGCATCAGCACCAGTAATACAATGGCGTAGTAAATAGCCAATGGCTTTTTGGGGGTCTTGACTTCTTTCATGGGGGTCCCTCCTTACGTTGCAAACAGCATACCACGACGCTATTTCAGAAACCAGCGTTTCGAGGCGAACTTTGCAAAAACTTCGCAGATTCTTAACAAAGCAAAGAATCCACCCGCAAATTTTGAAAATTTATGCTGCTATTTATGTGAAATCGTTTCATTTTCATTGTGAGCCAAACTTCTTGACAGGGGCGGCGGCTTTTGCTAAAATGAAACCACTTTGAACAAAGCGCAAATGCGTTGACGGGGAAAAAACGATTTTCTTCTGCGTGCAGAGAGCCGCCGGATGGTGCAAGGCGGTGCAGAGGGTCTCGGTTACTGGCCCCTGAGCGGCAGGACTGAAGCAGACAGTAGGTCCTGACGGAAGCCCACCGTTATAAGGGCAGCGATTCGCCTCAAAAAGCCGATCGTGCAGAGCGGCTGTGCTTTTGGCACAGCAAAGAGAGTGGTACCACGGGTGCCCTGTAACAGAAATTACAGGCTCTCGTCTCTCAGGGGATTTCGTCCTTTGAGAGACGGGAGCCTTTTCGTTTGATAAAAGGAGTCAACCTCTCAGTCAGCGCTGACGCGCTGCCGCAGCCCGGCCCTGTCGAGCGAATGCGGGACCGAGAGGTTGACACAGCAAAAATGGAGGACAAGAATTATGATGGATGCTACCAAGTACGCACCGGGATATTACCCGGTCCCCGCCGGCTATGACAGCTGGGTCAAGAAAGACCACATCGAGAAAGCTCCCACCTGGTGCAGCGTGGACCTGCGCGACGGCAATCAGGCCCTTATCGTCCCCATGAGCCTCGAGGAAAAGCTGGAATTCTTCCAGATGCTGGTCAAAATTGGCTTCAAGGAGATCGAAGTCGGCTTCCCGGCCGCCAGCGAGACGGAGTACGAGTTCCTCCGTACCCTCATCGAGAAGAACATGATCCCCGACGATGTCACCGTGCAGGTGCTGACCCAGTGCCGCGACCACATCATCCGCCGCACCTTCGAGGCTGTCAAGGGCGCGCCCCGTGCGGTCATCCACTTCTATAATTCCACCTCCGTCGCCCAGCGCGAGCAGGTGTTCCACAAGTCTAAGGAGGAGATCAAGCAGATCGCCATGGACGGCGCAAAGCTGGTCAAGCAGCTGAGCGAGGAGTATGAGGGCAACTTCCTCTTCGAGTACAGCCCCGAGAGCTTCACCGGCACCGAGGTGGACTACGCCGTTGAGGTCTGCAACGCGGTCCTGGACATCATGCAGCCCACCCCCGACCGCCCCATGATCATCAACCTGCCGGTCACGGTCGAGATGAGTATGCCCCATGTCTATGCAAATCAAATTGAGTATTGCGACAAGCACCTCAAGCACCGCGACAGCGTCATCATCTCCACCCACCCGCATAATGACCGCGGCACCGGCGTCGCCTGTGCAGAGCTGGCCGTTCTGGCAGGCGCTCAGCGGGTGGAGTGCTGCCTCTTCGGCAACGGCGAGCGCACCGGAAACGTGGACGCTGTGACCCTCGCCATGAATATGTACAGCCACGGCGTAGACCCGAAGCTGGACTTCTCCGATATGCCCGCCATCTGCGCCACCTATGAGCGGGTCACCCGGATGCACATCTACGAGCGCACCCCCTACGCCGGCCAGCTGGTGTTCGCCGCCTTCTCGGGCAGCCATCAGGACGCCATTGCAAAGGGCATGGCCTACCGCAAGGAGAAGGGCGACCACCGCTGGACCTGCCCCTATATTCCGGTGGACCCCCACGACATCGGCCGCACCTACGACGCCGACGTCATCCGCATCAACAGCCAGAGCGGCAAGGGCGGCATCGGCTTCGTGCTGGAGCAGAACTACGGCTACAACCTGCCCGCCAAGATGCGCGAGGCGCTGGGCTACAAGGTCAAGAGCGTGTCCGACCACAACCACAAGGAGCTGAGCGCAGGCGAAGTGCTCCACATCTTCGAGGATACCTTCCTCAACAAGTCGAAACCCCTGTCTGTCATCGAGGCCCACTTCGCACAGGTCAATGGCATCACCGCCACCGTCACGCTGGATCTGAACGGTCAGCGCAAGGTGGTCACCTCGGTGGGTAATGGCCGTCTGGATGCTGTGGCAAACGCCATCCAGAGCGCCACCGGCATGGACTTCCACCTGGAAACTTACTCCGAGCACAGTCTGGACGAAGGCTCCACCTCCCGCGCCGCTTCCTACGTCGGCCTCGAGTGGGGCGACGGCATCGTCACCTGGGGTGCAGGCAGCGATACCGATATTATCGTGGCCGGTATCCATGCACTGGTCAGCGCGATCAACAATAAATAAAGAGAGATTTTTGAGAGAGTATCAAAAGGAGAATGAACCATGGGAATGACCCAGACGCAGAAAATTCTGGCCGCACACGCAGGCCTCGCCGAGGTCAAGGCAGGCCAGCTCATCAACGCCAAGCTCGACATCGTGCTGGGCAATGACATCACTACCCCCGTCGCCATCAACGAGTTCGAAAAGGCGGGCTTCAACGGCGTGTTCGACAAAGAGCACATCGCCATCGTCCTCGACCACTTCGTTCCCAACAAGGACATCAAGAGCGCGACCCAGTCCAAGCAGTGCCGCGAGTTCGCCAACAAGTACGACATCCTCAACTTCTACGATGTGGGCCAGATGGGCATCGAGCACGCTCTGCTGCCCGAAAAAGGCATCGTGACAGCCGGTGACTGCGTCATCGGCGCCGACAGCCACACCTGTACTTACGGCGCACTGGGCGCATTCTCCACCGGCGTTGGCTCCACCGATATGGCCGCCGGCATGGCTACCGGCATGGCATGGTTCAAGGTGCCTGCCGCCATCAAGTTCGTGCTGAACGGCAAGCTGCCGCCGAAAGTTTCCGGCAAAGACCTCATCCTCCACATCATCGGTATGATCGGCGTGGATGGTGCGCTGTATAAGTCGATGGAATTCACCGGCCCGGGCGTCGCTTCCCTCTCCATGGACGACCGCCTGAGCATCTGCAACATGGCCATCGAGGCCGGTGCCAAGAACGGCATCTTCCCCGTGGACGACGTGACCAAGGCTTATCTCAAGGGCCGCAGCCAGCGCGAGCCGGTGTTCTATGAGGCCGACCCGGACGCCGAGTACGAGAAGACCATTGAAATCGACCTCTCTGCCCTCGAGCCCACTGTCAGCTGTCTCTTATACACATCTCCGAGCCCACGAGACATGCGCAGATCTCGTA
>ENA-OYZZ01000462-OYZZ01000462.1-human-gut-metagenome-genome-assembly--contig:-NODE-462-length-18271-cov-6.592227_pt1 | contig 18271 bp, 19 predicted proteins | sample MGYA00244199_ERZ653482 | MGnify/ENA primary metagenome ERZ653482 (study PRJEB26926, sample SAMN06165036) | human gut metagenome | biome: ENVO:00009003; feature: ENVO:2100002; material: ENVO:00002003...
GAGATCTGCGCATGTCTCGTGGGCTCGGAGATGTGTATAAGAGACAGGTCCATATACGCTAAGAGTCAAGCTCACGTCACGATGCCCGAGACGGTTAGCAATAGACAAGACATTCACCCCAAGGGCGATGAGCAAGGCAACATGGCTGTGACGCAGACCGTGGGGGCGTATCCGATGAACGCCAGCCATAGGCGCATGGCGGTCGATGATACGCCCAATGGTATCCCTAGCGAACGGGTCACCGTTCCAGCTAAGGACAAAATCCGTCACAACGTTACGGCGCTGCACGCCGCGCCAGCGTTCGAGATATTCAAGCGTGAGCGCATCGAGGGCTATCGCACGTTTGCCAGCCTTGGTCTTGGGGGGCGTTAGTTTCCATTCGCGGACATTACGGTAATACATCGAGCAGTCCACCGACAGGACACCCGAGCCAAAGTCGACAGCAGACCATTTCAGGGCTTGGGCTTCACCCAACCGAAGCCCCGTCATGTAGAGCAGCCAAAGGCACGTGAAGCCATAAAGCCCGTAATACTCGGACGTGTCGAAGGTAGCAATTACACGCTCGAACTCGTCCCGCGTCCAGAAATCAACCTCACGGTGCCGTTTCGGGATATTGCCGACCTGCCGCGCGGGGTTGCGCTGCAAAAGCCCCAACTGCACCGCCATATCGAGAACCACAGCGAAGTGACCGAACACGAGACGCGCGTAGGAGGGCGCGTGACCCTCCAGAAGCCCGTTCTGCCACCGCTTCACCATCGGCGGGGTAATATCCCGCAGCCGCAGGCGATCGAAAGCGCCAAAATGCTTTCGGGCTATCGAGCAGCGGGCATAGAAAGTGCTTTCACGGACACGCGCCCTATAGTCAGGCTCCCAATAGGAGCGGTAGAACTCACCGAATGACATGGTGGAGTTGCCGCGGACGGCGGTCTTGGAAAAGTCAGCCATATACGCATCGTAGGCGGCTTTCGCGTCCTTCTGGGTCTTGTAGCCGCGCCCCCAGTGGCGCACGCGCTTGCCCGCCGCATCGGTGCCGAGGTTCGCCACGAAATACCAACTGCCGTTGCGTTTGTCGCGGTATACATTACTCGACTTGGGCATCATGCGCCCCCACGGGGTAAACGCCGATTATCTCGGCAACAGCGGACGCGGGGACGCGCCCGACCTTGCGGGAGCCGTAGAACCCGAAACCCTTGGAAACCATCAGCCTTTTAGCATCACGGATAATTTCCGCAGACTTGGACGCGCTGAAACCCAGCGCCTGAACATCAGCCTTATCGACCATCGCGCATGTTGCCATTGCCAACACACTCCTTACCTAGTTGCTTGCATATCTTGGTGTAGCGAACCGTGCGAGGGGCGTAGCCGCCCGCATCGCCGAAGTTCGGCACCTGCTGGTCATACTCTTTCGTATAAGACACATCGAAACCATCGAACGAGAGCCGTTCAGTAGTCGAAAAGCGTTCCTCAATAGGCTGTATCAGGTTCTGCGAACGGAAGAACTTCTTCTGCTTGTAGGAACCCACGTCAACTTCCTTGCTGAAATACTTGGAGATATAGCGCCCGACGTTTTGGCGTTCGTCAACGTCAATACGGTTTATCTTGACAAAACCGTGCCCCCATATCTCGCGAAGGTCTTTAGCCCTGATATACGGAAACCCGAACAGAACCACGTGGTAGTGGATAGCACCGCGCTTCTGGGCTTCCCATACCGCAAGATAACGCACCTGCATAACATCGGACTTATAGACGCGCCTGTTCAAACGCCTAACGAACTTGGAGAACTCGCGGTTGCAGTATTTAATATCGGTTACGTTATCGGCGAACGTGAGCGTGAGGAACTTCGTAGCATCATCGAAATTGCAGTCGATAAGGCGGGCTATCTCCCAACGGACGGCGCTGTAGTGCTTCTGCCGCCGTCTCGCGGCATCGTAGTAAGCTGCCGCATCGGGCTTGCGCCCGCGTTCGCTTTCATCTTCCGAATCATCATCGCGGCGGTTCTCGGGATACATGCGCCCAGCGGGCGCGGAGTACTCCCAAACCTCCAGCGTCGTGGGTGTCTCGATGGTCTTGACCCATTCTAGCCGCACGGGTACATACCACCTTCAGCACATCCGCGGAAAACTGGGTTTCACCAGCGGGAACCGCCCAAATCGGGCGAACTTCCGCGGAAAGATGATGTCCTATAAATTAAATAAAGTATGCCGCCGTGCGCCCGCTCGGGGCGGGGGGTCGCTCCGCTCGGCTGGGCGCTCCGCGCCCGCCGCCCCCTTTCCCGCCCCGAGCGTTCGCCCAGCGGCAGGGCTTTACTTCCTAATCCGTCACACTTTCGGCGCTTTCTTCCTTCTCGGCGTTGTCCGCAGATACCCCGTTACGGCGTTGAGCGGCGATATAAAGCCGTTTCAGCTCTTTCGGGTAATCGACCTTCGAGTAGTCCGCAAACGGGGCTTTGAAAGGTCTTGGAGCGTCCCAGCCGTCGAGCATGATATAGCCCGTGCCGCGTTCCTCGATGGGCAGGAAGTCGAACGAGCCGCCGAAGGTCATACGGTAGCCCTCGTCAGAGAGAGAACCCAGGGACACGCGAGCGCCCAAGTTGTCGCGTATGTCGGTCGATATGGTATCGGCGCGGGGCTGCTGCATGGCGAGGATAACGAACACGTTGGCGGCGCGGGCTTTCAGCACCAGCTGGGTCAGGTTATCCCAGACCTCGGTAAACGTCTTTTTGTCAGCCGCAGCCTTGAACGCCGCCACCTCGTCAAATATCAGGAACACGGGGTTAAGCCCATAGGTAAAGGCGTTGGCACCGAAACGGAAACGCTCCGGGTTCTGCATAAATTGATATCGCCTGTCCATCTCCTCCCTACACAGTCTTACGACCTTGGCAATCTGGGCGGGGGAAACGCCAACGCGGTCGGAGCCTATGACATGCGAGAGCGAAGCCAGCTCGGCGTTCTTGGGGTCGCAGATATAGACCTCACCCGCGAAACCGCGTGAATCACCGAGTCTTAAAACTTCTGCTATGAGGTAGTAGAGAAATGTTGATTTACCCCCGCCAGTCCCGCCAGCTAGGAGCATATGGGGCAGGTGGGCGAAGTTCCACGACAGCTCACCAGTGAGCGGTATCGCATCGAGCCGACCCGTAGGCTCGGAGGACAGCAGGCGGGGAACAGCCTGCAAGCGCACATCATCGCGCAGACGGAAAACGTAGTCGGTAGCGCCAACGCCAGCCGACTTGGAATCGAGCGGGCGACCTATCACGGAGCAAAGCCCCATGTCCTCAAGTTTGGAGAGCTTGGAGGTATAGCCGTTGCCATCGTCAAATGCTCGGACGGTAAGCATATTGCCGCTCACGAGGACGCGGAGACGGAGCGAGGAATCTATGCGCTCGCGCTTGGAACCGTTCGACAACGTGTCCTCATGCGAGACGTAGAGCTTGTTCGCATAAAGGAACCGCTCCAAGTTGCGGACGGTCGAGCCGCAGGGCACGAAGCGGGAGCCGAACAGCGCCACATACAGGACGAGCCAGAGCGAGAGCGCCAGCAGCGCCACGGCGGGGAGCAGTAGCGGCAGGGTGAAAAGCGAGCGCTCGCAGAGCATGAGCAGGTTAAAGCCGAGGACAAATGACAGCCCAGCCAAGAAGAGGACGAAAACAGCTTTGAACGAACCCGAGGGCGCGGGCGAGGTCAGGGAAACGTCAACGCCCTTCCTAAGCAACTCGGAGTCACGTACATCGAGACGCTTTCGGGCTTTCTCGAACACAGGCAGGGAACGGAGAGAATCAGAGAGCATGGGAGAGAACCCCCTTACGAGAGAAAACGGAACGGGAGCCGTCAGAGTTCACGGCGGTCACGGAAACGGAAAGCGCCGAGCCGTCACGCAGGGGCGGCGCTACCTCGAAGCAAGTCCAGAGGGCGGCGGTAGAGCCGTCATAGCCGATCTCGGCACCGTGACCCGCAAACGACCCCAGAACGGGACGGGAGCCGAGCGAAGCCGAGTTGACGGTGAGCGTGGCGGCATCGGGCGAGGTCAGGACGGCAAAGAGCAGGGCGGGGGTATTGCCGTCAGAGGTGACTAGGCGCAACGAAAGCATAGAGCCGTCTTGGAGGTCGAAACGGTCAAACTCCTTGGCGTTGAGCGGGACGGCGGCGCTACCCCGAAGGTACGGGGTGCAGCACTCGAAGGGCGGCAGGGCTGGGGGGACGGCGGCGGCGATACGGGCAGTCTCGAAAACGAGCCAGCCTATGACGAGGGCGTACAGCACCGCCACCGAAACGAAAAACACGCGCGTTGGCTTGAGCATGGCGCACCCCTAGTAGCCGAACGGCGAGGGGTTGCCCGAAGCAGCCGAGAGCGCCCAAATGACAGCGGCGAGCAGGAGAACGAGGACGAAAGCGCCGAGGTCACGGGCTATGGCGGGGTGACGGTAGCGGAAGTCAGCAAACGAATCGGCGTGAAAACCCGCTTTCTCGGTTATTCTCTTTACTTGGTCTAAAATAAATGCCATGTGGCGGCTCCTTAATCCTAAACGGTTCGGTTGTGTATGAAAAAGAGCCGCCCCGCGTCTCGGGATTGGCGTTTTGGGACGCAGGGCGGTAGCTGGAATCGAATGCGGTTACGGAGCCGTTGCTACTCCTTGACTCGCGGCTGGTTCACGAGACGAATACCAGTGGCTTTCGCGCTGTAGGCAATTCGCTTCGTAGCGCTGGAGACGTACGGACGCACGACAAGCCCGCTGAACTGGACTTCGCACATATCGGGAATCTCCGCGCCGTTCTCGGTGTCAAATAGCAGGGAAGTCGAACCCTCAATAGTCACGGTAATGGGGCAATAAGCATTTTTAGCATCAACGACGCTGTACTTAACGCCGTTAGCGGTAGCCCCGCGCTCTCCGTCAACATACGGATACGATAATTTGTTCTCGGCGAGGTACCACTTTGCGCCCGACACATCGGAGGGGTAAGTATTAGCCATGATGGATAGTCCTTTCTAGTCGGAGATGGAGAAGTTGTAGCTTACGTTGCCACTCACGCTGTCGGAGTACCAGACGTCCTGCTGGCAGCTAAGGGTGTCGGTGGAATCGGAGCCGTTGATATGCAGGACGCCCTTACTGTCGTTCGTGCCGTTGGAAATATCTTTTGCGAGAAATTCGGTCTTGCCCTGTGTGACGGTCAGCATATACGGGTCTTGGTGGCGGTCAGTCTCGGCGCGCGCAACGACCTTCTTTCCCTTGTTGATTACGCCCGCAACGTTCACCTTATACTGGGCACGGATGGTGTTGGAGCCTGCCGAGATACCACGTACGGAAATCGAGGTAGGCACCGTGGCAACGTATTTGCCCATGGGGTGCGAGGTACCCCCCCCTATCGAGCCAACTGCCGTCAGCGGCGATGCTAACGGGAACATTGGCGCTGGCGCTGCCCTGCTCATTGCTCTCGATAGCGTTATCAGCGCCGAGGGTGACGGCGGGTGCGGCGAAAGCCGACAGCGGCGAGCCTAACGCGGCTACCACGGCAAGGGCTGCGGGTGCCAGCTTTAAGGCATTCTTTGGGTTGAGGTTTAACATTACAGTTTCTCCCTTCTGGAGAGGTTTCGTTCCCGCATCCATCGCGGAAACCTTGCTATAACCACGCTCTCGGTAATGATGAAGAGCGGTGTTACCTATACAACGGTCAGGTTGAAATCAAAGGACGCGGAACCCGCTGGGGTCTTGCCGTCTAGCAAAACAGATTCCCACACAACTCTCGCCCGATAAATGCCGGGTTTGAGGGTCTTAGACAGCTTTACACGATTGACCTCAGTCCCAGGCTTGAGGAACGCGCCATAGCCCGTTTTACCTGCGGGGTTGTAAAAACATTCCGAATCGGAATATTTCAAATCGTTGTTAGTATCAACCCACAAGCTCGGGCTACTCATGATGGGATTAGCGCCCTCATGCTGCTTGGAATATTTGCAAGTAGCAGGGAGCGACAGCCTAAAATCAACCTCATAACTGTTAGCCGATATGGTGGTATCGCTACTGGAATCGTAAGAAGCATACTCTACCGAGGTCACGGGCTTGTTCTGGTCGGCACCTGCTGTGCCGACCATGCCTGCGATATACTGGGGCGAGGTCGAGAATGAACCGCAAAACGTAAGCGTGAGCACGAGGAACAGCGCGGCAATGAGAAGCGGTATCAAGAGCAACCATTTACGAATGTGCAGCACGCGGGCGTAGCACCCCGTCAAAAACTCCCCGTCCTCGGGGTCTTCTGGGTCATCTACATATGCTAGGCGCACGCAATAGCCCGAGCGGACGAAAATACCCTTTCTGTCTTTCGGCTCGCGCAAGTGGTGGACAGTCCTACCTACGAGTATCGGGACAAGCCCATCGCGCACACGCGGGCGGCGGCAGAGCGAGAACGCGTAGACCTCGTAATTAGGTTCGGCTATATCATCGGCGGTGAACGGTTCACGTTGACCAGAGAGACGTTCGGTATGGTCGCCCTCGAAGTGCCTAGCAAAACGGAAATTGAACATAGAGAGCGTTACGGGACGGCGGGGCATCATAAGAGGTCGCTTTCGTCAGCATAGCCCTCGGCATCGGTGCCATCAGCGTCAACAACCCCGTTCGGATAGAGCACTTCCATAGCGGCTCTATTCAGAATACGGTCGGTGTCGCTCGGCACCAGCGCGGGGCTATCGAAAATGGAGGGGTCAAAGGCGGTGGGATTGTCCTCGGCATCGGTACCCGCAACAATCAGAACATCGCGGAAATCTTTTTCATGCTCAATGGCATAACCGAACATCAATGCAGCTCGGACGGCGAAATTTTTATAAACGCCCCTACTCTCGGAGCTAAACGCAGGCAGCGCCGAGAGAACATCGCGAAAAGCATCAACTTGAGAGAGAAGTTTCCCGCCCGTGAGTGTGGTGGCGTACCGAATATCGCAATCAAAGGAGGACGGAATATTAAAGCGGGCAGGAGGAAGTGACACAAGCACATCCCAAAGAACCTTGCCGCCAGAAAGCTCGAAAGCCCTAAGGCGGTCAAACACGAACGCCAAAGCGGTCGAGTCCGTAGGGCGGTCGCTCACATCGTGGACAATCGCGCTGCGGCGGGCATCTTGGAATAACGGAAGGCATATACGAGCCAGCCTAAGGGTCTTTTGCTTAATGATAACGGTAGGCATGATGGATAATCCTTTCTTATAGCAATGGGCTATTTCATGTATCCGATACTAGCAGTAATGCGTCATTGCATCAATCAGTTTTTAAAATAATTTTCCGAGAGCCAGCCGAGCCATGCCAGAGCCGCGTTATCGACAGCTGGGGGCTGCCAGTTTCCAACAATGCGCGGGGGTTAAACATGGAACCCCCTGTTTCGCATCATTGAAAACTTGCAGCCCCCATCCATCGAAAACGCTAGGTTATCAGGGAAATAAGAGCGTTATGGTTGCCGAGAGGTTGCGGTGCCAACGTGTTTGAACGTTCGACAACAGGTCAGGGGCTTGGGAACAGCTCAAAGCGGTAATAGCCTCGAAATAATCGAACGTTTCTGACGCACGGACACATGTGAGCGTCTAGCATATCCAGTCAAAACGGATTCACGAGCAAAGGGAGTCACAAGAGCATATGAAGCAATGGGTTGGACTGGGCAAGTTTCTCGCGGGGCACATGCAAATCATCGTTCCGACTTGCGTGGCGCTCGGCGTGCTCTTTCCTCAACAGATCGGCGTTCTCAAGCCCATCGTTCCCACCTTGTTTGCCTTTATGACGTTCCAAGGTGCGCTCAGCAACACCTTCCACCAGGTGGCTGAGGTGTTCCACCGTCCCCTGCATCTGATTTTGGCGTTATTTGTCTCGGCGGCGCTTATTCCCATCGCGGCCTATGCCATGGGATCGTTGTTCTTTGGTTCCAACCCCAACCTTGTCTGCGGCATCGTGCTCGAGTACAGCGTACCCGTGGCAGTCACCGCTTTTATGTGGATCAGCATGTTCGGCGGTAACGGCCCGCTCGCGCTCACCATCATCCTGACGTCCTCGGTTATATCGCCCGTAACGATTCCGCTCACGCTCAAGCTCCTGTTGGGCGCCACCGTCGCAATCGATGTTCCGAGCATGATGCAGAACATGGCCTTTATGATTGCCATCCCCGCCGTGCTCGGCATCGTGATTAACGAGCTCACGCACGGCTGGAGACACGAGAAACTTTCCCCCGCGCTCTCGCCCGCCTGCAAGTTCATGATGATGGGCGTTATTGCCTCCAACTCCACCGCCATGAGCGAGTACGTGCTACACATGAACGCGGTGCGCCTGGAAGTCGCCCTCTTTATTCTGGTGTTCGCCATCAGCGGTTTTGTCGTGGGCATTCTGGTCGCCCGCGCGTTGCACCTGCCGTATAGCGAGACGACCACCATGTGCTTTACCTGCGGCATGCGCAATATCTCTTCGGGCGCCGTCATCGCCACACAGTATTTTCCCGGCGAGGTCGTGTTTCCCGTCATGTGCGGCACGCTGTTTCAGCAGGTGCTCGCCTCGGTTATCGGACATCTCTTTGAACGTCTGACCGGCGAGGAGCGCGCCGCCCAGCGCAAGCGGGTCGAGGCCGGCCGCGACGCCATGGCACGCTAGACTGTCCGCATTACGTGGGGCTAGTCTTGCTATACGAGCGTTTCCAGATGCGCGCGCAGGCGCTCAGCATCGATATCGAGCGTCGTCTCGGCATTGACCTGGGCCAAACGATAGCCGACAAAGTAGGGCGAAACCACCCAACGCGGCAGCGCCTTGGCAATGGTCCGACCGTCCATGTGGTAGAAGAACAAGTTGTACGACTCTGCGCGACCACCATGGTGCTCGTTCAGGATATAGCGCAGAGCTACCTGAATCGCATCGGCGAAGAGGTCCGTCTCGGCTTGGTCTCGCGCGCCATCGCTGGCGGCGATTCCCTGCGGGGCTGAAATGTTGACCTCAAAGAACCCCATGATCGGTTCGGTTGAGATGTCGACCGAGATTCTCCCCTGTTGCCAGACACTGATGCCTTCAAAGTTGGCTGAGGTCAGCGCCGCATAGCCGTCCTCCTGTTCCAAGCCCACAATCTGCATGTGTGGATGGACGAGGCTGCCGCCCGAAAGCGGGCCTTTGTTCTTGTACATGAGCACACTGCAGTACTGTTGGGAATCGATCATCTGCTGCCAACAGCCCAGGGCAAACCGCATCACATGATGCAGCTCATCCGGTTCATAGGTCACCAGGTCGGCGTCGTGATTGGCAGACTCGATCAATACGGTCTGACGTGTGGCCCGCAAGGTCTTAAACTTATTCTCGAGCCAGATGCAGTCACCGTCGCGCCGGATGATATTGGCGAGTTCCTCGGTATCGCAAAAGGGGCACGCGGTGCCGGGACGACGATTGTCGTCGGGCTTACCGTTCGCCTGCTGAACGTCAAATACCAGCGCCACGGGTTATACCTCCAGCGGCACGATCTTGGTGCCATGGAGCTCGGAGACGCCTAGCGCCGCCGCGACCGCGTCGCGATTTGCCGTAGTGATGCCGCCGCCGGGAAGGATGGTCAAACGATCGCCCGCATACTCGATTAAACGAGTCAGGTGATCGAAATTATCCTCGATCGACGTACCGGCAGCGCCGCCATGCGTGAGGATGCGCGTAACGCCGCAGTCGGCAAGTGTATCAATCGCGTCGAGCTGAGCCTCGGGCGAGAGCTGATCAAACGCCATGTGGAAGGTGATGTCGATGGGCTCACGCTTACATTCCTCGGTCGCGCAGCCCGCGGCCATCACGAGGGCGCCCAACGTAAGCTCGTCGAGCGCCCATCCGCCAGCGCAGGGCTTGCAGCTGCCAAAGACCAAGCCGTCAACGCCGGCGCTTACGGCAAGGCCCAGGTCCATCTCCATCATGCGCAGCTCGTCTTGGTTGTAATGAAAGTCACCGCCGCGCGGGCGAATCATGCACATCACTCGCGCGTCATGCTCGTGAGCATAGCTGACTGTAGCGCTGATAACGCCGGCCGAGGGCGTGGTACCACCGACGGCAAGGTTATCGCACAGCTCGATGCGCCTTGCACCGGCCTCGATAGCCGCCGGCACCCGCTCAAAGTTCTCGGCACAAAACTCGTACACCATAGATAGACCCCCAAAGACAGCAGATGTTTTCCGACGGGCATTGTCACACATCCCCATGAAGTTGCGGTGGAATAGGGACTGTTTTGGCGTCTAGCGCCCCCATTTAGTCCCTATTTCACCGCAACTTAAAAGGGGGCGCTGACCGGGTTGGTCAGCGCCCCCTTTGTTGAATGGATTAACCGCCCAGATAGGCCTTGCGGACGTTATCGTCGTGCAACAGCTCTTGACCGGTGCCGGTCATGGTGATCTTGCCAGTCTCGAGCACGTAACCGCGCGTGGCGATGGAAAGCGCCATCTGCGCGTTTTGCTCGACCAGAAGCACCGTGGTACCGGCCTTGTGCAGGTCCTCGACAATCTGGAAGATCTGTTCGATCAGAATCGGTGCCAGCCCCATGGAAGGTTCGTCGAGCATAAGCAGTTTGGGGTTACTCATAAGGGCGCGCCCCATAACGAGCATCTGCTGCTCGCCGCCCGAAAGGGTGCCGGCGACCTGGCGACGACGTTCCTTCAGGCGCGGGAACTGCTCGTAGACGCGCTCCAGGCCCGGAGCCACCGTGGACTTGGGCTGCGTATAGGCACCCATCTCCAGGTTCTCCTCGACCGTCATCTGCAAAAAGGCGCGACGACCCTCGGGAACCTGAGCCAGGCCCTTACCAACCAGCTTATCAGCGGGCGTATGAGTAATGTCCTCGCCCATAAACTTGATGGAACCGGTCTTGGAACGCAGCAGGCCCGAGACGGTCTTGAGCGTTGTGGACTTGCCGGCACCGTTGGCACCAATCAAGGCCACGATCTCGCCCTCGTTAACGTTAAAGGAGATGTCCTTAATGGCGTGGATGGCGCCGTACCAGACGTTGATGTTGTAGACGGAAAGCATCGGCTCTGCCATTTAGTTCTCCCCCTTATCCTGCTTGCCCAGATATGCCTCAATAACAGCGTCGTTGTTCTGGATTTCCTCTGCCGTGCCCTTGGCGATGACCTTACCAAAGTTGAGCACGCAGATGCCCTCGCAGATGTTCATAACGAGCGACATATCATGCTCGATAAGCATGATGGCAATGCCAAAGGTGTCGCGAATCTTGACGATGTTCTCCATGAGCTCCGCGGTCTCGGACGGGTTCATGCCGGCAGCAGGCTCGTCGAGCAGCAGTAGCTTGGGGTTGGTGGCAAGCGCGCGGACGATCTCCAGACGACGCTGAGCGCCGTAAGGCAGCGATCCGGCCTGCTCGTTTGCCAGATGCTCCATATCAAAGATGGACAGCAGCTCCATGGCGCGCTCGTGAGCAGCCTTCTCGTGCTTCCAATACGTCGGCAGGCGCAGCACGCCCTCAAAGCCGGAGTAACGCTCCTGGTTATGCAGGCCGACCTTGACGTTATCCTCCACCGTCATGGTGTTGAATAGGCGAATGTTCTGGAAGGTACGGGCAATACCCATGCGGTTGACCTGGTAGACCGACTTGCCCGAGGTGTCCTCGCCATCGAGCAGGATGGTGCCATGCGTGGGCTGGTACACCTTGGTGAGCAGGTTGAAGACCGTGGTCTTGCCGGCGCCGTTGGGACCGATCAGACCGGCGATCTCGGTCTTGCCGATAGTCAGGCTAAAGTCGTCGACTGCCTTAAGGCCACCGAACTCAATGCCCAGGTGGATGCACTCGAGTGCAGGGCGCTCGCCCAGGTCACGATCGGGAACGATGGCGCCAGAAGGATACGGGACCATCTTGCCCTTCTTGAACTCAAATTTACTGGGCATCGGCTGCCACCTCCTTCTTGGAAGCAAAGCGGTCCTTGACGCGACCGAAGAACGCCTTGAGCTGCGGGTTGTTGGTAAAAATCATGACCAGGATCAGCACGATGGCGTAGATGAGCATGCGGTAGTCCGAGAACTGACGAAGCAGCTCGGGAAGCACCGTGAGCAACGCCGCCGCGATGACGGAGCCGCGCATATTGCCCAGACCGCCCAGGACCACGAACACCAGGATGAGAATGGACGTGTTGAAGTCGAACTTGGTAGCGGAGAGCTGCGAGAAGTTACCGCCGAAGAGAGCTCCGGCAGCACCGGCGAGGGCAGCAGAAACCACGAAGGCGATCATGCGGTACTCCGTGACGGAGATGCCTACGGACTCGGCTGCAATCTTGTTATCGCGCACGGCCATAATGGCACGGCCGGTACGGCTGCGGACCAGGTTGAGCACGATCACGAGTGCGACCATGACCAGGATGGCACCGGCGAGGAAGGTCGAGTACGTCGACACGCCCGAGGCGCCCTGGGCGCCCTTGATGATGGCGGTGCCGTCCTCGAGCAGGTGCAGGTCGTCGATCGTAGAGTTGCCCGTGATGTTAAAAATCACGTGCAGGCCGCGGGAGTCGACGCCCACAATGAGGCAGGTGACGATCTCTTTGATGATCTCGCCAAAAGCCAGGGTCACGATGGCCAGATAGTCGCCGCTCAGGCGCAGGACCGGGATACCAATCAAGAAGCCCAAGATGGCAGCGGCGATAGCGCCGACCACAATGCTGATGATCAGACGCATCGGATCGGACGGAACGGCGCTCTCCAGCGCGACGGCGGTGACGATTCCCGTATAGGCGCCGACACTCATAAAGCCTGCGTGGCCCAGCGACAAGTCGCCCGCGATGCCGACGACGAGGTTAAGGGAAATGGCCATGACGATATAGGCCGTGATGGGAACCAGCTGACCGGCGATCATGCGCGGAATCATGTGGTTAGACTGCATAAAGAACACGATGGCGAAGGCCACGATGCACATGGCGTACGTGACAAAGTCGTGACGCGTCTGCTTGTCTTTAAGAAACTTCATAACGCTCACCTACACCTTCTCGGGGACGTACTTGCCCAAGAGGCCGGCAGGCTTGACGAGCAGGACGATGATCAAAACACCAAAGACGATGGAGTTGGCAAGGCTCGTGGAAATGTAAGCCTGCGCCATCGCCTCGATGATGCCGATGAGAATGCCACCGACAAAGGCACCGGGGATGGAGCCGATGCCGCCGAAGACGGCGGCGTCGAAGGCCTTGATGCCAGGCATGGCACCCGTCGTGGGCTGCAGCACCGGCGAGTAGGAGCACAGGAGCACGCCGGCGATGGCGGCAAGCGCCGAGCCGATGGCAAACGTCATCGAGATGGTGCGGTTGACGTTGATGCCCATGAGCTGAGCGGCGGCCTTGTCCTCGGACACGGCGCGCATGGCCTTGCCCATCTTGGTCTTACCTGTAAAGAACATCAGGCCGGCCATGATAACCAGGCAGGCGACGATGGTGACGAGCGAGACGGCGCTTACGTTGAACTTGGCCAAGAACTCCGGCACCTGGAAGGTGACGAGCGAAGTGAAGTTCTTGGGCGTGGCGCCCCACAGAAGCTGCGCGGCGTTCTGCAGGAAGTAAGACACGCCGATAGCCGTGATCAGAACGGCCAGCGGGCCTGCTTGGCGCAGCGGCTTATAGGCCAGACCCTCGATGAGAACGCCGAGAACCGTGCAGACCACACAAGAAAGAATTACAGATACCCAGCCCGGGAGGCCGAGATACGACGTGGCGCAGAACGAGACATAGGCACCGACCATGATGACATCGCCGTGAGCGAAGTTCAGCATCTTGGCGATACCGTAGACCATGGTGTAGCCCAACGCGATGATGGCGTAGACGCTGCCCATGGACAGGCCGTTGACCAGGTATTGGATAAAGACCGTCATGTTCCACATCCCCCTTTCGAATAGGTTTCCAGTTGATGTATGAAACAGGGACGTTACATCGTCCCTAGATACCAAGCAAGCAGGGAAGGCCAAAACCTCCCCTGCTTGGGATCAAAACCGCTCTATGTAAGGCGGCCAATTAGGCCTGTACGTACTTGCCGTCGGTGATGACGTACGCCGTGGGCTCCTTCTGGACCTGGCCCTTATCGTTCCAGGTGAGCTTGCCGGTCAGACCGTCAACGGTAATCTTGAGCATAGCCTTGGACAGCTTCTCGGCGGCCTCGGTCGGGTCGGCGTCGACACCAAGACCGGCCTCCTTGAGGGCCTCGGCCACCGCGTGCACGCCGTCGTAGGCGTCGGCGGCAAACTGGTCGGGGGTATCGCCGTACTTATCCTTGTAAGCGTTGACGAAGTCGGCGTTCTTCTCGTCGTCGGCGGAGAACGGGGTCATGAGCAGCAGACCCTCGGCAAGAGAGGTATCGAAGCCCTCAACGCCCAGGATGCCGTCCATGCCGTCGCAGCCCATCATCTTGACGTCGTAGCCCATGTCCTTGGCGTTCTTGAGCAGGACGGACGCCGGCGTGTAGTAGATCGGCGCAAAGATCATGGTGGCGCCGGCCTGCTTGGCCTTGGTCAGCTGGTTCGTAAAGCTCGTGGCGGAGTCGTCCTTAAAGGTCTCCTCGTCAACAATCTCGAGCTTGGACTCAGCGGCCTGGGCCTTAAAGGAATCTGCGATGCCCGAAGAATAGGCGTCGCCGGAGTTATAGAACAGCACGAACTTCTCGTCCGCATACTTCTGCGCCAGGAACTTGGCAGCGTTGACACCCTGGTTGGGGTCGGTGAAGCAAACCTGGAAGACGCAATCCTTGCCGTCGGTGACGTCCTCGGAGGACGCGGACGGGGTGATCATGAACGTCTTGGGGTCGTTACCGCACTCGGCGGCAACGGCAACCGACGCACCCGTGGTGGTCGGGCCGACGAGGGCCTGCATGCCCCAGTCGAGCAGGGTATTGAAGGCGTTGACGGCCTTCTCGCCGTCGGCCTGGTCATCCTCGGCCTTGCTGGCAAGCGGCAGCTCCTTGGTCGAGAAATCCTTGCAGCCAAGCTCGACACCCTGGGTAACGGACTTGCCGTAGGACGCGTTGGCGCCGGTCAGCGGGCCGATGGTGCCGATCTTAAACGAAGCGTCGCCCGAAGCGGAACCGCTATCGCCGCCGTTGGAGGAGCAGCCGGCTAGAATGGACATCGCCCCCAGACCTGCTGCGCTCGCGATAACGCTCCTGCGATTCATAACAGGGTTCAATGACTTACCAGTGAGGCTCGACATGCGGCTCTCCTCTCAAATCTCGTCGGGTTTCGGTTACCCGACAGGCCATCCTTCGCCGTGTTCGGCGTTCGCAAAATACTAGACGCTTTAGTTAAGGAAAGTGGCGATTATTTCAACTTTTCTTTGGATTTGTTCATTTATCCATAATTCTGCGTATTTCTATTACTTTATGCAGTAATGCCACTTTATTGTGTGAAAGTAATGTTTCCGTTCTGTTACAGGCGTCCTTGCCCTGAATAAAACGGCCCGCCGGTCTCGATGTATATGCACTTAGGCGGCGATGTACTTACCGTCCTGAATCACATAGGCCGTAGCAGGCTTTTCGACCTGACCTTCGTCATTCCACGTTAGCTCGCCGGTCAGGCCGTCGATCTTGATCTTGCGCATGGCCTTGGCAAGGTCGCCGGCAATGTCGGCGCCGTCGGCCGTAATGTCGATGTCTGCCTTGTCGATGGCCTCGGCGATGGCGTGGACGCAATCGTAGGCGTCGGCGGCAAACTGGTTAGGCGTCTCGTCGTAGGCGTCCTTATATGCCTTGACGAAGTCGGCATTCTTCTCGTCGTCGGCAGAGAACGGGGTCATAAGCAGCACGCCCTCGGCAAGAGAGGTATCGAAGCCTTCCACAGAGAGCAGGCCGTCCATGCCGTCGGTACCCATGAGCGTCATGTCGTAGCCCATGTCCTTGGCGTTCTTGAGCAAAACGGACGCCGGCGTGTAGTAGATCGGCGCAAAGATGAGCGTGGCGCCGGCCTCCTTGGCCTTGGTGAGCTGGTTGGTAAAGCTCGTGGAGGAATCGTCCTTAAAGGTCTCGGTATCGACGATATCAAGTTTGGACTCCTTGGCCTGCTCGGCAAAGGCATCGGCAACACCCGAGCTGTACGTATCGCCGGAGTTGTAGAACAGGGCGATCTTGGCGTCCGCGTACTTCTCGGCCAAGAACTTCGCGGCGCTGGCGCCCATGGTGGGATCGGTGAAGCAAACCTGAAAGACCGTGGTCTTATCCTTGGTGACGTCGAGAGACGAGGCCGAGGGCGTGACCATGAGCATGTCGTCGGCAATCTCGCCCGAGACAGCGACGGCAGCACCGGTGGTGACCGGACCGACGAGCGCCTGCATGCCCCAGTCACACAGGGTATTGAAGGCGTTGATAGCCTTCTCGCCGTCAGCGACGTCATCCTCGGACTTAAGCGAGAGTTTGAAGTCCTTGGTCGAGAAATCCTTGGCGGCGAGCTTGGCACCCTTCTCGGCCGAAACGCCATAGGTTGCCGCGGCGCCGGTCAGAGGGCCGATGACACCGATCTTGAAGGTCTTGCCGTCATTGGCGGAGCCGCCGTTCGAGCCACCCGACGAGCAACCAGCGAGCGCCGCGGTGCCACCGAGCGCCGCGGCTCCAGCCAAGAAACTCCTGCGGTTAAGTACGTTGTTGATGCTAAACATGGTGCCCCCCCTTTTCGCTGGCCGCGGTGCGGCCGTCTTGCGGTACAGGGCAAACCTTATGGTGCAAACGTTGACAGTTTGTTACGGAGTTCCGTTTGTAGCGAGCATGTTTCCAATGTTTCCGCAGCGTTTCGGGGGTGCCGTTTTGTGCGACTCCTGTTGCCTGGCGAGCACGCGCCCTCGGTTCACGCTAGAATGCACTCAACCTTTAAGCGGTTAATCCATCCATAAGATGCACGAAGGAGCTATCTATGAGCGAACCCCTGCGCACCGTGAACGTCGGTCTGATCGGTCTTGGAACCGTCGGCGGCGGCGTGGCCCGTCTGATCAAGAGCCACCACGATGAGTACCTGGCCGCCTACGGCATCGACCTTAAGCTGACCCGCGCCTGCGCGCTTGCCTGGGAGCAGGCCGAAGCTGCCGGTATTGAGCGCGAGGCCTTTACGAGCGACTGGCACGACGTCGTCACCGACCCCGCCGTCGATATCGTCGTCGAGCTCATCGGCGGCGAGCACCCCGCGACCGAAATCTTCACCACCGCCTTCGAGAACGGCAAGCACGTCGTCTCTGCCAACAAGGCCCTGCTGGGCCGTCATGTCGAGACGCTCGCCGAGAAGGCGCGCGCGTGCGGCGTGCAGATTAAGTGCGAGGCCAGCTGCGGCGGTGGCATCCCCATTGTCAGCACGCTCGAGCACGACCTGGTGGGCAACAAGATCCTGACCATCGCTGGCATTCTCAACGGCACCACCAACTACATCCTGTCGCGCATGGACGCCGAGGGCGCCGATTACGCTGACGTGCTCGCCGACGCCCAGGCAAAGGGCTATGCCGAGGCCGACCCGTCCGCCGACGTCGACGGCTTCGATGCCGCCAGCAAGACGGCAATCCTCGCCTCCATCGGTTTTGGCACCCGCGTTACCACCGACGATGTTTACCAGCAGGGTATCCGTACCATCGGCGCCGAGGACATCGCCCAGGCCCGCGAGCTCGGCTACACCATTAAGCTGCTCGGCATCGCCCGCAATACCGACGCCGGCGTCGACGTCCGCGTGCATCCCACGCTGATCCCCGCCGACCACATGCTTGCCAAGGTCAACGGCGCCATGAACGCTGTCTACGTGGTAGGCGACGCCGTGGGCGAGACCATGTTCTACGGTGCCGGCGCAGGCTCCTTCCCCACCGCGAGCGCCGTCGTGGGCGACATCCTGTCGCTCTCCGAGCAGATCAGCCGCGGCGTGGCTCCGCTGCCCGAGATTGAGCCCTATGGTCACAACCTCGCCTTTAAGCCCATGGACGAGCTCCAGACCAAGTACTATGTGCGCCTGAAGGTCGCCGACCGCGTGGGCGCCCTGTCCGAGACGGTCGACATCTTTGCCAAGCATAACATCTCGATCTCGCTCATCAACCAGGTCGAGGACGGCAAGTCGGGCGTCAACGATGCCTGCTCGGTCATCTTCCTGACGCATCGCGCGCTCGAGAAGGACGTCCAGGCTGCCGCGGCCGAGCTTGCCAACGTCGGCTGTGTGGCCGAGGTCGCCAACGTCCTGCGCATCGAGGACGTTGAGGCTTGGACCGAAGGCGTCATGGCCAACTAGTCCACTACTTCGAACCTCAACGAGGCCCAACGCAAAAGGCGCGCTGCCTGCATCAACCGCCTGTCTCTTATACACATCTGACGCTGC
>ENA-OYZZ01000466-OYZZ01000466.1-human-gut-metagenome-genome-assembly--contig:-NODE-466-length-18173-cov-10.545369_pt1 | contig 18173 bp, 17 predicted proteins | sample MGYA00244199_ERZ653482 | MGnify/ENA primary metagenome ERZ653482 (study PRJEB26926, sample SAMN06165036) | human gut metagenome | biome: ENVO:00009003; feature: ENVO:2100002; material: ENVO:00002003...
CGAGATCTGCGCATGTCTCGTGGGCTCGGAGATGTGTATAAGAGACAGGTACAGCGAGGCACCGTAGCTGGTCATGGAAACGCCGTTCTTGCCGCGGTTGAACAGAGCAAAGCCCAGCTCCTCCTCCATTACGGCAATGGCGTGACTGATGGCCGAGGGGGTCAGGTGCAGCTGCTGTGCCGCCTTGTTAAAGCTGCCCTGCCGGGCCACGGCATCAAAAATTTCGTAGGAAAAAAGCGTCATGCCCAAAGCCTCCTTCCGTCTTTACTGGTTCGGAGACGCCCGATTCTCTGTGAATCTTTTTCATCTTTCATTTGAGATAGTTCAATTATCTTCTTGATTGTACTATCCCGCGCCTTTTCTGTCAAGCATTTTGCCCCGATTTTGCACGTTCTGTGCAGATTTTGCCGCATCAGACGCAGGAAACGCCGCCTTTCCTCCGTTATAGTTCCTGTAACGATTTTTAACGACCTGAACGAGGTATTTTTTATGACCGCACTATCCCCGCGCCGCACTTTCAGCGGCACTGCTCTTAAAACCATTGCCTGCATCACCATGCTGGTGGACCACATCGGCGCGTCCTGCATCGAGGCAGGGATCCTTACGCCCGGGCTGGACAGCGGCACCCTCTCGCGGGACACCCTTTCCGCCTATCCGCTGTACCAGCTGGACAGGGTCCTGCGCTTTACCGGGCGGCTGGCCTTTCCCATCTTCTGTTTCCTGCTGGTGGAGGGCTTTGTACATACCCACGATGTGAAAAAATATGTCCGGAGGCTGTTCCTGTTTGCCCTCATCAGTGAGGTGCCCTTTGACCTTGCATTTTTCCGCACGCCCTTTGACCCCAGTGCACAGAACGTTTACTGGACGCTGGCGCTGGGCGTGCTGGCCATGGCAGGGCTCAAGCATTTTGAAAAGCCGGACGGCTCTGCCAGCTGGAAAGGACTCTTGTGTGCGGCAGGCTGCACGCTTGCGGCGCTTCTGGCTTGTACGGACTACGACGGCATCGGTGTGCTCATCATCTGTGCGCTGTACCTGACCCGTGGCGACCGCAAGCGGCAGTGCATCGTGGGAGCCGTGCTGTTTGCCTGGGAGCTCACCGCCCCGCTGGCCTTTGTGCTGGTCTGGTTCTATAACGGGCAGCGGGGCGCGTGCAGTCCGCTGCATAAGAAGGCCTTTTACTGGTTCTACCCGGTGCACCTGAGCGTGCTGGCTGTGGTGACGAATCTTCTGCTGTAAAAAAGCAAAACGCGCTTTTCGGAAGGCCCCGGAAAGCGCGTTTTGTGTAAAAATCTGTTCAAGCCATGTGCAGCTGCTCTTTCAGTGCCTGCTGAAGGACGCAGGAAAAATTGATCCCCTGTGCCATGGCGGCATCGTTCAGCCAAGCAGGGATGGAAAGCGTCTTTTTGACAGATCTCTCGAAGTGCTGTTTTGCATATTCTGCCACGTCAACAGAAACAACATTGACAAATGCTTCAGGAACAGGCTCGTCGGGAGCAAGTGCCCGAGACACAGCGATTGGGTCGATGGAACCCGGACGAGACGGTGTGGGAATCGTTTCGCCATCCCGCTTGCAGGTGTAGAGATAGCCTGCAAGGCAGTCCACTGCCATCTCCATGGCTTCCTCAAAGGTATCACCCTGTGTTGCAAGGTTGTTCAAATCAGGAAAAACGACAGAATAACCTTCTGCCTCTTTATAAAAACAAGCCGGATACATGGATAACATCCTTCATCCCTCCTGTATGATGATATGGCATTATTTGAGCCCTGCCTGCTTTCGGATGGAAAGCTCTGTGCGGCGGTCAAGTTCTTTTCCCTTGTGAAAAGGAATCGTGACCTTGCCGGGTTTTGTGGGATGGACATACTGACGGTGGGAACCGACCTGTTCCTTGAAGACCCAGCCATCGGCAAGAATCAGCTTTTCCATTTCACGCGGTTTTGGCGGCACAAGCTTCACATCCTCTCAAGAGAAGTATACCATATTATACGTATTGTGTAAATACGTATTGAAAGATAAGATGAGAACAAAATGGAAAAAGCCCGGTGATTTCAAAGAATCATCGAGCTTTTTCTTGGCGGAGTAGGAGGGATTTGAACCCTCGCGCCGTTGTTTAGACGACCTACGCCCTTAGCAGGGGCGCCTCTTCGGCCTCTTGAGTACTACTCCAGAGCAAAGTGCGTTACACTTATTCAAAAAAATGGCGGAGAGAGTGGGATTCGAACCCACGGTACGTTGCCGTACGGCAGTTTTCAAGACTGCTTCCTTAAACCACTCGGACATCTCTCCTCGTGGGCACCCGCACACGCCGTACCGAATGCCTATTTAATTTACCAGATTTCAGCGGCGCTGTCAAGCCCAAAATCAAAATTTCCGCTCGTTGTGCGCATTTTTGTGCGGAGCGACAACTTTTCTTCGAGAAAAAGCGGGATTTCCTCTTTACTGAAACATCTTTTTGTTGTATAATAAATACAGATAAAACCTTACCGGACCCGGTACAAGCAGAGGAGTGTTGAACAATGTCGTTTCCGGAGCTGTTACGGCAATGCCGAAAGCAAAAGCACATGAGCCAGGCGGAGCTTGCTTCCCTGCTGGGTGTGACCCAGCAGGCCGTGGGAAAATGGGAGAGCGGAAAGAGCTCCCCGGACCCCACCACCGTGGCAAAGCTGGCAGAGATCCTGGACACGACCGCGGACTATCTGTTGGGTCTGTTCGACCCCACCGCGGAGGGCCAGACCGAAGAGCGCTTCTTCGGCAGCTATGTGTACAGCCTGATCCCTGTCATCGGCACGGTCAAGGCGGGCTACGGCGCGCTGGCCTATGAGGAAGACTACGGCAAGGAGTATGCCCGGGTCAAGGACCCTTCCAGCTACTTCTATCTCGTTGTGCGCGGCGACAGCATGGAGCCCCGCATCCACGATGGCGACCTTGCTCTGGTGCACCGTCAGGATACGCTGGAAAACGGCGACCTGGGCGTGCTGATCTACGGTGACGAGGGCGAGGGTACCCTCAAGCGCTACCTCCAGCGCGGCAACTGCGTGGTGCTGCAGCCCTTCAACCCGGCCTATAAGGAAATGGTCATCAAGGGCGAGGAGCTCAACCACCTGCACATTGCAGGCCGTGTGGTGGAGACCAAGGCGAAGTGGTAAAAAAGCCCCACCAGCGCCTGAAAAAGAAAAGCCATCCTGTATGGCTTTCTTTTTTATACCCATTTTTCGGAGGTGTCCCATGGAACAGAGCCTGATGGATAAGCTGACGATCCTGGCGGACAGCGCAAAATATGATGTGGCCTGTACCTCCAGCGGTGCTTCCCGGGCAGCAGGAGCGGGCGGGGTCGGCAGCTGTTACGCCCCGGGCTGCTGCCACGCCTTTACTGCCGATGGCCGCTGTGTCAGCCTGCTGAAGGTGCTGATGACCAACTGCTGCTCCTTCGATTGCAGCTACTGCGTCAACCGCAAGTCCAACGATGTGCCCCGGGCCACCTTTACCCCCCGGGAGCTGGCCGAGCTGACCATTGAATTCTACCGCCGCAACTACATCGAGGGGCTGTTCCTTTCCAGTGCCGTGCTGGTGAGCCCGGATTATACCACCGAGCGGATGCTGGCGGTTCTGCGCCTGCTGCGGGGGGAGTATCATTTCGGCGGCTACATCCACGCCAAGGCCATTCCCGGCACCAGCCCGGAGCTGCTGGAACAGCTGGGCTTTCTGGCCGACCGCCTGAGTGTGAACATCGAGCTGCCCAGTGAGCGCAGCCTGAACCTGCTGGCTCCGGACAAAGGGCGGCACTCCATTTTCCGGCCTATGAAGCAGATCGCGGTGGAGGGGGCCGCCAACCGGGAAGAGGTGGCGCTCTACCGCAAGGCCCCCAGATTTGCCCCGGCGGGCCAGAGCACCCAGATGATCGTGGGTGCTTCCCCGGAAACGGATTATCACATCCTGCAATTAACGGAAGGATTATACAACAAGTATCACCTGAAACGGGTGTTTTACTCCGCCTACATCCCTGTGACCGAGGACACCCGCCTGCCCACGCTGGACACCAAGCCGCCGCTGCTGCGGGAGCATCGGCTCTATCAGGCAGACTGGCTGCTCCGCTTTTACGAGTTCAAGGCAGAGGAACTTCTGGACAGGGACAACCCCAACTTCAACCCCTATCTGGACCCCAAGTGCAACTGGGCGGTGCAGCATTACGGGCTGTTCCCGGTGGACGTGAACCGCGCCCCCTTTGAGATGCTGCTGCGGGTGCCGGGCATCGGCCCCAAGAGCGCCCGGCGCATCTGGCACGCCCGCAAACAGGCCGCACTGGGGCTGGACGAGCTCAAGCGGATGGGCGTGGTGCTCAAGCGGGCGCAGTATTTCATCACCTGCCGGGGCTTTGCGGGGGCGCACCCGGGCCGCGGCAGCGCCGGGCGGGAGCGCATCACCCGGGCGCTCATCGACCCCAACGTATTCAGCGGCGGGGTGGAGCAGCTGAGCATGTTCAGCCCGCCCGCCGTGGATCGGCTGGTGGAGCAGGGCGTGCCGCCCCGCACAGCCCAGAAAATGGTGCGGGAGGAGGCAGTGCAATGTCTGGCCAGAGCCCTGTAAGCCTCACCCGGAAGCTCCACGATGCCGACGTGGTCTACCTCTATGATGGCAGCTTCGAGGGCTTCCTCTGCTGTGTGTTTGAGAGCTTTGCCCAGCATGAGCTGCCCTTTGCGGTCTGGACCCCGGAGCGGGAGACGGCTACCCTCTACCCTGTGAAGGAGATCCCCACCGACCGCGCAACGGCCCGGCGGGTCTTTGCCAGCTTCCGCGCCAAGCTGGGCGAAGAGACGGAATCCCTCGTCACCCGGGATTTTCTCTCGGGCTGGGAGGATAAGGAGCTGCGGATCATCCGGTTTCTGCATCTGGCCTTTGCGCTGGGGCCAGGCACCGTCAAGCGGCGGGGCCACCCGGAGGTGGCTCCGCTCTACCAGATGAAGCAGAGCCTGGACTGGGAAGTGGACAAGTTTCAGGGCTTTGTCCGTTTTCAGGAGCACGATGGGATGCTGGGTGCAGTCATCCACCCCAAAAACTATATTCTGCCCCTCCTGCGCGGGCATTTCTGTGCCCGCTTCCCGGAGGAGAACTTCCTGATCTATGATGCTGTCCATCAGGCGGTGCTGCTGTACCAGAACCACAAGGCTCAGCTCATGGAGCTGGCCGAACCCCTCACCCTGCCCCCACCTGATGAAAAGGAGCAGCAGTTTCAGGAGCTCTGGCGGCAGTTCTACAAAACGCTGGAGATCAAGGCCCGCCACAACGAAAAGGGCCGTATGACCCACTGCCCCAAGCGATTCTGGGCGGATATGACCGAAATGAAAGAGGAATTGAAATGAAAACGGAAACAAAGACCGGACGCTGGAAATATGCGGCCATCGTGCTAATTGTGACCCTGCTGGTGGGGCTGTTCTGGAGTTATGTAAAAAATGGGCCGAAGGGCGAAATCTATCTTTACGGAGAAGAACACAGCAAGCAGAGCATTCTCGACAAGGAACTTTCCATCTGGGGCGAGTATTACGAAAAAGGAATGCGGGATCTGTTTGTGGAATTCCCGTATACGGATGCACAATTTCTGAACCTGTGGATGCAGGCCGACGATGATGAATTGCTGGATCTGCAGTTCAAGGACTGGGGAGGCACAGAAGGCGGCACCGAGGTCGAGAAGAATTTTCTGAAACAGATCAAGGAGCAGTATCCTGAGACCGTGTTCCACGGCACCGACGTGGGCCATACCTGGGAAAGCACCGGGCCGCGGTATCTGGCCTATCTGGAAGCCAATGGGCAGAAGGACAGCGAAGAGTACAAACGTACGCAGGAAAACATGGAACAGGGCAAACGGTACTATGAGATCAAGGCGACGGATGAAGCTTCTTCGGTCCGATACCGGGAGGATCGGATGGTGGAGAACTTCCGGCACAGCTATCAGGAGCTGGAAGCGGTACGCCGCACCGATATCATGGGTATCTATGGAAGTACACATATTGTGGAGTCGGAGTATCGGAACTCGGACTTTCGCATGGCAAAACAGTTGAGCGAGAACTATGGGAAACATCTCCATACCAAAGATCTGACGCAGGAACCGGAACGGATCGACGCGCTGGAAGTCAACGGAAAGACCTACACAGCATCCTATTTCGGTGAGCAGGATATTTCGATGGTAAAGGGCTACAAGATCCGAAAGTTCTGGCGGTTGGAAGACGCATACGAGGACTTCAAGGAGCTGCCGACACCCCGTGAGATTCTGCCAGCCGACAACTACCCTGTAAAAATCCAGGCTGGGCAGGTGTTTGCTGTGGAGTACCTGATGTCGGATGGATCGACCGAGTGGAAGTATTATATCTCGGACGGCACAGTACAGAACGGCCAACTCATCACAAAGCGGATGAAGATGGAATAAGCAGGCTCCCGGCCCCGGAACTTTGACGAATTTACAAAAAGGTTGCATCTGCGTGGTTGCAACCTGTAAAACCTATGGTATACTATAAGAGATATCCGGGCAGGCATTTCTGCCCCACACACCCCCGCTGCGGGGTCAACACAAAAGGAGTATTGTAGCGTTATGGTTCGCATTACTATGGAAGACGGCGGCATCATCGACATTGAGCTGAATGAGGAAGTCGCCCCCATCACCTGTGAGAATTTCAAGAAGCTGGTCAGCGAGGGCTTCTATAACGGCCTGACCTTCCACCGTGTCATCCCCGGTTTTATGATCCAGGGCGGCTGCCCGCTGGGCAACGGCACCGGCGGCCCGGGCTGGAACATCAAGGGCGAGTTCGCTGCAAACGGTGTGAACAACCCCATCAAGCACACCCGCGGCGTGATCAGCATGGCCCGCAGCATGAACCCCAACAGCGCCGGCAGCCAGTTCTTCATCATGCACAAGGACGCTCCCCATCTGGACGGCCAGTATGCCGCTTTCGGCAAGGTCGTTGCCGGAATGGAGGTCGTGGATAAGATCGCTTCCGTCCGCACCGACTGGAACGATAAGCCCACCACCCCCGTCAAGATGAAGACCGTTGAGCTCATCGAGGGCTGATCTTCTGCGCTTCTGTCCCACATCGCCTGCTCGTGAAGTGCCCCGTCAAGTAGACAAAAATAATAATATAAGATTTTTGTTCGCCGTTTCCACAAGGGAACGGCGAATTTTTTGTGCAAATCGGCGTTAGGCCGCTCGATTCATGGCACGGACGTGAGCTTGCAGCGCCCAACACGGGACATTCTTTTGATATTTTACTTCCGCTGTATCGTGATTGTTCTTGTTTGACATGAAAATACCCCCAGAGTACGCAGAGTTTTCTTTTTACTCTGTCTACTCTAGGGGTAGCATATCATATTGAGGATACAGGCCGGGGGCTTTCCATATATGCGTCAGAAAGAGATGAGAGGCTTACTTTTTTTCGCCTTTGGGCAGCAGACCGGCGCGCTCCAGAGCCGGGCGCAGGGCCAGATACAGGATGACCACGCAGATGGTGGAGGCTACGCTGTTGACAAAGGTGACACCACCGGCGATCTTGGACAGGGCCTGTGCCACGGTATACTCCTGGCCAAAGATGTAAATATTGCGGAAATAGCCCAGGAACGGGTCGGTGATGACGTTCAGCAGCAGGCCGGAGCCGCCTGCCACGATGACCTTGAGCAGGTAGCCCTTGCTGTGGCGGTCAAGATCGCGCAGCTTGAACACCTTGTGGGCCACGGCACCGCAGGTGATGCCGATGATGAACTTCAGCACAAAGGTGGTCACGGCATAGCCCGGGTCACCGGCCAGGATATCGGCCAGAGCCAGACCGATCGCACCGGCCAGGCCGCCGGAAACGCCGTCCAGCAGCAGGGCGGTCAGGGCGGTGAAGGTGTTGCCCAGATGGAACGAGGAGCCGCCGTAGAACGGCACACGGAAGAACAGGTATGCCACCAGGCTCAGCGCGGCCATAACGCCGGTCAGGGCCAGCTCCTTGGTGGTAAAGGTGCGCTTGTACAGCACACTGCCGAACAGGATGACAACGATCACCACAGCCAGCAGCAGCCACATTGCAGTTGTAGACATGATTTTTCCCTCCAAATTTTTTCGGGGCGACCCCCCTCTATCCTGCTCTGCAGGATCGTTCGCCCGTTTCAAAGCCACTTACCCATAAAACTACTTGACATTTGGGTGTGTGGTTGGTATGCTCCTATTATACGCGAAACTGGCACCATGAAAATACCCAGAATAAAGTTTTTTTATGGGGTCAGTTTGGCAAAGCACCCAAAAAGGGGAGGGGTCTTATGTTTCATCTGACAACTGCACTGGATGCCGCCAGCGGGGTGCCGCTGTACGAGCAGCTCTATGAGAGCCTTGCCGCCGAGATGCGCAGCGGGGCCATTCCGGCGGGCACCCGGATGCCCGGCAAGCGGCGGCTGGCGGCAGAGCTGTCGGTGTCTGTCAACACGGTGGACGCGGCATATCAGATCCTGGCGAACGAGGGCTATATGGAGCCGCGGGAGCGCAGCGGCTTTTATGTACAGGAATATCTTGCCCTGCCCACCCGGCCCGAGGAAGTGCCGCCCCCGGTATCTGCCGCTCCGCCGGAAGCGGCTGAGCCGCCCGTCCGGTTCGATCTGTCCACCCGGGGCGTGGACCCGGGGCTGTTCCCGTTCCGCACCTGGGCCCGGCTGCAGAAAGAGCTGCTCTATTCCTCACCCCAGCTGCTGACCCATGGCGATGCACAGGGGGACGTGGAGCTGCGGCAGGCGCTGGCGGACTATCTGGAGGAATACCGGGGCGTGCGGTGCACCGCCGAGCAGGTGGTGGTGGGTGCCGGTATGGAATATCTGCTGAGCCTGCTGGCCCCGCTCCTGCCCGGCAAAACGGCGGTGGAAAACCCCGGCTACCAGCGCGCGAAGCAGGTGCTGGAAAACAACGGCGTGACGTGCTGCTGCCTGCCTGTGGATGCGGACGGCCTTTCCGTTGAAGCATTGTCCGGCTCGGGCGCGGCGGTGTGCTATGTCACGCCCAGCCACCAGTTTCCCACGGGCGTGACCATGCCGGCGGGCCGCCGAACGGAGCTGCTCCACTGGGCCTCCCGCTGCCCGGGCCAGCGGTATATCATAGAGGACGATTACGATTCGGAGTTCCGCTTTGATACCCGCCCCCTGCCCAGCCTGCAGGGCATGGCCGGGGCCGACGGCCCGGTGGTCTACCTTTCCACCTGTTCCCGCAGTCTGGCCCCCGGCATCCGCATCGCTTACATGGTGCTGCCCCGGCAGCTGCTGCCCGCCTGGCGGGCAAAGTACCGGATCTATTCCGGCACCGTCAGCCGGTTTGAGCAGCAGACCCTGGCCCGCTTCATCCGCGAGGGCTACTTTACCCGGCATCTTGCCCGGGAGCGCGTGGCCTACAAGGCCCGGCGGGATGCTCTGGCTGCCTCTCTGCACGCTGCTTTTGCGCCGGACGAGCTGACCCTGACCGGCCTGCATACCGGCCTGCATCTGTTGGCAAGGCTGAAAAATGCCCCGCCGGATGCCGCCCTTCACGCCGCCGCAAAGGCGCAGGGCGTGGCCCTGAGTCTGCTGAGCGATTATGACCTGACCGGCGGGGAACAGGACTTTTCCGGTACGTTTGTGCTGGGCTATGGCTCCCTGAGCGAGGCATCATTCCCCAAGGCGGGCGAAACGCTGAGGAAGGTCTGCACCGCCGCCCGGGAAGCGTCTGTGACCGTGTAAGTGCCCGCTTTTGCATCCCACGCCCCGGGCAGGGCCTCGGCGTGGGGGAGGGCGCTGTTGTTGGCCAGAAACTCCAGGACCGTGCCCAGCAGGGTGTAATCTTGCGCCGCAAAGTCGGTGAGCAGGGCCGTGCTGCTGGCCCGCAGGGCATCCGGCAGGGTGGCGGGCAGCAGGGCGAGGTCCTGCCGGAAAAAGGCGTCCCACACCGCCGCCCGGGCGGCGGCCCGGCGGGCAGGCGGCAGGGTGCCGCCCGCATCCCAGCCGGAGAGCAGAGCGTGGGCCTCCTTGGCTGAAATGCTCTGCACGGCGGCGGAAAGCCCGGTTTCGGCCAGCTCATCGGCAGTCAGTGCCCCCGAAAACCCCACCCGCACCGGCCCGTAACGGGAAGCAGTCTTTTCCAGCACGGCGGGGGACAGCGCCAGATAAAACATATCCTCCGGCAGGCCCAGCACCTCCAGAAGCGCATGACGGCACCGGGCGGGCCCCGCCGCTCCGTAGCAGTGGGCAAGACTGGCAGTCTCTCCGTTGAAGGGAACCGTCAGCTCCCCCGGCACGGCCAGCAGGTTCAGACTGTTCTGGGCGGCGTTCAGGTAGACCAGCAAAAAGCCCGGCTGCTCTCCGGCGGTGCAGAGAAGCAGGGTCATCCGGTGCTCGGCCCGGGGCAGCTGGATGGGCACCCCGCTCTGGGGCTGGGCGGTCTGGATGCGGGTGCGCACCATCTGCCGGGTGAGCAGGACTGTGCCGCCCACCAGCGGCAGCAGCACCAGAAGTGCCGCCCCCAAAGCCGCCCAGAAGGGCCTCCAACCGTTCTTGTGCATCCCGTGTTCCTCCGTTCCGTTTTGGAACAGGGTGGGCCGGGATGCGCTTTTTTATACAGAAACCGCTGCCCGGGCATGAAAACGCCCCCTGTGCCATACAGTAGAGCACAGGGGGCGTTTGTGTATGTGGGAGAGCTTGGCGCGGGTGAATGCGGTGGTCAGCGGTGTGGTATGGGGGCCGGTGGGGCTGACGCTGCTGTTTGGCACCGGCTGCCTGCTGACAGTGCGCACCGGTTTTTTCCAGCTGCGGTATTTCGGGTACTGGATGCGGCACACCATCGGGGCCATCTTCCTGGACCGGAATGTGACCGCCCACACGGACGATGAAGCCATCAGCCAGTTCCAGAGCCTTTGCACAGCGCTGGCGGCGACCATCGGCACCGGCAACATCGTGGGCGTAGCGGCGGCCATTCTGGCAGGCGGGCCGGGGGCTGTGTTCTGGATGTGGGTCATGGCCCTGCTGGGGATGATGACCAGCTATGCCGAGAACGTGCTGGGCATCTGCTACCGCCGCCGGGATGCCGCCGGAAGATGGTGCGGCGGGCCCATGTACTATCTGGCCGAGGGGCTGGGCGGCGGCTTTGGCCGGGCACTGGCGGTGCTGTTTGCCTGTTTTTGCGTGCTGGCCAGCTTCGGCATGGGGAATATGAGCCAGATTAACTCCATTGCGGGCAATCTGCAGGCGGTGTTCCGGGTGCCGCCGGTGGCAACGGGCATTGTACTGGCCCTGCTCACCGGGCGGGTCATACTGGGCGGGCTGAAGCGGGTGGCCGCAGTCACGGAGGCCATCGTCCCGCTCATGGCCCTGTTCTACCTGTTCGGGGCGCTGACCGTGGTCTGTGTCCATTGGGTGGCTGTCCCGGCGGCATTCGCGGCCATCTTCCGGGGGGCGTTTGGCTTGCAGGCCGCCGGGGGCGGGGTGCTGGGCTACGGCATGGCCCGGGCCATCAGCTGGGGATTCAAGCGGGGAGCCTTTTCCAACGAGGCAGGACTGGGCGCGTCGGTACTGGTGCACTGCGCGGCCAACGTGGAGGAGCCTGTCCAGCAGGGAATGTGGGGCATGTTCGAGGTGTTTGCAGATACCATGGTGGTCTGCACCCTCACGGCCCTTGTGGTACTCACCAGCGGCCTTGTGGATCTGGACACCGGTGCGGCCCTGACCGGTGTGGAGGGCTCCGCACTGGTGGGGCAGGCCTTTTCCACGGTGTTTGGGGCGTTCGGGCCGCAGTTCATCGCGGTGTCGGTCCTGTTGTTTGCCTATTCCACTACGCTGGGGTGGAGCCATTACGGCACCCGGGCAGTGGTGTATCTGCTGGGGGAGCGCGCCGCCGCAGGATATAAGCTGGTGTTTGCGGCCATGGTGCTGGTGGGTGCTGTGATGAAGCTGGACCTGGCCTGGGCGCTCTCCGATACCTTCAACGGCCTGATGATGCTGCCCAATCTTGTGGGCGTGGTGGGGCTTTCGGGAGTGGTGGCCCGGGAGACACAAGCGTACCTGAAACGAAAATGACCCTCTCCGTCCCTGCAGTCTGTCTGTCAGATGCGGGATGGAGAGGGTCATTCTTTATCGCTTCTTTTTATTCGGCTTCGGGGCAGGCCGCTTCAGGCTCCGCACCGCGTCACGCCCGGCGGTGATGCCGCTGCCAAAGGCCCAGTGCAGGTTGAAGCCGCCGCAGCTGCCGGCGCAGTCCAGCGTTTCCCCCACAAAGTAAAGGCCGGGGCAGCCCTTGAACTGGAAGCTGGGGGTCACTTCGGTCAGGCTCAGGCCGCCGCCGGTGGTCTGGGCCTGCTTCCAGCCGCAGGGGGTCAGGCCCTCGAACAGCCAGTGCTTGGCCGCGTTGGCCAGCACCTGCCAGGCGGCATCCGGCAGGGTGTCCACCGGTTTTTCAGGCAGCTTTGCCGCTGCCCACAGGGCGCGGCCCAGCTTGGGATTGAGCAGACCTGTCCAGAAATCCGCAGGTGTCTTGCCCGGCAGCAGGGGCACCCGGGCCGCAAACAGGGCGGTCAGGGCAGTCTCGTCCAGCATGGGGAAGAGGTCCAGCTCAACGGCCGGGCGCTTTGGCCCCCGCCCCGGGGCCAGATGGCCGGACAGCTGCATGATGCAGATGCCCGAAAGCCCGTAGTCCGTAAACTGCACCTCGCCGTTTTCCACAGCCACGGTGCAGTGGCGGTCGAGGTCCAGCAGGGTGGCAGCGGCCTTGGCCCGAATGCCGGCCAGAGATCGGTTGGGTTTTGCTGTCTGCAGGGCGGTCAGGCAGGGGTACAGCGGCTCCAGCTTTCCGCCGCACTGGGCGGCGAATCGGGTGCCGAAGCCGTCGGTGCCGAACTGCGGCCCGGCATTGCCGCCCATGGCGCAGATGACGGCATCGGCCCGCAGGGTCTGGTCCTGACCCTCGGCATTCTCACACAGGATGGTGTAGCCGCTGCGGTTCTGGCTCAGGGTCTGCACAGTGCAGCCGGTACGCACCTCCACGCCCAGCCGGGCAAGGTGGCCTTCCAGCAGGGCCAGCACGTCTGCGGCCTGGTTGGAGTAGGGGTACACCCGCCCGGCCTCATCGGTGCGGGTGTACAGGCCCAGCGCCGCGAACCATTCCAGCGGTGCGGCGGCATCCACCGCGGCCAGCAGGGGCCGCAGGGCGGCGGGGTCAGCGGTGAAATACTGCTCCGGTGCAATGCCGGTGTTGTCCAAATTGCAGCGGCCGTTGCCGGTGGCCAGCAGCTTTTTGCCGCACCTGGGGTTGCGGTCCAGCACCGTCACCCGCACTGCCCCTGCCGGGGCAGACTGGGCGGCGGCCAATGCGGCGGCAAGGCCCGCTGCACCGCCGCCCAATATCACGATCTGCTGCATAAGAGCACCCCCTCAGAAATCCATACATTTTATTATAACATACACAGCAGCAAAAGGATAGAAGAATGCCCCAAATTTGCAGCGAATAATCTTTGACGAAAGCCTTGACAGAAAAAGCAGAATTTGGTAGTGTTGATTCGACGGAATTGCGTGGTTTCGCAGGCTGTGGAAATGCGGCCGGAAAAGGGCAGAGAGTTGGGACTCTGCTGAGGAGAAGCTGAATATGTGGAAGAAAAAAGAAAGATGGACGGCAGCTGCGCTGCTGCTGGCGATGGTCGTGGTGACAGGTCTGTGCTGGTACGTCCTGTACATCCGGCAGCAGTTCTATGACGAAGGCACCCGCAACCTGCTGGAGACCTATGAGCAGGTGGATAAGGCGTTTGCCATCTTCAGCCGGAGCAACTGGAACATGCTGAACGAGTGGGGCAAGAGCCTGCAGGCTGCCAATGAGGAGGGCCTGGCGGAGGAACGCCTGCGCAGCTATGAGGCCGAGCGGGAGATCTGGCGGTACAGCAGCGTGTATCTGTTCAATGAAAACTGCGAATATTGGAGCATCCGGGGCAAGCATGAAAAAGTGGATCACCTCTGGACAGCCTTTGAGGAGATGTACCGCACCGGCAAGCCTACGGTGTCCAGCTACATCATGCGGAGCGGGGAGCGCCGGGTGGTATACTCTGCGCCCATTGCGCCGGTGGAGATCGACGGCACCACCTACACCAGCCTTGCCGTGAGCTATCGGAATAAGACCATAGAGGAATTGATCGGCGGCAGTGCTTACGGCGGCCAGAGCGACTGCTACATCATCCATCCCGATGGCGATGTGATGCTCTCGGAGGAGCCCAAGAGCGAGATCGAGGACTGGATGGACAACCTGTTCGACTACCTGCAGAAGCATGCGCAGGTGGATGCGGGCACACTGACCCGAGCCCGGCAGGACGTGGCAGAGGGCCGCAGCGGCAGCCTTTCCTGCTGGCTTGAGGGCAAGAGCTATTATCTGGTCTACCAGCCTGTGGGCTTTCAGGATCTGTCCATTGTGGGCATCGTCGGCCGTGACGTGGTGGACAGTGGAATGCGGAAGATCCAGAACGCCACCATCCTGCTGCTGGCTGGGCTGTTCTTTTGCGCAGGCATCGTGCTGGTGCACGGGGTCCGCATCGATGCCCGTCTGCGCGTGGAGGAAAAGGAGCGCGCCCTCCGGCAGGAAGAGGAGGCCCGCCAGCAGATGGAGGACCTGGCCAACACCGACGGCCTGACCGGACTGTATAATGAACGCTATTTTGACGCATTGTTGAAAGAAAACGAGCTGAACAGGACATCGTTTGTCCTGTTCTACCTCGACCTTGACCGTTTCAAGCCTGTGAACGACCGTTACGGCCATGATGTGGGCGACCAGCTGCTCAAGGAGGTGGCCAGCCGCCTGCGGGGCTGCGTGCGGGAGAGCGATGCGGTGTTCCGCATCGGCGGGGATGAGTTCGCCCTCATCGTCAACGGAGCCGTAACGGAGGGGTTCTGCAAGAGCCGGGTGGAAAAGATCAAGGCAGCCATCCGGGAGCCTTACCGCCTGCAGGATGCAGAGGTGCAGGTTGGCACCAGCTGCGGCTGTGCGGTCTACCCCTGCGACAGCGACGATGTGCGTGCCATCCGCATCCTGGCCGACCACCGGATGTATGAGGATAAGCAGCGCTCCGGCCGGAGCTGAATGAATAATTCCCTTCCTGTTTCCACAGAATAACCATACTTCACAGAAATCTGGAAGCAAAACCGGAACATGGAAAGGAAGGGAACCTTATGAAAGCAACCGGCATCGTGCGCCGCATCGACGAGCTGGGGCGGGTGGTCATCCCCAAGGAGATCCGCCGTACCCAGCGCATCCGCAGGGGAGACCCGCTGGAGATCTTCACAACAGGGGACGGCGAGGTCATCTTCAAAAAGTATTCGCCCATGGGGGAACTGAGCGGGGTGACGGCCCAGTATGTGGATGTGCTGAGCAAGTGCTTTGCCCTGACGGCCTTTGTCTCAGACCGGGACCGCATTCTGGCGGCATCCGGTGCGGGCAGGCGGGATCTGGCAGACCGCAGCGTGAGCCAGCCGCTGGAAAAGCTGATGGACAGCCGCAAGCCCTACCAGAGCGATGGCAACCCCGAAAAGGCATTGCTGCCCTGTGAGGGCTCACCCCGGGCGCTGCTGTGCGCTGTGCCCATCATTGCGGCGGGGGATGTCACCGGCAGTGTGGGCCTGCTTACGGAGGACCGCACTGCCCAGCCCGATGCCGCCCAGCTCAAGGCGGTGAACGTGGCGGCGGCATTTCTGGCAAAGCAGATGGAGGAGTAATACCTTATAATAGAGAAGCTGCTGCACAGAGCGATGTGTGGCGGCTTTTTTAGGTTGCGAACCCTCTCCGTCATTGCTTACGCAATGCCACCTCTCCCAAAGGGAGAGGCAAGACATCACAGAGGGCAGATGCTGCTGAATCTGGGATAGCCCTTGGCTCCCCCTTCGGGGGAGCTGGCAAAGCCGTCAGGCTTTGACTGAGAGGGTGTAGCCAGCTTTATGACAGAATTATGAATCTTTCAAAACTTTTCTGAGAAGCTATTGACAGCGCCGCAAAATTGGATATAATGGTCTTAGCACTCAGGAAGAAAGAGTGCTAAAGAACAAAAAGCGAACGAAGGAGGCAGGCGCTATGACGATGGATGCACGCAAGCAGCGTGTCTTGCAGGCGATCGTTGCGCTGTATGGCCTCGAGGGCGAGCCCGTGGGCAGCAGTGTGCTGGCAAACTACTTTGATATGGCAGTTTCCAGTGCCACGCTGCGCAACGAGATGGCCGCGCTGACCAAGCTGGGTCTGCTGGAGCAGCCCCACACCAGCGCAGGCCGTGTCCCCAGTGCCAAGGGCTACCGTTATTATCTGGATCATCTTCTCACCGATGACCAGCCGCTGGACCGTGTGACCCGCGCCCGTGTGGACGCGGTGTTCGCAAGCCTTGACCACGAGCCGGAAAAGCTGGCACAGGGTGCCGCCAAGGCGCTGGCCGCCATCAGCGGCTGCACCGCCGCCGTCAGCACCCCCTGTGCTGAGGATCTCTGCATCGCCCACTACGAGGTGGTGCAGGTGGGCCGCAGCGCCGCAGCGGTGCTGGCTGTGACCACTGCCGGTTATGTCCGCACCCGTGTGGCGCGGGTCCGCACCGGTCTTTCCCGGGAAAATGCAGCGGCGCTTGCCGCCCTGCTCAACCGGAACCTGACCTTTGTGGCTCCTGTTGATCTGTCGCCCCGGCTCCTTGCAGAGCTGTGCAGCCAGATCAGCCCGGAGCTGGTGCCGGTGATCAGCGCCGCCGCCGCCATCCTGCAGGATTCCACCCAGCCCCATGTGTATCTGGGTGGTGAGCAGTACCTGCTGGACTGGCCCCAGCTGGACGGCAAGGTGGGCAGCATCCTGAGCCTGCTGAACGACGAAGAGCAGGCCGCCGCCCTCATTGCACCCCCGGCAGAGCAGAGCGAAAGCATCCTGCTGGGCGAGGATCTGGAACCTCAGATCCCCGGCCTGTGCATCGTGAGTGACCGGTATCTGGTGGGCGGAGGCCTCTGGGGCTCCGTGGCCCTCATCGGCCCCACCCGGATGCCCTTCCAGAAGCTGATGCCGCTGCTCCACACCTTTGCCGATCAGCTTGGCGAAGGAATGAGCGGCAAACGAAAAGATACCCCGCAGGCAGCCGCACCCCGGCGGACTGTGATCTATAAGGAGGACCTGGAATGAGCGAAGAAACAAAAAAGACCCCGCAGGCAGAAGAACCTGCCGTGGAGCCCAACACCGCCGAGCAGGCCGCCCCGGAAACTGCACCTGAGCAGGCAGCGGCTCCCGAGACGAACGCTGAAGCGGCAGACCCCAAGAAAAAGGATGGCTTCTTCAACAAGAAGGCCCGGGAGCTGGAGGCTGTGAAGGCAAAGCTGGACGCGGCTGAGAAGAATGCCAATCAGGCCAAGGATCAGCTGCTGCGGATGGCCGCTGAGTATGAGAACTACCGCAAGCGCTCCACCCGTGAGGCTGACCAGAAGTTCAACGACGGCGTGTCCTTTGCCGTGAACCAGATCATCCCCATTCTGGATACGCTGGAGATGGCGGCCAACGCCCCCACCACCGACGAGAATTACAAGAAGGGCGTGACCATGACGCTGGACAAAGCCGCCAAGGCGCTGAGCGTCCTCCATGTGGAGGAGATCGAGGCGCTGGGTAAGCCCTTTGACCCCAACTTTATGAATGCCGTGCAGCAGATCCCCGCCCCCGATGGGCAGGAGAGCGGCACCGTGATCACAGTTTACCAGAAGGGCTACAAGCTGGGCGATAAGATCGTCCGCCATGCCACCGTTGTTGTGGCAGAGTGATTTTGCAAGACCCCGCAAGGGTTTTCAAATATAACATCCGCTTGGTAACATTTGAGCATCATATAAACAAAAAACGTTCTGAATTTGAGAGGAGCTTTCATTATGAGTAAGATCATTGGTATCGACCTTGGTACTACCAACAGCTGCGTGGCTGTTATGGAGGGCGGCGAGCCCGTTGTTATCGCAAACTCTGAGGGTGCACGCACCACCCCGTCTGTGGTCGGCTTTACCAAGACCGGCGACCGTCTGGTGGGTCAGGTCGCAAAGCGCCAGGCCATCACCAACCCTGAGAACACGGTGGCTTCCATCAAGCGTTATATGGGCACCGACCACAAGGTGACCCTGAACGGCAAAGAGTACACTCCCCAGCAGGTCAGCGCTATGATCCTGCAGAAGCTGAAGGCTGATG
>ENA-OYZZ01000490-OYZZ01000490.1-human-gut-metagenome-genome-assembly--contig:-NODE-490-length-17718-cov-17.496801_pt1 | contig 17718 bp, 17 predicted proteins | sample MGYA00244199_ERZ653482 | MGnify/ENA primary metagenome ERZ653482 (study PRJEB26926, sample SAMN06165036) | human gut metagenome | biome: ENVO:00009003; feature: ENVO:2100002; material: ENVO:00002003...
TACACCTATTAAGTCGTCGGCAGCGTCAGATGTGTATAAGAGACAGGTATATAATAGTGTTTAAATATAATGTAACCGGATCATTTATAAATCTTAATCGCTCCGCAATATAGATGATGGCATTTTGATGCATTTGGATGCTATAAACATGGAGTGAACTCCAGAAAAGGGAGAATTATATAAAAAGACGGGAGGTATGCAGGGAAAATTGAAGAAATTATGGCTTAGAATAGTATTATTCATAGCAGGATTTGCGGGAGTATTCATATTTCTGTATCCATTTGTTACGAAGGGGATTAAAAACATAGGAAATCTTACGGGAGTTGTTCTTGGTATCTGCCTGATCTTATATGCGGCATGGTTCCACAGGGTGAATCGCCGGATGAAAAAATGGATGACCCGGACTGCCGGAAAAATAATATGCGGGATCGTTTTGCTGATTGTATTAGTTGCAGTTGGATTTGCGGCAGCAGGTACGATATGCATGATACGGGCATCGAAGAGCGCTCCGAAGGATGAATCGGTTATGATCGTGCTTGGCTGTGGTGTAAATGGCGATCGTCCAAGCCTGATGCTGACGGAACGCTTAGATGCGGCATATGATTATCTGAACACACATGAAGAGGTTGTGTGTATTCTGTCCGGTGGACAGGGAAAAGGTGAGAATATCAGCGAAGCGGAGTGCATGTACCGGTATCTGACAGAAAAAGGAATTGCACAGGACCGTTTATATAAGGAAGACCGGTCAACCTCGACCCGAGAGAATCTTCTATATTCAAAGAAGATCATAGAGGAGAAGAATCTGGATCCGCAGGTTATTATCGTAACAAATGAATTTCATGAATACCGTGCATCTGTTATTGCAGAACATACAGGTATAAAACCATCGGCGGTGTGCGGGAAAACAGCGTGGTGGTTATTGCCAACTTATTATCTGAGGGAGCTTTACGGAATCGTCTTTGAATGGATTTTTTAGATAGCTTAAACAAAAAACTTAAGAATCTTAAAAATTTAGATACAAAAAGGATGTAATTTTCTGGTATAACCTGACTTAACAAATCTTAACAACACCTGACGCATACTTGAATTATAGATGCAAATGCTATAATGTTGGGGTGGTTATTGAAAGTTAAAATCAGGGCATATTAGAAAAAGAGAGGATATGGTTATGATTTTAAAAAATAACAAAACAATAGATGAAGAGAAGGAAAAGGGATTGTTGTCCGAACAGGAAGCGAAGATTCTGATCGTAGATGATGAAAAGGATATCCGGAAGCTTGTAGGTATTTACCTGAAAAAGCAGGGGTATAAAACACTGGAAGCAGAGAACGGACAGATGGCGATCGATATTATGAAAGAACATTCGGATATTGATCTGGTTATTATGGATATTATGATGCCTGGAATGTCGGGAACCGAAAGCTGTGCGGCTATCCGGGAATTCTCATCGGTTCCGGTGCTGTTCTTAACAGCCAAGACACAGGAACCGGACAAGAATGAGGCATACGATATCGGTGGAGATGATTTCTTAAGTAAGCCATTTGAACAGAGTGAGCTGATCCGGAAGGTGAAAGCACTGATCCGACGTTATAATGTTTATAAAGGAAGAGAAGATAATGCGGATGGAATACTTCGTGTCGGAACAATATCGATCGATCCATATAAGCGTGTGGTAACGAAAGAAGACGAAGTCATCCATCTGACGGATAAAGAATTTGCACTGCTGTTTTTTCTTGTGAAGAATCGTGGTAGATCCTGGAATCTGGATGAACTATATGAGAATATCTGGCAGGAAAAATATCTTCCTTCATCGTCCAATACGGTCATGGTGCATGTGCTCAGGCTTCGACAGAAGATCGAGGAGAACCCGGCACAGCCTGAGATCATAAGAACGATTTATGGAAAAGGATATCAGGTGGATTAAAGCCTGAAAAGGTCAGACGGAATGAAAGACAGAGAAACGAGACAAAAGAATAGACGGGAAAAAAGAACAGACGAGAAGCTTACCTTAAATACGAAGCTGGTTCTGGTTATTGCAGGAAGTCTGTTACTTGCAGTCGGTTTGTTCTTCGTTTGGCTGAAAACTACAGTATATATAATTGACAAAAAGTATCTGGACGAGACAGCCACAGCCCGGCGAACAGACGAGAAGATCGACCGCTTTTCCGATTATGTCAGGGATAATAAGGTAAAATCAACAGATATGAATGCTATTCTCAGATGGCAGCAGGAAGAGGGAAGTGTATATCTTCTTGTATATCAGAATGAGAATGTAATATATGATTCAACAAAACAGAAAAGACGTACCGCGATGGAGCGTTTTTTTAATAAGATAACAAATGGAAACAAGAAGGGCAGAAAGCTTGCAGAGTCTGAAGAAGACAAGAAGCAGATGCTGAATAATATTAAAAACAAACGGCTGGTTGAGATTTACAGGAAGAAAAAAGAATATAAGAGACAGACAGAAAAGACAAATGAAAATGTTGGCAATGATATAGCATCTTCTGAGTCAGAATATAAAGAAACAAATCCGGTCGATACTTCAGATGTAGAAGAATTAGCATCTCAGTATGGAAATTATGCATTTTATTCTGTGCGGTTCGAGGATGGTCTGTATGATGTCTGTATCGTGGATTACTCAGAGAAAAGAGTTTACTATTTCTGGATGACAATTGGTTTTCTGGTGTGCTCGTTTATCTTTATGATGTTTGTTATGATCTATAACGGTCGTGTGGTAAAGCGTGTAAGACGTTTGACACGGGAGGTATCCAGAATCAAAAAGAACGATATCAATGCAGCTATCACAAAATCCGGAAATGATGAGATCTATGTGCTGGCGGATAATATTGACAGTATGAGAAATTCGATCATTCAGCAGATGAGCAAAGAAAAAGAAGCCTGGCAGGCGAACCGGGATCTTGTCACAGCAATGGCACATGATATCCGGACACCGCTTACGGTATTGAATGGGTATCTGGATCTTCTGGAAACAAGTCAATTTGATTCGGAAGAAGAGTATAAGCAGTACGTTGATATCTGCGTGGATAAGGCAGGGCAGTTAAAAGATCTGTCAGACAAGCTGTTCCGTTACTTCTTCGTATATTCCGGACATACGGATGAACTGAAGATGGAAAAGTTTCCGGCAAAAGAATTTTTCCAACAGATGATCGGTGAATATATGTGTCTGTTAGAAGAAAAAGGAATTACATTCCAGATTAAGACGGAGGATAATTCACCGAAGATACAGATTGATGCCCCATATCTGAAACGGTTGTTTGATAATATATTTACGAATATAAGAAAATATTCGGATTACAGCAAACCGGTAGATATTAAGTACAGTACATCGGATACGAAGGTAACATTGGTGATCAGTAATCATATAAGCAAAAGCAGAAATGAAGCAGAAAGCACAAGGATAGGAATTAAGACCTGTGAGAAAATTGCACAGGAAATGAACATAGACTTTTCAGTAAAAGAGAAGAAAGGGCAATATACAGTAACACTTGTATTTGCAATCGTGGAATAAAGGAGGTCCGGACAGGTTCCGGTAAAGAAAGATATGAAGAATGTACTTGAATTTATTGAAGGCTCAGCAGCTAAATATCCAGACAAATTAGCAGTTGCCGATGTTAACGGAGGACTCACTTATAAAGAACTGGAGAAAACTGCAAAACAGGTTGGAGCATGGTTATATCAGGGACTTGGCGGATGCAAGAATCGTCCGGTTGTTGTACTTCTTGATAAGGAACCGAAGAGTGTGGCAGCATTCATGGGTGCTGTATATAGCGGAAACTTTTATGTGGTCATAGATGCGGAGATGCCGGTTGACAGAGTGAATAAGATCTTAAAGGCATTGAAACCGGAGGCTGCCATAACCGATAATAAGCATCTCGATAAAGCAAAAGAGCTGCATGTTGAAACAGAGGACGGCAAGGGCTATGCACCAAAGATTTTCAATCTGGATGAGATGGATCAGGAAGCAGACCAGAGTTGTCTGGCAAAGGTAAGAGCCAATATGATCGATACGGATCCGGTGTATGCATTATTTACTTCCGGTTCGACAGGTGTTCCAAAGGGTGCGGTTATATCACATGCAAATATTCTTTCTTATATTACATGGTATACAGAAGCCTTTGATATCAACGAGACAACAATATTTGGAAATCAGACCCCATTTTATTTTAGTATGTCTGTTTCAGATTTATATAGCACATTGAAAAATGGCGCAACATTGTATATAATACCAAAAGCATATTTTTCATTCCCAATCAAGCTCATGGAATTCCTGAATGAGAAAAAGGTTAATACGATCTACTGGGTTCCATCGGCGCTTTCGATCATTGCAAATTATAAGATGTTCCAGTATGCTAAGCTTCCGGATCTGAAAAAAGTGTTATTTGCAGGCGAGGTTATGCCGACAAGACCATTGAATTACTGGATCGAGAATCTGCCGGATGCCATGTATGCAAACCTGTTTGGCCCGACAGAGACAACCGATATTTGTACCTACTATGTGGTAAACAGAAAGTTTCGTGACGATGAGCCCCTTCCAATGGGAAATGCATGTAACAACTGTGATGTATTTGTACTTGGAGAAGATGGCAAGGTGGTTTCGCCGGAGATCAATCCGGAGACAGGCTTCAGTGCAGAAGGTGAATTATATGCCAGAGGTTCCTTTGTCGCTCTTGGATATTATGGAAATGAAGAAAAGACAAAAGAAGCCTTTGTCCAGAATCCGTTAAACCCGAATTATCCGGAACTGATCTACAAGACAGGTGATCTTGTAAAATATAATAAATATGGCGAACTGGTCTATATATCAAGAAAAGATTATCAGATCAAACATATGGGTTATCGTATCGAGCTCGGCGAGATCGAAGCGGCTGCCGGTGCGATCGAAGGTATCCGAAGCTATGCATGTATCTACGATGATGCAGAGGATAAGATCGTATTTATATATGAAGGTAAGAAACTGGATGATGCATTCCTGCTTGGGGAATTCAAGAAAAAAGTTCCACATTATATGGAACCGAACCAGTTTGTAAGAGTGAAGAGTATGCCACACAATCAAAATGGAAAAATTGATCGTAAGTGGTTGAAAAATAACTATAAATTATAAGAAATGAGGAAAAAGAAATGGATGAATTATTAGAGATTTTAAACGAAGTAAAACCAGGTGTTGATTTTGAAAATGATACAGACCTGATCGGCCATGGCGTCTTAGATTCCATCACAATGGTAACACTTGTTATGGAATTAAATGATGCATTTGATATCGAGATCACACCTGTAGATATCGTTCCAGAGAACTTCAAAACAGTTCAGACGATCTATGATATGATCCAGAGACTCAGTGATGATTAATTAGTTTACAGACTGAGGAAAAAAGAAATACTGGGAATAAACCGGACGGCCTTTTGTAATACGTACAGAAAATGACTGCCCGGTAGATTTTCGGTATCAGTGATAGGGAGAAAAAAATGTCTTATACATCTATAGCTTATTTGGGATTTATATTGATGGGATCCTTCTTTTTCTACTCGATCGTGCCATTAAAGCACAAATGGAAGGTTCTGCTGATATTCAGTTATCTGTTCTATTTTATTAATTCCGGAAAATATATTGTATTTATATTGTTCAGTACCTTGTCGATCTATTTTGGCGGTCTGCTGCTGAATAAGATTGATGATGGCTTCAGTATGGCAAAGAAAGCCTTGCCAAAGGAAAATAAAAAGGAATTCAAGTCGATCATCGGATGGCAGAAAAAATGTGTCTGTGTATCTATTGTATTATTAAATCTTGGTATTCTTGTATATCTGAAATATTCCGTATTCTTCGGACAGGTGTTCTGTGATATATTAAGTATTTTCCATATTAAGATATCCAATCCAATGCAGAATATGATGCTGCCGCTTGGTATCTCGTTCTACACCTTATCGGCGATCAGCTACATTGTAGATGTATACCGTGGTAAATACAAAGCCTCCGATAATCTTGGAAAGGTTGCTTTGTTCCTGGTATTCTTCCCACATATCGTGGAAGGCCCGATCGGACGTTTTGATCTGCTGGGAGATCAGGTATATGAAGGACATCCGTTTGATTATAAAAATGCAACGATGGGACTTCAGCTTGTGTTCTGGGGCCTGTTTAAGAAGATTGTAATTGCTGACCGTGCAAATATGTATGTAAATCAGATTTTTAATTTCCACGATCAGTATGATGGACTGTATGTCATCATAGGAATGCTGTTGTACACCTTACAGTTGTATGCAGAGTTCTCCGGTTGTATGGATATCGTCCGCGGTAGTGCGCAGATGTTTGGCATTGAGATGTCAGAAAACTTTGCAAGACCGTTTATGTCAAAGACAGTCAGCGAGTTCTGGAGAAGATGGCACATGACACTTGGTGCATGGTTTAAGGATTATGTATTCTATACCATCTCTCTATCCAAGGCATTTATGAAGCTGAGCAAGAAGACAAGAGAGAAGTTCAATGCGTTCTTTGCAACCCTGATCCCGACCTCTATTGCCATGCTTGCAGTATGGTTTGGAACCGGTATCTGGCATGGAGCAAGCTGGAAGTATGTTATGTACGGTATTTATTACTGTCTGATCATGATCCTCGGACTTTTGACAGAACCATTATTCAGAAAATTATTTGAAAAAATGCATGTGAACCGCGAAGGTAAGATCTATAAGGCTCTTCAGGTTGTGAGAACCTTTATCTTTGTTAATATCGGTATGCTGATGTTCCGTGCAGATGATCTGAAGATCTTCGGACAGATGTTTATATCGATGTTCCGGAATCTGTCATGGGATCCGATCCGTTATGGTGAATTGTTTGATGTCCGGATTGGTATGAGTGATTTCCTGTTACTGCTTTTTGGAGCAATTGTGTTGCTGTTGGTTGGCTTGTATCAGGAACAGGGACGTCATATCAGAGAAGATATTGCAGCAAAGAATATTGTATTCCGTTGGGTATTATATTATGGACTGATCTTTTCCGTGATCATCCTTGGAGCATATGGAAGCGGATATGAAGTCGCAGGCTTTATATACGCACAATTTTAGGATAGATGGTGAACGATATGAAAAAAGACAAAACAAAAAATATAATAAAATGTATCCTGTTTTTCATCATTTTCTGTGTACTGATGGGAGTTCTGTCGGTTGTATTCTATCCGAAGACCAGTGACCCGGAAGGTGGTTTGTCAAATCCAAATGCCAGAGGCTTCTATGGAGAACCGAGAAATTCGCTGGATGTTGTTGTCATGGGAAACAGTAACGCATACAGTGCCTACTCTCCAATGATGATGTGGAAGAACTATGGAATTCCAACCTATGTTGCAGCGGAGGGAGCGCAGAATATTGCAGAGACAGTCAATGTCCTTCAGGAAGTACTGACTTGCCAGAAACCGAAGCTGGTTGTTTTGGATGTGGATCTGTTGTGGCAAGGTAAGACACAGGTATCCAGAGTAGAGGGAAATGTCAAATCCCTGATCTATAAATATATTCCGATCATGAAGTATCATGACAGGTGGAAAACACTGGCACTTAAGGACAGCTTTAAGAAAAAATCATATACTTATCGTTCCAGTACAAGAGGTCAGTATCTGAGCAGAACGGTTGTGGCTTATACAGGTGAAGATAAGATGGTAGAGACAAAGAATATTGAACCGGTACCGAAGTCTTCTAGAATTTTTCTTAAGATGTTCCTGGATATATGCAAAGAAAACAATGTTGAAGTTATGTTTGTTGAGATGCCGACAGCAAGCTCATGGAATTATAGAAAACATAATGGTATGACACAGTATGCGAAGAAATTAGGAATCCCATTCCTTGATCTGAATACGGTAAAGGGCAAAAATAAGATCAACTGGGGAACAGATACCAGAGATGGCGGAAAACATCTGAACTGTTACGGTGCAAGAAAAGTAACAAGAGAGATAGGAAAATATATTTCAAAACATTATTCATTTGAAAATAAGAAAAAAGATTCCCGGTATACTGACTGGAATAAACAGTATAAGGTATACAAAAAGTATATGAAGAATCCTGCAACTGTTATTACGGTAGATGAGAATGGCGAACAGACTCAGACAACCGTTGAGGCTGAAAAAATAAATAAACAATCGGCCGGAAAAAAGGATAAAAAGAAGGACAAAAAGAAAACGAAAAAAAGCAGTGACAAGAAAATTACGACAACTACAAAAAACAATAAGTAATAAATAATATGAACAGGAATGATCAGAAGGATTGAAAGAATCAGAAGACAATTCCTGTGAGAAAAGAGATTGTTTTGTATCGGTAAAAGATACAGGATGATCTCTTTTTATCTGTAAAGAGTGTTGGGTGATGAGAAACGATTTGTAATAGATAATTTTATTTGTGTAAATACATGGATGTTGTGATAAAATGGCAATGAAATGTAAATAATAGTTGCAGAAATATAGAATTATACAGGCATACCGAAAAATAAGCGAAAATATGGCAGTATACGATGCTTTTACAGATGCCTGGCAGCAGGATATGATAGGAGGATATGGAATATGAAGATTTTATTTTATGATACGAAGAAATATGACAGAGATTCATTTGAAAAGATATTACCGGAATATTCAGATCTGGAGGTAGAGTTTTTAGAAGCAGACCTTTCGCCGAGAACAGCAGCTCTTGCAAAAGGATATGATGCGATCTGTGCATTTGTAAGTTCCGATGTCAGTGAAAAAGTAGTTGAGTGTCTGGCTGTAAATGGTGTAAAATTAGTGTTAATGCGCTGTGCCGGATTCAATAATGTAGATCTGGATGCAGCAAACCGTTGTGGTATCACGGTGCTCCGTGTTCCGGGTTATTCACCGGAGGCGGTTGCAGAGCATGCGATGGCACTGGCACTTGCGGTTACCAGAAGAATCCATAAGAGCTATATCAAGGTTCGTGAGAATAATTTCAGTCTGGTAGGTCTTACAGGTATGAACTTCTATGGCAAGACCGCGGGTATCATCGGAACCGGTAAGATCGGAGCAGCTATGTGCCGGATCTGTCATGGATTTGGCATGAAGGTTCAGGCATATGATATGTACCGGAATCCATCCCTGGATTTTGTAGAGTATGTGGATCTGGATACGCTGTTATCGACCAGTGATCTGATCTCTCTTCACTGTCCGCTGACAGATGATTCGTACCATATGATCTGCACAGAGACGATCAATAAGATGAAGGATAATGTGATCCTTGTAAATACATCGAGAGGCGCACTGATCAAGACGGAGGATCTGATCACAGGAAATCGGAATAAGAAATTCTTCGGTATCGGTCTGGATGTGTATGAGGAAGAAACAAATAATGTATTTGAGAATCGTGAGGATGATATTCTGGAATCCTCGATCACGGCAAGACTGCTGTCATTCCCGAATGTCATTGTAACCTCTCATCAGGGCTTCCTGACGGAAGAAGCACTGGAAGCTATCAGCCGTACCACACTGGACAATGCGAGAGATTATGAGAATGGCACGATCAAGGATATAAACGCCGTGTAGAAAAGGAAACGATTATGCAAAATTACAGATTTCTGATCGCCTATGATGGAACGAGATATCATGGGTGGGAACATAAAAAAGACGTTGTGACCATACAGGGAAAGATCGAATCAGTGCTTTCCCTGATGGCAGGCGAAGAAGTACGGATCAATGGAGCGGGAAGAACCGATGCAGGTGTGCATGCAAGGGCAATGGTCGCAAGCGGCCCGGTTCCGACAGATAAGACACCGGAGGAGATCCGAGATTATATGAATCATTATCTGCCGGATGATATCTGCATTTTGGAGGTTACTCCGGCAGCAGAACGGTTTCATGCAAGATTTAATGCAAAGGGCAAGCATTACCGTTACACGATCTATCGTGGCAGGCTGAAGCCGGTATTTGACCGGAAATACGTCTGGACTCTGGATGAGGGTGAGACGATCGACTGTGAACGGATGCGAAAGGCAGCAGCTTATCTGATCGGTGAACATGATTTCAAGAGCTTCTGTGGCAATAAGCAGATGAAGAAATCGACGGTTCGGAAGTTATTTGCGATCGATATTAAGGAAGATGGCGATTATGTGATTCTTGATTTCCACGGAGCCGGATTCTTACAGAATATGGTTCGTATCCTGACCGGTACTCTGGTAGAGGTCGGGGCAGGCAGAATGGAACCGGCATACATGGAAGAGGTGCTTACAGGCCGGTGCAGACAGCTCGCAGGGCCGACCGCACCACCACAGGGCTTGTGCCTGATGCAAGTTGATTATGAAAAAAAGTAATATGGAGTAAGTAGTACAAATGAATGAATTTAAAAATGGGCTGAAGGATGGAATCCCGATCGCCCTGGGGTATTTTGCAGTTAGTTTTAGTTTTGGTATTCTTGCGATCAAAGGCGGACTCAGTGTCTTTCAGGCAGTTCTTACCAGCGTTACAAATGTTACAAGTGCTGGTCAGTTTGCCGGACTTCAGATCATCATTGCCGGGGGAACGATCCTTGAGGTGATCCTTACCCAGCTTATCATCAATTTGAGATATGGTCTGATGAGTCTTTCACTTACGCAGAAGTTAGCTGACGATGTAGGCATCTGGAAGCGTCTGATCATCGCATTTGCAAATACAGATGAGATCTTTGCAGTTGCAATGGGATATTTCAAAGAAGTGACCTTTCCGTATATGTTAGGACTTCAGATCCTTCCGATCCTTGGCTGGGGCGGTGGTACATTTGCCGGAGCAGTAGCCAGCGGGCTGCTTCCAAAGTCTGTGTGCAGCGCACTCAGTCTTGCACTTTATGGCATGTTCGTGGCAATCGTTGTTCCGGTTGCCAAGAAGTCAAAATCTGTGTTATTTGTGGTATGCGTTGCAGCTTTGTTCAGTATCCTTTTATATTATGTTCCGATATTCCACTTTATCTCGACCGGAATATCGATCGTTATATGTACAGTAGCGGCAGCAGCAATCGGTGCGATCGTTGCACCGGTTAAGAAAAAAGGAGAAGAATAGAGATGAGTGTATATACATATATTATCGCAATGGCGGTTGTCACATATCTGATCCGTGCGGTGCCATTGGTGTTATTCAGGAAAAAGATAGAGAATCAGTTTTTAAGTTCGTTTTTATACTATGTGCCATATGCCTGCCTGACGGCACTTACCCTTCCGGCGATTTTCTACAGTACGGAAAGTGTTATCAGTGCGATCGCAGGATTTGTCGTAGCGGTTATCCTTGGTATTCGTGAAAAAGGGCTGGTAGTCGTAGCTGCCGCCGCCTGTGTGACAGTGTTTGTAGTGGAGAGAATATTGGCGTTTTTATAGGGGTTGTGAATCCGAAAAGTGAGGACAAAGAACTTGCTATATCGTCGACCTGGAATGTAAAAGACTTTTGACACGCTAAAAACCTTGATGTCAATGTTCTTTGATAGCGAAAATATGACTTTTTGATTAGTATGAGTATACTAGGAGGTGAAGAGATGGAACTCGGAAAACAAATAAAAAAACATCGTCAGGAAGTACAATTATCCCAAGAGGAGTTAGCCGATCGAGTTTATGTTTCAAGACAAACAATCTCAAATTGGGAAAATGAACCGCTATGGAAAAATCTACACTAAAATGCTGATTGTCACTGCAGTTTCGGCAGTTCTGCTATTTATGTGGTTTGGCGTTTGGGCATTCATCCCTTGGGGAATCATTTGGGCACTCTCTATGTACTTTGCCTTTCAGGTTGAAAAGGTAAAAAAAAATAATGATGTTCAAACCTATAAAGAAATTGTTGCATTTTCTGAGGGGAAACTATTGGATGATATACAAAAGCAGAGAGAAATAGGTAAACGCCCATATCAGAAGATTTTTTTAAGAAGATTATTATATCAAAGTCGAATGCAAAACCATGGATAGATGAAGATGGTATTGTGCATATTGGCTTGTATGATTTTTTGTTAAATCAGAATTCCTTGGAGACATAACAAAATAATACTTGATAGTTAATAAAGAGAGGCGCATATGCTATGCCAGGTATACTCGTAGTTGAAGATGATGAAAATTTAAATCGTGGAATTACATTCTCACTGAAAAAATCCGGATATGAGGTTTTTTCAGCAGAATCAGTGAAAAAAGCGAAAAGAATTGCAAGTGATAATAATGTGGATGTTACCATTTGTGATGTGAATCTTCCGGATGGGAATGGACTGGAATTTGTAAGGTGGATGAGATGCAATTATAATACATACATTATTTGTCTTACAGCACTAGATCAGGAGATGGATCAGGTCATGGGATATGAAGCAGGGGCAGATGATTATATTACAAAGCCGTTTAGTCTTTCGGTACTTCTTTTGAAAATAGAAGCACATTTCCGCCGCAGACAGGAGAAAACGGAAGCCGGAAAGATGATTTCGGGAGATATCGTATTTATCGCAGGAGAAATGAAAGTCCTGATAAAGAGTCGTGAAATCAGTCTGACAAAAACGGAGTTGAAAATGCTGACTTTTTTTCTTCAGAATCCGAAACAGATTCTTTCAAAAACACAAATATTGGAAAATGTGTTTGATCTGGAAGGGGATTTTGTGGATGAAAATACAATCGCTGTCAATATCAGAAGACTCCGTGAGAAAATCGAAGACAATCCGGCTGCACCGGTCTATATAAAGAATATCAGAGGTCTTGGGTATATATGGAATCAGGAGGTAAGGCAGTGACAAAGAGATATCGCAAGAAGATTACAGTAGTGCTCTCCTTGGTATTACCTGTCATATTATTGTTTGCAATATTAAATTGCTTTACCACGTATGTGTTTTATGAAGATTATAAATATAAAATGAATCTTATGACAGAGATTGCTGCAAAGGAAGAATTTTCCGGGCTGGATGCTGTTTCGGAATTGCTTAAGGATAAGGATATTGAAACTAACGAACAGGGAAGGCGATTATTGGAGCAATATGGATACTGGGGGAATAAAGGGAATGCATTTTATTCGCAATTCCGGCATCAGGTTATGGTGACCGGTGCTGTAAGCACTGTGATATGCGTGCTTCTTTTGACTTTTTTACTTTATTGGAAGAAAAAAGAAGATGCGTGTCATCAGAAAATTTTAGACCAGTTGGAAGAAATTCTGATCAGATTCCGTGAAAATAAATTTGATGATTTACTGAAAACGGAAAATCATGCAGAACTGGAAAAATTGAATGACCAGCTTGAAGCAATCGGACATCATATTCAGTTGATAAAGGAAGAAGCAAGGGCAGAAAAGGAGAACACGAAAGAAATGGTTTCTGATATTTCTCACCAGTTAAAGACACCGGTTGCAGCTTTGGATACATGTTTTAGTGTGCTGATGCAGAATGACTTAAGTGCCACAGAACAGGAGGAGTTTCGTATCCGTTGTCGGAGTGCTCTGGATGGACTGGAGACATTATTGCAGTCGCTTCTTGAAATATCCAAGATGGAAACTGGACTGATTCAGATTAATAAGAAAAAACTTCCGCTTATGGATACTGTCATATCTGCTGTGAACCGCACTTATCCTAAAGCGGATGAGAAAGAAATTGAATTCGTTTTTGACTATGAAAAAGAGCTGGAAACATGCACGATTATGCAGGATAAAAGGTGGCTTGGTGAAGCTGTGATCAACGTTCTGGATAATGCGGTCAAGTACAGTCCGTGTGGTTCAAAAATATTTATCCGGTTACAAAAAAGAAACGATCTTGTAAGAATGGAAATTGAGGATCAGGGAATTGGTATTCCGCAGAATGAGTATCACAAAATTTTTCAACGATTTTACAGAGGAAGTTCCAAGGAGGTCATGGAAAAGAGTGGTACAGGAATCGGACTTTTTCTATCGAGAGAAATTATCGAAAAACACGCAGGTACGATTACGGTAACCTCCGGCAAAAAGAAAAAAGGAAGCACGTTTGTGATTCAATTACCATATGTTGGTTAAATTTTAAGTGAGCAGAAATCTTACAATTCTGTAAGACTTCTGCTCGTTTTTTGAAAGTGAAATGAAAGATTGTCCTGATACAATTTGGATGTAGGTTGAAAAATGACCAAATATATAAACAGGCAAAGAAAGCGTGCTGAAAAGGTACGCTTTACAGAATTGAAAAGGAGGCAACACATGAGTGTGATATTAGAAACCAAGCAGCTTTGTAAGTTTTATGGCGCAGGTGAGAATCAGGTCAAAGCGGTCAATCAGGTGGACATTCAGATTGAGCAGGGAGAATTTGTCGCAATTGTTGGAAAGTCAGGTTCCGGTAAAAGTACATTACTTCATATGCTTGGAGGGCTAGACACCCCGACAAAAGGCAGTGTTACTTTAGCAGGGAAAGATTTATACAGGATGAAGGAAGATGCCCTTGCTGTTTTCCGCAGAAGAAAAATCGGATTTGTTTTTCAGGCATTTAATCTGGTTTCATCTGTTAATGTCTGGGAAAATATTGTACTGCCACTGGGGCTGGATGGAAGAAAAGTGGATGAAGCGTATGTAAATGATATTATTGCAACTCTGGGGATTGAAAACCGGATTTATAATCTGCCAAATCAGTTATCCGGAGGACAGCAGCAGAGAGTAGCAATTGCAAGAGCACTGGTGAATCGTCCGGAAATTATATTTGCAGATGAGCCGACAGGAAATCTTGATTCTAAGACCAGTGATGAGGTAATCGCCCTGCTTAAGATGACAGCAAAAAAATATGGACAGACAATTGTAATGATTACCCATGATGACGAAATTGCACAGGTCGCTGACCGTATTCTGGTGATTGAGGACGGACAGGTGGTGGATTTCAGATGAAGACAATAAGCAGGATTGCATATAGCAATGACAAAAGGAACAGGACAAGAAGTATACTGATCATGATGGCAATCTGTCTGACCACGATGCTGCTTGTTATCATCAGTACTGTGGGAAATGGGGTAATTCATTTACAGAAAAGTCAGGCGGCAGGATCATATGGAAGCAATTATGGTCTGTTTGTTTCCGCAGACGGATCGCAGTTAAAAGAAGTAAACCGCCGTGCGGAAATAGATGCTACAGGCACTATGTGCACCGAAGGTATCATAAAAGGCAATGAAAAAGGCGGGTTTGTCTGCATGGATGAGACTGCAAGAAAAATGCTTCCCTATAATAAGGAATATGAGTTAAAGGAAGGAAAGTATCCGGGGGGAACGCAGGAAATTGCCGCAGGAAGAGCATTTTTTAGTGCAATGGGATATGATGATGTAAAGGTCGGAGATACGGTTACACTGGATTACCGCGCAGGGATGCAGTCAGAATATAAGCCGGAAGAATTTGTTGTCAGCGGAATCCTATATGATCGGGATGAGTATACCATCGAGGCATCTTATGTTGCTTTCGGGTCACAGGAGTTTTATGATGAGCACGTCGCAGAGAATGACAGACAGTATAATATTTATTTTACTTTAAATGATTCTGCAAATGTATCTATGAATAATATTGATTCGGTTATAAAGCAGATTGCAGCAGCTTGTGGGATCGAAGAAAAAAACGTTATAGTCAATGATCTCTATTTGCAATGGGTCTTGCAGCCGAGTTATGAAACGATTGCGGTATGCGGGGTTTTGATTCTTGCAATTGTACTTTTCTCTGTTGTGGTCATTTATAATATTTTTCAGGTCGGTATTGCCAACAAGATACAGGAGTATGGAAAAATCAAGGCTCTGGGAGCGACAAAAAAGCAGATGAAACAACTGATCTTCAGAGAGGGCATTTTTTTGACAATTTTTTCAATACCGGTTGGATTGCTTCTTGGTTTTCTGATTGCAAAATGCGGTTTTAACTGGCTGGTAGAACAGGGAAACCTTGTATCAACCCGAACTGGCTCTATGGGAGTCCAAAATCAGCAGGTGCCACTGTTTTCCCTGCCTGTTATGCTTCTATGTATTTTCGTATCATTTCTTACCGTTGCTTTGGCACTGCGTAAACCAATGAAAATTGTTTCACGGATTTCACCTATCGAAGCAACACGGTATTTAGAAAATGCAGAAACACACAAAAAAGGAAAACGAAATGGCAGAAAAAATGTCACCGTGTTTTCTATGGCAATGGCAAATGTAACGGGTAATCCCAAAAGAACTATTGGTACTATCCTCACAATGGGTTTTTCTTGCGTATTGTTTGTGATTATCTCTAATTATGTGGGAAATATTGACACGGAGCATGAAGCACGTCTTTCCGTTAATCATGGACAATTTGAACTGCAGCTTGACTATTCTGCTGAGTATGATGAAAGATATCCGGAGAATAATCTGGATACGATTCTGACGGATGATCCATTGAATGATTCGCTGATTGAAGAAATCAAAAGCATTCCGGGAGTGACAGATGTCATGACGAGAGAGATTGTCTCTGTAAATCTGAACGGAACAAGATTTCCGGCTGATATTGTGAGTAAAAATGATTTTGATTTTATGCGCCAAGACGGGGATATTGGCTCTATGGACTATGATCAGGCGGTAAAGAATGGTGATATTTTCTTTGGCTGGTCAACGTGGATGGAACAAGATGGATATGCTCCGGGTGAATCCATTGCATTTGACTTTGAGAATGGAAGTGGAACCTATACCTATCAGGGAAAGATTGCAGGATCTTTTGTAAGTGCGGACACTTATCTTGTCATTCCGGAAGGTGTATATCGTTCCATGAATCCGAGGGGAACAGCCTATGGCTATCTGTGGGTGGACTGTGATAAAAAAGATGTTGCATCTGTGGAACAGAGTCTGAATACTTTGATTTCTAATACTTCGCATATAAAAATGGATACCTATCATGCACAGTTACAATCTGCAGAATTCACAGCTCGCATGATGAAGCTTGGCTGTTATCTGTTTATGGCGGTTGTAGGACTCATCGGTTTTATGAATATGGCAAACACCATGATCATGAATATTACGACAAAAAAGCAGGAATATGGTGTATTACAGGCTGTGGGTATGACAAATAAACAATTAAATTTATGTCTGCAGTTACAGGGAATGATGTTTACGGTTGGTACCATATGCGTAGCTTTGATCATTGGTCTGCCGCTCGGCTATGCACTTTTTTCCTATGCAAAACATAATGGAATATTTGGAATGAATATCTATCATGTTCCAATCGTACCAATTTTTATTATGATTTTTTTGGTCGGTCTGTTGCAGATTGTACTTTCCTGCGTTTTAAGCAGTAATCTGAAAAAGGAAACGCTGGTAGAAAGAATAAGGTATCAGGGATAGCAAGTAACTAAGCTGTCACTCGGGCAATGAGTGACAGCTTGGCTTGCGAGTATACGTCAAAAGATTCTATGGAGAATATTCTGCACATTTTCATATGAGTGTCGGAAATGAGAAAGGTGAAGTGTTTGGAGAGCATCTGAACAGAGCTGTCGTGAGCGCAACCTGTGGGATGGTAATTACGGTCATTGATGGAAAAGTTGACAGAGTTTATGATGAAGAAATAGGGCTTAATGTATTTAAGTTTGATTAGATGCGTTGAATACATGTGATGAATCGGGAGTTTCAGGAGGAAAATCATGAGAAGCAAGGGGATTTTTATTTTAGCGATTACATGGAATTGTTTATCCTAAGGAAGCAGATGTAACAATAAGAAGAATAAAGGGGAAGATAACACTTGTCGCATTAGCATCATATCCCATATCCATTGAAGCGAAATCGGTTTATATTGATGTGCCTGTTGCCATTTGTTCT
>ENA-OYZZ01000494-OYZZ01000494.1-human-gut-metagenome-genome-assembly--contig:-NODE-494-length-17626-cov-9.193501_pt1 | contig 17626 bp, 17 predicted proteins | sample MGYA00244199_ERZ653482 | MGnify/ENA primary metagenome ERZ653482 (study PRJEB26926, sample SAMN06165036) | human gut metagenome | biome: ENVO:00009003; feature: ENVO:2100002; material: ENVO:00002003...
GGCTGTTGGAGCTGCCCTCCCGGGTGATGAAGCCCAGCAGCAGGCTCTTGTCCATGCGGACCGTCTCGGACGGGGCCAGGTCCTCAGCCACGAGGATGCTGGGCTCAGTCCCCTGCAAAGTAGCATTGTCCACGCCCTGCAAAATGTCGAGGATGGCCTGTGCAATGTCGATGACGTCGGCGCTGCGGGCCTGCAAATAGGGGTCATCCATGGCGGCGAAGACGGCGGCCTGATTGTCGCCGGCGGTCTTGACGGCGTACTCAGCGCACTTGTGCTGGCCGTTGATGATCTCCTTGATGGCGTCCACGAAGTCGTCGTCATCCAGCATCATGGCGTGGATGTTGAACACCTCGGCGATGTCTTCGCCGGCCTCGGCCAGAGCCTTCTCGTACAGAGCGGTCTGCTGTTCGATGGCCTTAGCGCGGGCGTCCTCAAAACGGGCCTCTTCAGCGGCGGTGTCGGCCACTTCGGCGGCAGAGATGACGGTATCTTTTTTCTTATAGATCTTCAGCTTTCCGATGGCAATGCCATTCAGGATGCTTTTACCGGTACCTACCTGCATTGCAATTTCTCCTTATTCTTGCTGTTTTGTGTTCCGTAACAAAAAGCCCCCGCAGGACATTCCCCGCAAGGGCTTCTCATCACGCTGGGCGATCAGACGTTCTCGCTCAGGAATTTCTGGATAGCTTCGGCGCAGGCGGCTTCATCGTCGCCCTCCACCTTGATGGTAACGGTGTCGCCCTGCTTGACGCCCATGCCCATCAGGGCCATCAGCTTGCGCAGGTCGCAGGTCTTGCCGCCCTTCTCGAGGGTGGCGGTGCTGGCAAAGCCCTTGGCCACCTTGACGAGCAGACCGGCGGGACGGGCGTGGATGCCGCAGGCATCCTTAACGGTGTACTGGAATTCCTTCATGATCATTTTCTCCTTACTTCATCCGGTCCTCCTGGGCAGCTCACCCTACCCCTCGGGACGCAGCACTCGAACCTTCTGGCTGCTGGATGTTTATCTTTATTATAAACCTTAGTCGTTCTTTTTTCACCCTTTCATATTGCCGATTTTTTATCAAAAATTTTAGTAACATTGAACAGAATCTTTCTACAGAAATACCACTACTGCACAATTTTTCTGTTTCATCGCACTTTTTTGTACAGAATGACGGTTATTCGACGGGGTATCCCTCGGCGTCCAGCGGCAGGTCGGTGTACTGCACGGGCTGCTCCTGTGCAGCGTCCGGCTCGCCGGAAGTCTGCTGGGCCTGACCCTCCGCGCCCAGCTCGCCGTCGTGGCGTTCTCCCCAGTCGCCGCTGAAATCTTCGCCCGAGGTCTGCTGGGCCTGCCCGTCGGTCAGTTCATCCTCGTGCCGTTCGCCCCAGTCCCCGCTGAAGTCCTCGCCGGACACCTGTTCGGCCTCCTGCAGGGCCATCGCAGTCTGGGCGTCTTTCAGCCCGGTGACGGTGCCGGAGGGCTTTTCCAACAGATACGCACCCACGGCCTTTTTCTTGTAGACCAGCAGCACGCCGTAGCTGCTCACATCGCCCCGGCTGGCCGCCGGGATGAGCGCTGTCCACTTCTCCACCGTCTTGCCCTTGTAGCGGGCTAGGTCCATGCCGCTCTGCTGCACCACCCCGTTAAAGGCCGAAAAGCTGTCGTCCCACTTGCGGGGGATCTTCACCTTGTCGGCGGTGATGGACGCGCCATCCACGTCCAGCCCGTAGCCCGTGAACCAGGTCTGGATGTCCTGCGCACTCTCGATTTTATTACTTGCCGCCGCGACAGCCACCGAGCGGGTACTGATGTACCGCCCCAGCATGGCGCTGAACACCACCAGCGCACAGCACATCGCCCCCACGCCCAGCTTCTTGACGCTTGCCTTACTCAGTGTGACCACAAACATACCCTTGCCTCCCACCCATTCAGATTTGTCCGTACAGCATATGCGGGAGACTGCGGTATCATGCAAAAACGGGGCCGCTTCTCTTTGCTGTCTCCGTTGACAAACAGGGCCGGAGAGGGTAAACTTAGGCAGAGATATTTGCAATTCATTTGCCTATGATAGATTAAAAGGAGAAATCATTATGCCGAACAATAATATCCGCACCCGTTTTGCTCCCTCGCCTACGGGTTATATGCACGTTGGCAACCTGCGCACGGCCCTGTACACCTACCTGATGGCCAAGCACGATGACGGCACCTTCATCCTCCGCATCGAGGACACCGACCAGGGCCGCTACGTGGAGGGCGCTGTGGATGTCATCTACAACACCCTTCGGGAGACCGGCCTGCTGTGGGACGAAGGCCCGGACATCGGCGGCCCCGTCGGCCCCTACGTCCAGAGCGAGCGCATGGGCATGTTCAAGCAGTATGCCGAGCAGCTGGTGGCTGAGGGCAAGGCATATTACTGCTTCTGCACCGAGGAGCGTCTGGAAGCCCTCCACGCCGAGCAGCGTGCCCACGGTGAGATGACCCACTACGATGGCTGCTGCCGCGACCTGCCCAAGGAAGAGGTGGAAAAGCGCCTCGCCGCCGGTGAGCCTTACGTCATCCGCCAGAAGATCCCCCGCGAGGGCGTGACCGGCTTCGACGATATGGTCTACGGCCACATCGAGGTCAACAACAGCGAGATGGACGACCAGATCCTCATCAAGACCGACGGTATGCCCACCTACAACTTCGCAAATGTCGTGGACGACCACCTCATGGGCATCACCCACGTCATCCGCGGCAGCGAGTATCTGTCCTCCACCCCGAAGTATAACCTGCTGTACCAGGCTTTCGGCTGGAACATCCCCAACTATATCCACTGCCCGCCGGTCATGAAGGACGCTCAGAACAAGCTGTCCAAGCGCAACGGCGACGCCAGCTATCAGGATCTCGTTGCAAAGGGCTACCTGACCGAGGCTATCCTGAACTACATCTGCCTGCTGGGCTGGAGCCCCAAGGGCGAGTACGCCGAGCAGGAGATCTTCTCGCTGGCTGATCTGGTCAAGATCTGGACGCCGGACGGCATCTCCAAGTCTCCCGCCATCTTCGACCCTCTCAAGCTGCGGGCCATCAACGCCGAGTATATCCGCCGCCTGTCCCCCGAGGAGTTCCTCGCCAAGGCTGAGCCCTGGATCGACAGCGCCGTCCATACCCCCATCAACAAGAAGCTGCTCTGTGCAAACCTGCAGCCCCGCTGCGAGGTCCTGGGCGAGATCCCCGAGCAGCTGGATTTCTTCGACGCCATGCCCGAGTATGACGTGAGCCTCTACGCCAACAAGAAGCAGAAGACCACCCCTGAGTCCGCAAAGGAGGCGCTGGAAGCCCTGCTGCCCGTGCTGAGCGACGAGGCACTGGACTTCAATGACCGTGACACCGTCTTCGACGCCTGCAAGGCCAAGGCCGAGGAGCTGGGCAAGAAGAACGGCTGGCTGCTCTACCCGCTGGGCATCGCCCTCTCCGGCAAGCAGCGCACCCCCGGCGGCGGCACCGACCTCGCCTGCATGATGGGCCGCGAAACGACCCTCGAGCGGGTGAAGGCCGCTATCGAGAAGCTGAATGGCTGAAATACCTTATAATAAAAAGTGAGGAGGCAGTCTGTATGATGTATCCGTTTATGACGTTGGACGATAACACCGAGGTCGTCCATTCGGAGATGCTCCCGGATGGCCGCGTGAAGGTCTATTTTGAAAAGCCGGATGCAAAAGACTGCTTCCATTCTGCTGTCTGCTATCTTCCGGATTACAAATGGGAAGACATCAACGGCTTTACCCCGGAGGAAATTGCCCGGTATCAGGAGCTTGTGGAATCTACGGCTCATCTGATTCTGCAGTTCTCCAAAGAGGGAGGGGTCGAAAATGCCGCAGGTTTTTAAGATAGGCTCTTACTGGGTCTATTTCTGGGCCAATGAGAACGAGCCGCTGGAGCCTATCCATGTTCATGTGGCACAGGGCGCACCCAGCGCAAACGCCACCAAGATATGGATAACACGAGCCGGAAAGTGCTATCTGAGCAATAACAATTCGCAGATACCGCCCCGCATTCTGCGGAACATCATGGCCATCATTGAGGCGCGAAGTGCCGAGGTGGTCGCAAAATGGACGAGCTTTTTTGGCGAAGCGCACTACTTCTGCTGAGATTTTATCCCATCCCATCACCCCGCCAAAAACTGCGCGCACTCTGCGCTACAGTATACGCAGAAGGCGCGGGAAACAGAACAGCACAGCGTGATATTGCAAAAGATCCCCGCCGGAAAGCGGGGATTTTTTCATGCAGGTGTCTTTTCGGACGATACAGCTCACAGACGGTAAAAAGCGGGTGAACGGTGCGCTCCGGGCGCGGGCGGCAGTGCGGCCTGCCCTGCGGCAGGGGAGCGCGTTCCTGCTGGGGCTGGCCGGAGGCTGGGCCGTGCTGTACGGTGCGCTGATGCCTTTCGGGCTGGGGCTGACGCTGGGCTTTGCAGAGGACTGCTTCGCTGTGGGAGCCGCTGGGGCCGCACTGGGGGTGCTGGCCCGGAGTTTCGGAACGCTGACCGTGGAGAGCGTCTGCCTGCTCTGCGCACTGGGTGCGGCGGTAGCGGCACGGTGGCTCTGGCCCGGCCGATTCGTCCCGGCGGTGGCGGCTGGCTGCGGCACACTGGTGGGAAGCGCAGTCTGCTTCGCGGCGGGGGAGGAAAACGGCGTTCAGACCATCCTGTTCTGCGGCGGCGACGCCCTGTTGGCAGCGGCGGCGGGGTACGGCCTGCGGCGCTTCCCGCCCGAAAAACCGGGCATGGGCAGTCTGATCTTGTCTGCCGCTGTGGCCGCCGCACTGGGCGGGATGAGCTTTGGCTTCTTCCTGCCCGGGGTGATGGCCTGTGCGGCGGCAGAGCTGGCCCTCTGCTGCAAGGGCCTGCCGCTGGAGGCATTGGCTTTCAGCGGGGTGACGGGTGCGGCTCTGGCCGCGTCAGACCCTGCCCTTGCGCCTGCCGCCGCCGGGCTTGCCTGTGGGTGTGCCGCTGCGGCAGTGCTTGCCCCGGCGCGACGGGTGGAGGGGCTTGCGGCCTATGCGGGCGGCTGTGTGGCGGGGGTGCTCTGCATCCAGCCGCTGGCGGGGGCGTTCAGCTTTCTGCTCAGTGCCGGGGCGGGTGCGGGGCTTTGCACCCTGCTGCCCGCGGGCTGGCTGATGCCTGCCCTCAAAGAGGACGACCCGCCCGGCGACGAGCGGCCGCGCCTCTCTGCCGCCGCGACCCGGCTGGAAGCGGTGGCCGAAAGCCTCTCCTCGCTGGCGGAGACGGTGAACGAGGTGTACGACGCTTTTCCACGCCGGTGCGAGGGTTTCCGATGGGTCATCGACAACATCCACGACGGCCTTTGCGCCAACTGCGGACGGCGGGAAGTCTGCTGGAAGCAGGAGCACGCCTCCACGCTGGAAGGAATGGAGGCCCTGCGCCCCATTCTGGAAGAAAAAGGCCATCTGGAAGCGGCACTTCTGCCCGGTCAGCTGGCGCGATGCATCCACCCGGCGGCGCTCTGCGCGGCGGGGGACAAGGCGTTTGCACTCTACCGCAGCCGCCGGGAGGCCCGCGTCCACTCCGAGGCCATGCGGACGGCCCTTACTGAACAGTACAGCGCCGTGGCCGATGCACTGGGCGTCCTCAGCGAACAGCTGGGCCGTCCCGGAAGCCCGGAGCCCTACAAGTCTGGCCGGGTGTCGGCGCTGTTCGCTCAGCTGGGGACGCCGCCGCTGGAATGTGCTGTGACGCTGGACGATTTGGGTCGCACCCGGGCGGCGGTGACGCTGCCCCGCACCCGCTTCAATGAAAAAGAGCTGGCCGCTCTGGCCGGGGAGGTGGGGCATATCTGCCGCCGCAGCCTCGAGCCGCCGCAGGTGCTCTCCTGCAAGGGGATGACCACCCTGCTCTTTGCCGAAAAGCCCCTGCTCCGGGCCGTATTCGGGACGGCGGACGCGGCGGCGCGGGGCGAGATCTCCGGCGACGCAGTCCAGCAGTTCTGCAGTGCGGCAGCGGCCCAGATGATACTCTGCGACGGCATGGGAACGGGACGTCCGGCGGCAGTAGACGGCAACCTCGCCGCAGAGCTGACGGCACGCCTGCTCAAAGCGGGCTTTACCGCAGAGCTTGCGGCCCGGCTTGTGAACGTAGCGCTGGCGCTCAAGAGCGACGAGGAGAGCGGCGCGACCCTCGACCTCGTGAGCGTAGACCTCTATACCGGCACAGCCCGGCTCTTCAAGGCCGGTGCGGCCCCGGGCTTCCTCGTGCATGGGGGCAAGGCCCGGGCTGTGGGTGAAGCCAGCCTGCCGATGGGCATCCTCGGCGGCGTCAGCGGACAGAGCCGGGTGGTGCATCTGGCGGCGGGGGACTATGTGGTGCTGGTGTCGGACGGCCTCTTGGTGGACGGCCCCGGCTGGGTGATGCAGCAGCTGGAACTCTCCGCTGCCAAGGCAGAACAGCCCGACGTTCTGGCGAAAAAGCTGGTGGAAGCCGCCCGCGCCCGCGCCGTCCAGCGGGGCCGTCCCGACGACATTACCGCCGCTGTCCTCCGGCTCGAAAACAGCTGAGTTGCTTTTTAGGCGGCGAGAGGGTATACTTGTCAGTATCTAGAACGATCATAGGAGAGACACATATGCTGACAGTTACAGTTGCACAGGACGGCAGCGGCGACTTCGCGTCCATCGCGGAGGCGGTACTGGCCGTACCCTATGAGGAGGAAGCACTGGTGCAGGTCGGTCCCGGCATTTACCGGGAAAAGCTGGTCTGCGAAAAGCGCTGCATCACCCTGCGGGGGGCGGGTGCAGATAAGACAAAACTCGTGTGGGGCGACGGCGGCAAGCTGCCCCACAAGGACGGGCGGCCCACCCATACCTTCCGCAGCTACACCGCCTTTTTCAGCGGCGAAACGCTCTGCGTGGAGGACATGACGATTGAAAACGACGCCGGCCCGGGCGCGAAAGCCGGGCAGGCCGTCGCGGCCTATGTGGACAGCACCCGGGCGGTGTTCCACCGGGTCAAGCTGCTGGGCAGTCAGGACACGCTTTTCTGCGCCCCGCTGCCCGAAAAGGAGCGGGAGAAGGACGGCTTTCTCGGCCCGCGCGGTCTTGCGCCCCGCAAACCGACCGCCCAGTACTACACCGACTGTGAGATCGCGGGCGACATTGATTTCATCTTCGGCGGCGGCGACGCCCTCTTCGAAAACTGCGTCATCCGCACGGTGGACAACCGCATCCCCCACAGTTATGTCACAGCTCCTTCGGGCAAAGCCGATGGACTGGGCTTTGTGTTCTGGAGCTGCGATTTCGTCTCCGACTGCCCGCCGGGCAGCGTCTATCTGGGGCGTCCGTGGCGTCCCGAAGGCAAGACGGCGGTGCTGGACTGCCGTCTCGGCGCCCACATCGCACCGGAAGGTTTTATCGCATGGAATGACCGCACCGATACCGGCCTTGCCAGCTTTGCGGAAGCTGACAACACCGGCCCGGGCGCAGCAGAGCGCCCGGCGTGGGTGAAACAGCTTTCCGGGCCGGAGGCGGCGGAACTGCTGGCCCACGCCCGCACCCTCTGCCGACCGAAAACCAACTGAGGATGTAACAAATGAAAAAACTGCCGAATTTTGTAAAGTGGCTCATCATTGCCGTGGTGCTGGCCGCAATGGCCGCGATGATGGTGGCCGTGAACGACCGTGCCTCCCGGGTGGAGATGCCAATGCCGGACAACAGCCTGGGCATCTATCGCCAGACGCCTGCCACTGGAAAGTGAATCAGAAAAACGAGACGGGACTGCTGGAAAGCGGCCCCTCTTTGCTTCTTTGAGAAGTTTTTGTCGAATTCGCCCGTTTAGATTGACGAATGGCTCAACTTTTTGTATACTGAACAGGCACGAAGTTGACAGAATTTTCCTGTTTTTCCTGCACAGGAACATTTTTTGCGTTGTGTCGGTGTAAACGACGCTCATTCTGCCATCTTTCCGGACACACTGAAAAGGAGAAATGAATATGAAAACAACTGGCATCGTTCGGGGCATCGATTCTCTGGGCCGCATCGTCCTCCCCAAGGAGCTGCGCACCAATATGCACATCGACAAGGACTCGAAGCTCGAGATCTTCGTGGAGGGCGATCAGATCATCCTCAAAAAGCACCGTCCCGCCGGAAGCTGCGATTTCTGCGGTGAGCTGGCGGCTGACATGGCCCAGTATGAGGGTTACTGCATCTGCCCCGCCTGCCGGGCCAAGATCGCTGCGCTGTAAACGGAAAAGGAGAATCACATGAGTCAGATGACCGACTTCACCCTGTCCTCCTGCGTACCGGGCCGGACGCTCCATGCATTCCGCTGTGTGCCGGAGGGCGAGGTGCGGGCCATCCTGCAGCTCTCCCACGGCATGGTGGAGTTCATCGACCGGTACAAGCCTCTGGCCGAGTATCTGGCCGCCCGGGGCATCCTCGTCACCGGCCACGACCATCTGGGCCACGGCGGCTCCATCCGCACCAAGGCGGATTACGGCTATTTCGCCCAGCCCGACGGCAACCGCGCCGTCCTCGACGATCTCCACGCTGTCACTGCGCTGACGAAGCAGCTCTATCCCGGCGTCCCCTATTTTCTGCTGGGCCACAGCATGGGTTCGTTCTACGCCCGGCAGTACCTTTGCGAGTGGGGCGATGAGCTTGACGGAGCCATCATCATGGGTACCGGCTTCCAGCCCAAAGCGCTGGTCGCCACGGCCCGGGCGCTCTGCCGGGTGCTGGCCGTCTTTTTCGGCTGGGAGCACCGCAGCAAGCTGGTGGCGAACCTCTCCTTCCTCGGCTATAACAGGGGCCTCGAGGGCCGCACGCCTCAGGACTGGCTCAACCGTGACCAGGCCGAAGTGGACAAGTACCGCGCCGACGAGCGCTGCATGTTCACCTTCACCCTGAACGCCTACTACAGCATGTTCACAGGCATCCTGCGGCTGTACGACCCCGCCGTTCTGGCCGGGGTGCCAAAGGACCTGCCCCTTCTCTTCCTCGCCGGTGACGCCGACCCTGTGGGCGAGCGCACCGCCGGAGTCCGGCGGGCCATCCAGAGCCTCCGGGACGCCGGTGTCGAGAATATCGAGTCAAAATTCTACCCCGGCGCCCGCCACGAGCTGCTGGTGGAGACGAACAAAGCCGAGGTGTTTGCGGACATCGCCGGCTGGCTCGAAAAACAGCTGCATCTTTGAATCCAAAGCTCCTTCATCGGCCTGCCGATGTGGGGGCTTTTTCTTCTGGACTACGGAAAAGCGCCCCGCCGGGCGGCCCGAAAGCCGCCTGACAGAGCGCTTATAGATCCATTTTTACTTTTTGGCTGCCCAGCCGTCCACGACAGCCACAAGGGCCTTGCCCCGGCGGCCCAGAATTTTAGGCAGCAGGATGCGGGCCATGGCCCAGACACCGGAGAAGTTGTACAGGATGATGAGGGCGGTGATGATGCCCGTCCAGAGGCCGTACAGCGGCGTCTCGGCCAGCAGCACGAAAGCCTCGAACACCAGCGCGGCGGCGTTGACGAGGACACGGCCCGGGTGGACATGCATCCCGATCATGCCGTGGGCATCCATGGCGCGGAGAGTGAACACCAGCCCGAGGCCGAGGAAAGACGCATAGGTCGCACCCACAGGACCCCACCACTTGATGAAGAAGTAGTTCATGAGGCAGTTGCTGATGGCACCGGCCATCATGGTGACCATGCTGCGCTGGGACTTCTTATTCACGACATAGACGCTGTTCATGAACTGGTTGAAGCAGCTGCAGGTAGACGCCAGCACGAGGAACGGCACGAAGTGCCATGCGTAATAGTAGTTGGACTTCATGACGTGCATGACCGGGCGGCAGAGCCAGATGATGCCCGCTGCACAGCAGAACAGCACGCTGGAATAGGTGCGGAAGATCTGGGTAAAGAACTTGGCTCTCCCCTCTTCCTCGGTGACAGCCGACAGCTGCCATGCGTCGTAGAAGATAAGGCCCAGCGTCGTGAGGATGGTGGGCAGGAAGTAGCCGGTGGAGAGCAGGCCGCTCCATGCGTCGCCGCTGTGGCCGTCGAGGCCGTCGCACATCTCACGCACAAAGAACAAATCGGATGCGTTGATGATCCAGAAGCTTATCTGGGCCGGTATCATGGGCAGCGAGAAGTGGAGCATCTGCTTCCAGAGGGTCTTGTTGATGCCCTTCAGCTCGATGAAATCCCAGAGCTTGCCGGTGAACATCAGGAAGAGCACGCTCGCGAAGTCGCCGCTGATGATGGCCAGCAGATAGCCGTTGGCCCCCCACTTGAAACCCACCAGATAGAGCACATAAAACGCCATGGTCGCCACGGTGCAGAGCACACCGTCCACGGCCACCAGCTTGTTCCACTGGCGGCTGCGCACGAACTGGGTGCAGAGGGTGCGCAGGCAGCTCATCAGGACATAAATATAAATGAGCAGGCCGTACTGGGCCATATCGGGCAAAAACTGCGCCACCGGCCAGCAGAGCACGAGGATGCCGAAGCCGCCGAGGATGGTGAGCAGGCCGTTGGTGAACACCTGCTTTTCGCTGTTGCCCTTGTCGAGGCCGAAGCGGATGATGGCGTTGGACATGCCCATCGACACAAAGGGGATGAGCAGGTTGGCGTACTGGCTCAAAATCTTCGACAGGCCGAGGTCGGAAATCTCGGCCATCGCGTACGTCAGGAACGGCTGAACGATGAGCGTCAGCAGCTTGGACGAAAAGCTGCTGATGGCAAAGATGATGGTATTGCCGGCAAGCTTCGAATATTTATCGCCGCCGGAGGTCTTTTCGCTTTCCAAAAGATTTTCTCTCCTATTTTAATAAATCCCGCCGGACTTTCCAGTCCGGCATCAGCTTCGCCACTTCGGCCCAGAAAGCCGGGCTGTGGTTGGGCTGCAAAAAGTGGCAGTACTCATGCACTACCACATAGATCTGTGCCGCCTCGGGCATATTGTAGAGCTGGAGCGCGAAGGTGATCTGGCGCTTCGCCATGTGGCAGACGCCCCAGCGGCTGGTCATACTGCGCACTTTGATGGTGGGCTTCTGCCCGCCCAGTACCCCGGCAAAGGCCGGGTAGACCTTGTCGCTCATGGCCGTGAAGTGGGCCAGGGCGGACGCCTTGTCGGGCAGTTCCTCCTGCCGCTTTTCGCGGGCGGCCTGCCGGGCCTGTGCGGCCCGTATCCACTCCGCCTCGGCGATGACGTAGGCGTCAGCCGCTTCCAGCGTCGTGCGCAGGGGGATGCTGAGGGCCACGGTGCCGTCCCGCCGGACGTGGAGGTTGAGCCGCTTGACCCGCCCCCGCGTCAGCTCATAGGGGACGCCCCCGGCCGCCCGCAGCATCACGCGCCCTTTTTGCATCTGCGCAGCTCCGCAAAGGGCAGCTGAGACAGCACGACGGCGGCGAAGATGAGGGTGCAGCCTGCGCTCTCCCGCATCGAAAGGTTCTGGCCCAGCAGCAGCCAGCCGCCCAGCGCGCTGAATACGCTTTCCAAACACATGATAAGACTGGCGATGGCGGGGTTCAGATCTTTCTGGCCCAGGATTTGAAGCGTATAGCCCGCGCCGCTGGACATGACGCCGCAGTAGACCACAGGCAGAAAGTTTGCGCCGTACTCTGCCAGCGTGGGCGTCTCGAAGATCAGCGCCGCCGCAGAGCTCTCCACAGCCACCACGATGAACTGGATGAGGCTCAGCCGCACACCGTCCACAAGCGGCGAAAAGTGGTCGATGGACATGATCTGGAAGCTGAACAGCACGGCGCAGCTGAGAAGTATCCAGTCGCTGGTCTCAATGCCGCCGAAACCGTTCTTCATGCAGAGCATATACAGGCCCGCCACGGCGATGACCATGCTGACCCAGAGCTGAGCGCTGCCCTTCCGGCCCAGAAAGAGGCCGAACACCGGCACCATCACGACGTACATGGCCGTCAGGAACGCGGCCTTGGCCGTGGACGGGTTGATGGTGATGCCGATCTGCTGAGCCGCAGAGGCCGCGAACAGGAAGGTGCCGCAGACGAGGCCCGCCACCAGCAGGATTTTTCGCTCCGACTTCTCCTTCGGCCAGCCGTAGGGCTGGCCCTGTTTTTTGCGCACGGCGTCGAAAGCGAACACGGTGGGGATCAGCACGAGGACAGCCAGCCAGCTGCGCCCTGCGAGGAAGGAATAGGCCCCCATGCCGGAGCCTGCGCTCTGGGCCACGAAAGCCGTACCCCAGATAAAGGCACAGAGCATCAGCATGAGCGAATGTCTGGTCTGTGTCTTCATCCTGCAATGCCCTCCACTTTGAGTCCGCCATAGAGGTAGTAACGGCTGGAATCGTAGGAGATGGTCAGGCGGTAGCTGGCCGCCGGGTCCAGCCCGGAGATGACGCAGCGGTAGTTCTGACCATCGGTCTTGATATAATAGGTGCTTTCGTTGACGTACTGTGCGCCGCCGGCCACCTTCTGCCAGACGGACACCTTGTACCGCTGGGTACCCTCGGCGGTGCCGTAGCCGGTGATGGTCAGGCTGCCGCCCGGGACGGTGAAGTAATCGGTCTGGCGGCTCCAGATGCCATTGAACACGAGGTTCAGGCTCCCGTTCACTGCCGCCGAGGCATACTTGGCCGAGGCGTCAGCAATGCCCTCGAGGTTCAGCGGGTCGCTGGTCAGTTCGGCCCAGCGGGTGCTGTCCTCTTCCTGCACCTCATTGTCCGCGCTGTTCTTCATGTCCAGCACAGTCTTGACGCCGGACGCAGCCACAAGCAGTACCAGCACCGCCACGACGAGCAGGACGATTCGCTTTATCTTTTTCATGATCTTTTATCCTCAAATTTTGTTTTAACACGAGGTTTTACACGATTTATATAGTATACCGCATTTTGCTTTTCCATACAAGAGTTCAGGCTGTAGTCAGAGCGGCCAGCGCCGCACGTTCGGCGTCGGCAAGCTCCGGCTGAGCCGACCGGAACAGCGAATCGTACCGGTAGAGCGCCCAGCCGCCCGCGCCGAGGCTGCGCAGACTTTCCACCTGCCGGGCAAGAGCGCTGCCCGTACACCACTGGCTCTGGCTGTCCTCGTTGGCACCGCCGTCCCCCTCGCCGATGCGATAGGCCCCCAGCCCGAAGTAGAGGGCCGTGGATGCCGCCCGGGGCATGGCCAGCCACTCCGGCACGATGTTCTCAAAGGCGAAGCGGGTGCTGCCCGACTGGAGGGTATAGCCGTAGCCCCAGTATATCTGCGGGCAGAGGTAGTCCACCACGGCGTTTTCGCCCTCGGCGGCCAGCCATGCTTTCACGTCGCTGTACTGCTGGCCGAGGTCGTTGTCGGGGTTGCCCTGCGGGCTGACGCCAAAGCGGAGGGTGGCGTCGGCGGCTTTGACGGCGTCGTGGGCCGCTTTCACCAGCGCGGTGACGTTCTGCCGCCGCCATGCGGCCAGATCCCCCGCGCCGCTGGCGGCGAACTGGGCCGCGTCCAGCGCAGCGTCTGTCGTGGGGTAAAAATAGTCGTCGAAGTGGATGCCGTCCACAGCGTAGTTCTGCACCAGCTCGGCCACGCCCTGCACCACATAGTCTGCGGCTTCCGGGATAGCCGGGTTCAGGTACAGCCCCTCGCCCACGGCGCAGACCCACTCGGGATGTACATTGGCAAGGTTATTTTCCGCCAGTGCGGGCGGCATCTTCGCCGAGGAGCGGAGGCGGTAGGGGTTCACCCACGCTTCCAGCGAAAGGCCCCGGCTGTGTGCTTCGGTGATGAGAACGTCCAGCGGGTCGAAGCCGGGGTCCTGCCCCTGTACGCCGGTGCAGAGATGGCTCCACGGGAAGAGGGTGCTCCTGTAAAGCGCGTCCCCAAAAGGCCGCACCTGCGCGATGACGGTGTTCAGCCCGATGGACAGACAGTTGTCCATCAGCTCCGCCGCACCGGCACGGAAGGCTTCTTCGGAGGAAAAGTCCATCCCGGCCCATTCCAGATAGCTCACCCAGACGGCCCGCCATTCACCCGTGGGCAGGGCGGCGTTTGGCTCTGCTTCGTCCGTCGGCGGCACCGACGACGCCGAGGCCGTCTGGCCCCGGCCCAGCAGCACCGCTGCCCCGGCCAGCGCGGCGCAGCCGGCCCCGGCCAGGAACGCCCGCCGCCCGAACCGGCCCCGCTGGGCGCGGCGTCTTCTCCGCCGCTGGGTCATGCGTCCTCCTGCATCTTATAGAGGCTCAGTGCCGCCCAGCCCCGGGCGCAGGCCAGCAGCACCCAGAGCAGGTTCGTCCAGAAGCCCAGCGCGGCCATGCCGCCGTATTTCGCCATCAGCAGGAAGAACAGGTGGAGCGCTTCGGCGGCACCCACCAGCTGCAGCTGGCGCTGGATGGCCATGCCGCGCTTATACTCAGTGCTGAGCAGCAGCGGCCACGCCAGCGCAGAGCAGAGGTAGCCCGCCCAGCCATTGACCATGTAGCTCACCATCAGCAGCACGAACACGCCGGTGAAGTTGCGTTTTTCCCAGCTTGTCGAGCCTTTTTCCGCCGCGAGGAAAAGAGCCGCGATGCCCGCCGCGGCGAATGCGATCTGCTCGATGAGGCTGAAGCTGGTGCCGCTCAGGACGGCAAAGCCGTTGAGCATGGAGGCCGCTGCGGAAGCCAGCAGCAGGAAATACCAGGTCTTTCGCGTGAATTTGAGTTTCATATCGTCCCTCCCGCCCGCAGAAAGGGCGCAGGCTCCCCATCAGTTTTTGGAATTTTTCAAATATTATAACACATTTTGGGGCGTGTTGTGTTACAATAAGGAAAACTCGACACAAATTCCATCGGGAGGCGCACATGAACGCTGTTTTTTCCATCCTTCTTCTCGCGGCCATTCTGGGCTTTATCGTATTTCTGCTGTCTAAGAAAGACCAGAACCGCCGCAGCCAGTACGGCCCCAGCGGCCTGTCCGAGTTCCGCACCGACCTGCCGCTGGACGACTGCTTCGACCGGCTGGACCAGCACAGCCCGGACGATGTCTTCGCCTACGAGTGCCGCCGGGAGAACGACGGCGGCTTCACCCTCCACCTGACCCTCCACCAGCCCACCCAGCAGCCGCTGGACACCCTCTACACCCTCCGGTTCGACCCGGGCCGCCAGACCATCGTGACCCTCATCTTCATCCGGGAAGCTTTTGGCTACAAAGAGCCGCTGTTCCAGCCCGCGATGCTGGACGAGTTCATGCTGCGCAAGTTCGACGCCCACCGCACAAAATAATTCCGGCAAAAGGATTTGCTTTTTTCTGATTTTTTGGTATACTTATAGTTAGTCCATGTGCGGCAGACCGCCGTCTTCGTGGGCCAGTAGCTCAGTTGGTCAGAGCTGGCGGCTCATAACCGCTTGGTCGCGGGTTCAAGTCCTGCCTGGCCCATAACAAAAAGAACCCCGGCTTAGGCTGGGGTTCTTTTTGTTATCGATGAAATGATATGCTTATCTTATCACTTTCCGCAGCGTTCCAAACAGCCGCTCCACATCAACAGGCTTTGCCAGATGGGCGTCCATACCGACGGAGAGGGCTTTCTGGCGGTCTTCGTCGAAGGCGTTGGCCGTCATGGCGATGATGGGGATGGTGCGGCGGCCATCCGACAAATTGCGGATGAGCTTCGTCGCCTGATAGCCGTCCATGTTGGGCATCTGGATGTCCATGAGGATGGCATCATAATAGCCAGCCGGGTGGGCTTTGAGTGCCTCGATGCAGAGTTCACCGTCGGCAGTGCGCTCCACGGTAAGGCCGCTCTCTTCCAGAATGGTCACGACGATCTCAGCGTTGAGGTCGTTGTCCTCGGCCAGCAGGATGCGGCAGCCCTTGAGCTGGGCCGCGTCGCCCTCTGCGTCCTGCTCCTCTACGCTCTTCTGGGCCTCATCCGCCAGTGGGAACCCAAGGGTGATAGTCACAGTGGTTCCTGCGCCCAGCTTGCTCTGCACGTCGATGCTGCCGTGCATCCACTCCACGAGAGCCTTCACGATGGGCAGGCCGAGGCCGGTGCCGATGACTTTGCTCTCGGTGCTGGTATGCTCACGGGTGAACTCCTCGAAGATATGGGGCAGATACTCCTCGCTCATGCCGATGCCGTCGTCCTGAACAGTAAAGGTATAGCGGCCCGTCTTCGGCTTCTCCGCCGGCAGTTCTTTCACCGACACCGCAATATGTCCGCCCTCGGGCGTATACTTGATGGCGTTGCTGATGACATTCAGCAATATCTCCCGCACTTTGGTGCGGTCGCTCACAATATAGGGATGTTCGACATCCGTATGGTAGGTGCAGGTCAGCTTTTTCTGCTGGACAGAGGGCTCAAATACGTCTGAGAGCGTCTGCATCAGCGCGCACAGGTCGCCGGGTTCTTCTTTCAGCACGGCCTTGCCGCTCTCGATGCGGGCCATTTCCAGCACATAGTTGATGAGCGAGAGCAGAAATGCGCTGGACGAGCGTATCTTCTCGGTGTAATCCAGCACCTTGTCCTTCTCGTCGATGTGCTTTTCCAGAAGCTCCGAAAAGCCGATGATGGCGTTCATCGGGGTGCGGATGTCATGGCTCATATTGAACAGGAAGCGGGTCTTTGCCTCGTTGGCTGCCCGGGCCTCCTGTGCAGACTTTTCAAGGGCCGCTTCGTGCTGCAGGTCCTTCTGGTGCCGGTTCATGAGCTCCCAGCAGGCATAGGCCGCCATTATGCCAATGATGGTGGCGATGGCGATGCCCAGCGAGAGCTGCTGGTCCGAGAACCACCCGGCCTTCGGAATGATTTCAAAATACCATGTATCGTTGGGGACGCTGCACGCAACTTCCAGCGCATTGCCGGGGAAATCCTCTTCGCTCTCCGCAATGACGATCTTTTCGCCGGTATAGGGGTCTTTTTTCCAGATTTGATACCGGTAGCCAGCATTCTCCATCTTGTCCAGCTCGACCTCCTCAATGAAGTCGTCCCACTGTAAAACAAGGATGGAGAAGCCCCAGAACGAGCGCTCTCCCTTTTCACTATAGGTATAGATGGGGTCGAACAGCAGCGCGCCCGTGCCGCCCTGCACCAGCTCGAAGGGACCAGCGATGGTGTACATCCCGCTGTTCTTGGCAAGGTTTGCTTCCTTTTTGCGGGCGGGGTTATGCAGCATATCGAGTCCGATGGCCGCCTCGTTGCCCGCTACCGGATACACCTGGGAGACGACGCCGTCTTTCGCCAGCTCGTGGGTCTTGATGACGCTGCTGCCATCCTGCATATTGCTGGATATAACTGCAAACTCCTCTTCACGGAGCACACGGCCCGACTCGATATATTTTTTGATGAAGTCCGATTCTGCCAGATAGCGGTTCAGCTGGGAAGACACACGGCTGATGGTGGACTCGGCCGCATAGACAGCCCGCAGCCGCTCGTCTTTTTCCTGATTGAGCGAGAGAAGCCGGAGCGAAAACAGCGCCACCACAAATGTGAGCAGGAAGACCACTGCGGGCAGGATGACGTCCCTGCGGGCAAATTTTTTGAGTGCCATTGCTCGTTTCCTCCTGTTCCGGTATTTCCGTTTTATACCATTATAAGAAATCCGGGTGCAAAAGTAAATCATCCGCCCCGAAAATTCACAAAAGTGTGCAATAATGGAAAAAGCCCGGTGGTTTCAACGAACCATCGAGCTTTTTCTTGGCGGAGTAGGAGGGATTTGAACCCTCGCGCCGTTGTTT
>ENA-OYZZ01000507-OYZZ01000507.1-human-gut-metagenome-genome-assembly--contig:-NODE-507-length-17317-cov-8.040494_pt1 | contig 17317 bp, 10 predicted proteins | sample MGYA00244199_ERZ653482 | MGnify/ENA primary metagenome ERZ653482 (study PRJEB26926, sample SAMN06165036) | human gut metagenome | biome: ENVO:00009003; feature: ENVO:2100002; material: ENVO:00002003...
CCCACCGATCAGGATGCAAATGCCGACCTGCTGATTTCTTGCGACATCGCGGCCGCGTTTGCGTTCTAGCCCGCGCGCGCGGATACAATAGAAAGACTGAGTGCAAAGCGACCCCGCCGCCAGCTCCCCAAGCTCGGCGGCGTGGGCATTTTAGGAGGATGTTCATGGCGAACGACAGCAAGACATGGCGGTGCGGAAAGTATGAGCTCAGCTTTGACCGCCCGCGCATCATGGGCGTCCTCAACGTGACGCCCGATTCGTTTAGCGACGGCGGGGAGCACTTCGACCCGGACGCCGCGATCGAGTATGGCCTGACGATGCTCGACGCCGGCGCCGATATCATCGACGTAGGCGGCGAGTCCACGCGCCCCGGCTTTACCCCGGTCAATCCCGACGAGGAAGCGCGCCGCGTGCTGCCCGTGGTGCGCGCGCTGGCCAAGGAGGGCGCCATCGTCTCGATCGACACGCGTCACGTGGCGGTTGCCAAGGCGGCCGTGCGCTGCGGCGCCTCGATCGTCAACGACGTGACGGGCTTCACCGACCCCAAGATGGTCGAGTTTGTTAAGACGAGCACCTGCGGCGTCATCGTGATGCATGCCGGCGAGGTCGCCGCGCCCGCACGCACGCACGCAACGGTGCAGCTCGATACCTCGGCTGCGGCGTTTGTTGCCGAGAAGGCGCGCGAGGCGGCTGCCGAGGCCGCGCGTGAGGCCGAGAAGCCGGCTCGCCGCCGTCGCGGCAAGTTGCTGGGCGAGCCTAAGCCGGAGGCCAAGCTTCCGGGCGGCGTGGTGCAGCCCTCGTTGCCGTTTGGCGATCCGGAGCCCACGTCCGAGCCTGCAAGCGAGCAGGAGACGCCGGCCGCCGAGCAGGCTGCTGCCGCCGAGACCGTCGCGCCCGCGCCCGAGGCCGCGCCCGCAGCCACCGAGGCCGCATCGGAGTCCAATGACCGCCTGGCCGCCATGATGCGCCGCAGTGCCCGCCGTGAGGAGGCCTATGTGCCCACCTCGCAGCTCCGCCGCTTTACCCTGCCCGATTCGGCGCCCATCATGCGCCGCGTCATGGGCTTTCTGTCCGACCAGGCCCGCACGCTCATCCATGCCGGCGTGTCGCGCGACCGCATCTGCATCGATCCTGGCCCGGGCTTTGGTAAGTCGGCTAACGAGGACATCGTCATCCAGCGCGAGACTGCCAAGATGGCGTCGCTGGGCTACCCGCTCATGTGCGCCGTGTCGCGCAAGCGCTTTGTGGGCGCCGTCTCGGGCGTGACCGAGGCCGCCGAGCGCGATGCCGCCACGTTTGGCGTGTGCCTGGGCGCCATCCAGGCCGGTGCCAACATCGTGCGCGTGCACGACGCCGCGGGTTTTGCGCAGTTCCTGAACGGTTACTGGGCGGTTGCCAAGCCGCAGCCGCGCCGCGCGTTTGTGGCCGTGGGCTCCAACCTGGGGCATCGCTGCGACAACATCCGCGCCGCACGCGAGATGATCGCCGAGATTCCACTCACCTGCGTGTCCAACTCCTCCAAGATTTACGAGAGCGAGCCGGCCTACGAGACGCGCCAGGACGCGTTTGCCAACGCCGTCATCGAGATCAAGACCGAGCTGGCGCCGCTGGTGCTGCTCGATGAGCTCATGAAGATCGAGGCCGAGCTGGGCCGCGACCGCTCCAAAAAGGCCAAGGCCAACGGTCCGCGCACCATCGACCTGGACCTGCTGTGGATGGACGGCGAGACCCACGGCGGCAAAAAGCTGCGCCTGCCGCATCCGCTGATCGGCGAACGCGATTTTGTGCTGGTGCCGCTCGAGGACCTGATGCACGACCCGGCGCGGTTCTTCCGCTACAACGGCGTCGAGGTCAAGGAGCCCGAGGACCGCGTGGGCCATATCGTGGGCGAATTGGGGCGTATGTAGATGATCGAGATGAATGCTGTTGCCGCTGGCACCGAGCTCGACGCGGCGCGCGACGCGGGCCGCGAGGGCATGTCCGCGGGCTGGTGCGCGTGGAGCGCGGGCGATGCATCGCTGATGTTTTCGCTGGTCGTGCGCCCCGATGTGAACATGCACGCCTTCCACGGCCTGCCGTTTGTGGCCGCAATGGGTATGATGGACGCGCTCGCGGGCACGGCCGCAACGCCGGGCCTGGGGCTTGCCGGCAAAGTGGGTATCCAGTGGCCGAGTGACATCGTGTGCGGCGCGCCCGCGTTTGAGACGTCGCTCGCGCGCGTCGCCGTCAACGGCGGTGCCGGTGCCGCGGGCATGTTCGGTGCCGTGACGGTGGATATTGAGCGTTCGGCACTGAGCGAGCTTGGCGTGGATATGGCTGACGAAGCGCTGGTCGAGGCGCTGGCCGCCGCCGTGCTGACCCGTGTGGATGCCTGGGCGGTTGTCGCCAACACGCCACAGGGTGCTGCCGGTCCGCTGGCCCCCGTGCTGGGCGAGTACTTCGACATGGTGCCGCTGCTCGGTCGCCAAGTTGCGGCTGTGTCGCCCAACGGCTTGCCGCTTGCGGTCGGTGTGTTTGCGGGCCTGGACATCTGGGGCCGCGCGACCATCAAGACCGATGCCGGCGAGCAGGAGTTTCCGCCCGAGGCCGTACGGATTCGCGGGCTGTAGCGCGAGGCGCCAGCGCTCAAAGACAACGATGACAACAAGACCCTCCTCGGCCTGTGCCGGGGAGGGTTTCGCCTGTCTGAGGAATAGGCTTGGCGAGCCTTTGCGGGGACTGTGGCATCGGGCGTGCTCGACTTAAGCCCCTGCTCTATCCCAGCTCCTGCATGCGGCGGTAGATTTCGCAGATACCCTTGATGGTGAGCTGTCCGTCGACCACGTCGAAGGCATCGGTCGAATCGGCGACGATGCTGGCGAGACCGCCCGTGGCGATAACGGTGGCATCCTCGCGGCCCAGCTCGCGCTTCATGCGCGCGACCAGGCCCTCGGCCATGGCGGCGGCGCCCGTTACGGCGCCGACCTTGATGCATTCCTCGGTGTCACGGCCGATGGCGTGCTCGGGCGCCTCGAGCGGCACGCTGGCGAGCTTGGCGGCACGGGCAGCAAGCGCGTCCATGGAGATACGGATGCCCGGCGCAATCGCTCCGCCAATGTAATAGCCGTCCTCATCAATGACGTCGATATTGGTTGCGGTGCCAAAGTCCACCACGATCGCCGGCGCGTCGTAGAAGGTCTCGGCAGCGACGGCGTTGGCGATGCGGTCGGCACCAACGGCCTGGGGGCGCGCCGCCCGCAGCTTGGTCACGGCGGCCGTCTGCGGCCCGATGACGATGGCGTCCGCGGCAATGCGGTCGGCCACGGCGTGCCACTCGCGCGAGAGCTGCGGCACCACGCCGGCAAAGGCGATCGCGTCGACCGCGCCGAGCGAGAGGTCGTACATCTTAAAGAAGCCCATCAGGCGCACGTGGATCTCGTCGGCGGTATAGGAGCGGTCGGTGGGCATGCGCCACGACTGCACCAGCTCGTCTCCGTCAAACAGCCCCATGGCCGTCTGCGTGTTTCCCATATCGATAGCGAGCAGCATGTCTACTCCCGGTGTTGGCATAAAAGGACGCGCACCATTGTATACGCGCCGCCGACGGCGCTCGGCTGCGATTCGTTTACGGTGATAGGGGCTGAGGGGTTTAAATATGAAGGAATTATGCTCTACGAGATTTTCCTTGCCGTTTACCGAACTCCCGCGTAATATTCTTTCTTGCGCACATGAGGCGCCCAGACATTGCGGGGTGGAGCAGTCTGGTAGCTCGCCGGGCTCATAACCCGGAGGTCGTAGGTTCAAATCCTGCCCCCGCGACCAAGAACTTGCAGCTCGTCGGCCTAGCCGGCGAGCTTTTTTGTTATTCCGGGACCGTGTTTTCGGTCCAATTCTTGGCCTCTCAAACAAAATCTCGATCTGCAACATCTAGACCCGATTTAGGCGGCTGGGTGTTACAGATCGAGATATACCGGTGGTTTGGGTCGTGTTTGTCTAAATCTGTAACACGAGGGACGGATTTTGCCGAGTTGTTGTTACAGATTTAGATTTTCTAGCAGGCGGGTTTGGTTTGTCTCGATCTGTAACAGTAAGACCCGGTTTTGCCGAGTAACTGTTACAGATTGAGACAAACCGACGGGCCGCCACGCCCCATCCACCAGCCGCCACCTGATATCCGCCGATTTCCGTTGCGCTGCTGTATTCCCATGCCATATCCTCTAGACAACTACGCGGCATCATCGCCGCCGCGCCTACAAGAGAGGAATGTCCATGACCGCACCTGCATCCAAGCTGCTCCAGCCCATTACGGTTGGCCCCCTTGAGCTCAAAAACCGCATTATGTTCCCGCCGCTCACCACCGGCTACGAGGAGCGCGACGGTTCCATTGGCGAGCGTAGCCTGGCTTTTTACGAGCGCCTGGCCCGTGGCGGCGTGAGCTACATCGTCATCGGCGACGTTGCTCCCGTCATGACCGCAAGCCCCACGCCCAAGCTGGCGACCGACGCCCAGATCCCCACGTTTAAGGCCCTGGCCGACGCCGTCCACAAGCACGGCGCCAAGGTCGCGCTGCAGTTGTTCCACCCCGAGTACGACGTGCCCGGTGTCGGCCGCATGGTCATGGGCTCCATGGCCGCTGCCAAGGCCGCGCAGGAGGCCAAGGCCGCCGGCGACGAGGAGACCTTTGCCGCCAAGATGGCCGAGTCCAACGAGATCCGCAACCAGGCCTACGCCAAGCTGCATCACGACATGCAGCACTTTGTGAACGAGGCGAGCGTAGAGCAGCTCACCCAGATTAAGGAGGCCATCGCCGCCTCGGCCGCCCGCGCGCAGCAGGCCGGAATCGATGCCATCGAGGTCCACGGCGACCGCCTGGTGGGTTCGCTGTGCTCGGCCATCCTCAACCAGCGCACCGACGAGTACGGTGGCTCGTTCGAGAACCGCGTCCGCTACGCGCTCGAGGTCGTCGCTGCCATTAAGGAAGCCGCGCCGCAGCTGATGGTGGAGTACAAGCTCCCCGTGATCATGGAGAACCCCGACGGCACGCCGCGCGGCAAGGGCGGCCTGCAGCCCGACGAGGCCTGCGAGTTTGCCAAGCTGCTCGAGGGCGCGGGCATCGACATGATCCAGGTTGCACAGGCCAACCACACCGGCAACATGGGTGACACCATTCCGCCCATGGGCGCCATGCCCTACAACTGGACGCTGTCCGTGGCCGAGCGCGTCAAGGCCCTGGTCTCCGTGCCGGTGGCAACCGTGGGTCGTGTTGTCTCGGTCGAGGCCGGAGAGAAGATTCTGGAAGACGGCGCGGCCGACATCATCGCCTATGGCCGCTCGCTCATGTGCGACCCCGACATTGCGCTGAAGGCCGCCACGGGTGAGCCCATCCGCGAGTGCCTCAACTGCAACAAGGGCTGCGTCGATGCGATTCAAAACCGCAAGTACATCTCGTGCGTGCTCAATGCCGAGAACGGCGATGAGGCGACCATCGCCATTAAGCCGGGCGAGGGCGACAAGAAGATCGCCGTGGTGGGCGGCGGCATCGCCGGTCTGGAGGCCGCGCGCGTGGCGGCCAAGCGCGGCTACGACGTGACCGTCTACGAGGCGAGCGATCATCTGGGCGGCCAGATTGTGCTGGCGGCCGCGCCTCCGCGCAAGGACGAGATCATGCGCTCGGTCGAGTACTACGAGAAGATTCTGCCCGGCCTGGGCGTGAAGGTTGAGCTCAACCATGCCGCTACCGCTGAGGACCTCAACGCCGCCGACGCCGCGATTGTGGCCGTGGGCGCGCACGACGTGGTCATCCCCGTTCCGGGTGCCGATTCGGACAAGGTCGTCTCGAGCTGGGACGTGCTGGCCGGCAAGGTGGAGCTCAGCGGCCGCGTCGCCGTCATTGGCGGTGGCCTGGTGGGCACCGAGACTGCCGAGTACCTGCTGCGGCACGGCTGCGAGGTGGCGATCGTGGAGATGCTCGACAAGATTGCCGCGGGCGAGTCCGAGACCATTCTGCCGCTGATCATGAGCGACTTTGCCGAGCACAACGTGGAGCAGCACGTGAAGACCCGTCTGACCGCCATTACCGACGAGGGCGTGGAGGCCATTCGCACCACCGAGGACGGTGCCGAGGAGCCGGTGAAGATCGCCTGCGATTACGTGGTGATGGCCGTGGGCTCCAAGGCCAACGCATTTGACCTGGACGGCGTGACGGTGCCCGTGACCTGCGTGGGCGACTGCTCGGGCGAGCGCACCGCCGACATTGCGAGCGCCATTCGCACGGCATATCACGCGGCCAACGAACTGTAGCTAACTTCGCGGCCAGGCGGGGCGGTAGCACGGACCCGCCTCGCCCGACTGCGTCCCATGGGGTGTCAACCGGGGCGGGGTCTGCAAGCGCAGCAGGTCCCGCCCTTTTTGTTTTGCTCCGGTGGATGGCAGTGCGCGGTAATCATGAGGAGTGAGGACATCTACTACCTTGCAGGCCGCTCAAAATTATTGGGGGAGGGGTTAATAATTATATCCTCTATACCAAAAGACATAAAGAGATGCCAACTTTGGTGACAAGCGAATGACGATTAGCTGCGAGTCAGCTACCAGCGTAAATAATCGATAAAGAAACGTCGTAAATTGGTGCCAAATGCCCAGATAACGCCGCGTCTATTTTAATTAACTGTTTTGAACAAACAGTAAAATGCTACTATCTAACTTGCACGTAAGAAAGCAGATTAACGGTTAAGGCTAAGAAGTGGCAGGTATGTCGGAAGCAACAAGGACTCGCACGCATGCGCCCGAGGTTAGGCAGCGCGCCGTCGAGATCCTCCAAGAGGGGGTCGGTCACCGCGCCCTCGCCGCAAAGCTTGGCATTCCCCAGGCCACGGCTCGTCAGTGGGCCCGCGCATATGCCGTGGGCGGTGCCGACGCCGTGCTCAACGCGGGCGCTCGTCATCACACCTATTCGTACGACGTAAAGCTCGCCGTGGTTAAGGACCGTCTGGAAAACGGCCTGACGGTTCGCGAGGCCATGATCAAACACAAGATTCCCAGCGAGTCTTCGGTCAAGGCTTGGTGCCGTCAGTACCGCGAGAGCGGTGAGTCCGCACTGGTCGATAAGCCGCGCGGTCGCAAGCCGCGCGTTAAAAAGGCGGAATAGCGAACGGGATGGTGCGCCCACAGGGGCGCATTTTTCTTGCCGCGCCAACTTTTTGGACCGGCGCGAGCCTATCGGGTCACTCTCCAAAGTGGTCAATAAACCGTGCGCAGTGGCCCGCGCGCCTGTTGCTGCGATAGGGGGGAGCGTCGCCTATCTGCTCCAAAGCGGACGTACCCTTGCCCCGTACGCCTAAAACTCCCCAGTTGACCGAAAACCTGTCGCCGCTATTCCTCAATTGAGCTATAACGTTAAACAATTGCAGCGTTTTTGCATGGGGGAGTGATGGTATGACGCTACTGTATTTCCTTACCCTGTTTCCGCTGGTACCGGCGCTGGGCATGCTGCTCGCGCGCGGTGACCGCGCCCGCGATGCGGTGGGGCTCATAGGCTCCGGCATTATTATGGCGGTGACAGTTGTAGTCGCCGTCATGTTTTTTGGCACGGGTCCGCAGAGCTTTGAGGTTGCCCCCGGCACCTCGCATGTGCTCTCGATCATCAGCTCCGTCATCGACGTAATTCTGTGCGCCGTCATCCTGTACAACGCGTACAAATATAGGAACGCGCTCACCACGGTGCTCGGCATAGTCCAGCTGGTGGGCTCGCTCGCCTTTGCAGTCATGACGCTGCCCGCGGCCGAAGCCGTCACGGCGACGCCGCTCTACCTGGACTACATGAGTGTGATCATGGTCCTCGCCGTCGGTATCGTCGGCAGCCTAATCTGCGTGTATGCCCTGGGCTACATGAAGGACTTCCAGGCCCATGACGAGCACGAGGCTGCGCTGCGCGGGCAGACCGCGCCCGACCGTCGCCCGCAGTTCCTGGCGCTCATGTTCCTGTTCCTCTCAGCCATGTTCGTCATCGTGACGAGCGACAACCTTGAGTGGCTGTTCTGCGGCTGGGAAATCACCACCGTGTGCTCGTTCCTCATGATTGGCTACACGCGCACGCCCGAGGCCATCAAGAACGCCTTTATCCAGATCATCCTCAACATGCTGGGCGGCATCGCGTTTTTGGCCGGACTCATGTACCTGCACGTCAACGGCATGCCGCTGACCATCTCGGGCATGATCGAGCTTTCCGGCGCCGGAACCGCGCAATCCGCGCTGCTGGTGATGCCGGTCGTCCTGCTGTCGCTCGCCGCACTCACCAAGGCCGCACAGATGCCGTTCCACACGTGGCTGTTGGGCGCCATGGTTGCCCCCACGCCCACGAGCGCCCTGCTGCACTCGTCAACCATGGTCAAAGCCGGCGTGTTCCTGATGGTCAAGCTGAGCCCGCTCTATGCCATCTATCCCGTGACCGGCTTTATGGTCACGAGTGTGGGTGCCATCACGTTTTTGCTCGCTGCCCTCATGGCCATCTCGCAGAGCAACGCCAAGCGCGTGCTCGCGTACTCCACCATTTCCAACTTGGGCCTCATCAGTGCTTGCTTGGGTGTCGGCGCGCCCGAGGCCGTATGGGCGGCCATCTTCCTGATCCTGTTCCACACGGTGGCAAAGTCGCTGCTGTTCCTGTGCGTGGGCACGGCCGAGCATCATATCGGCAGCCGCAATATCGAGGACATGGACGGTATGTTCAGCCGCATGCCGCACCTGACGCGCCTGATGATGCTGGGCATCATGGGCATGTTTGTGGCGCCGTTTGGCATGCTCGTGTCCAAGTGGGGCGCTCTGGTGGCGTTCGCGCAGACCGGCAACGTGCTCATGATCATGGTGCTTGCCTTTGGCTCGGCCGCGACGTTCTTCTTCTGGGGCAAGTGGCTTGCCAAGCTTTCGGGCGTCGACCCCACGGCTCAAAACGTTGAGGTCAATGTCCATAAGACCGAATGGATGGCCCTCAACACCATCGCCGCGCTGCTGATTCTGTGCTGCGTGGCGTTCCCGGTTATCTCGAGCGGTCTGGTGTCGCCTTACTTGGCCATGGTGTTTGGCCGCATGCCGTACGTTATTGGCAAGGACGCCATGTACCTGATGGTGGTTATCGTGGCGTTTATCGCCGTGGTGCTGCTGACTTCATTCCGAGTGAGCAACAAACCGCATGTAAACGTATATCTTTCGGGCGTGGGAACCGACAAATATCGCCATTTCCGCGGCTCGATGGGGCACGAGGTGAAGGCCGAAAAGCGCAATTGGTACTCGGAGGATGCCCTTGGCGAGAAGCGTATCGGCCCCGCGGGTAGCGTCGTGTGCTGCAGCATCATCCTGTTTGCGCTGCTGTGCTGCGCGTGGATTGGGCCCGAGCGGCTTGCCATGAGTGCGCCCTCGGTGCTGCGCGGTAAGTATTTCGAGGGCTCGGGCGTCGTGGGCATCTTTATTGGTACCGTGGCGTTTGCCTTGCTGGCGCCTTTGGTTGGTGGCCTGATCGACGGCGTTGACCGCAAGCTTTCGGCTCGCATGCAGGGCCGTGTGGGCCCGCGCCTGCTGCAACCGTTCTACGACGTTGCCAAGCTGCTGCGCAAGGCCCCCGCCAGCGTAAACACCATGGACGATACCTACATGGCGTGCGCGCTCATCTTTACCGTCGTGGGCGGCGGCATCTTTGTGTCGGGCTCCAATACGCTGCTGTGCGCCTTTATGGTTACGCTCGCCGCGATCTTTGTGGTGCTGGCGTCCGCTTCGACGCAAAGCCCGTTTGCCCAGGTCGGTGCCGACCGCGAGCTGCTGCAGGTTATGAGTTACGAGCCCGCCGTTTTGCTGATGAGTGTGGGCCTGTACCTTGCCACCGACAGCTTCGACTCCATCGCCGTGACGGGGCAGTCGGCCCCCATCATCGTGTACAGCGCGCCCATTTTCCTCGCACTGCTCGCGGTGCTTACCATCAAGCTGCGCAAGTCGCCGTTTGACCTTTCGTACTCACATCACGCGCATCAGGAGATTGTCCAGGGCGTCGCCACCGAGATGAGCGGCGGCACGCTGGCCAAGATGACCCTTATGCACTGGTGCGAGACCGTGCTGTTTTTGATGTGGGTGGGCATGTTCTTTGTCTGGGACAACCCGGTGAGCTGGGTCGTAGCCCTGGTCGTGATGGTCGCGACGTATTTTGTCGAGGTGCTGATCGATAACACCTTTGCCCGCAGTACCTGGCGCAGCTGCTTTAAGCTCGGCTGGGGCGTGGCGCTGGTGTTTGGCCTGCTCAACCTTATGCCCATCCTCGTCGACGTGTTTATTTAGGAGGCGGCATCCATGGATCATAAAATGTCGCGCTCGCCGTGGGTTATTCATTACGACGGCTCGAGCTGCAACGGATGCGATATCGAGGTGCTGGCCTCGCTCACGCCGCTGTTCGATGCGGAGCGCTTTGGCGTGGTCAATACCGGCAACCCCAAGCATGCGGACATCTTTTTGGTGACGGGCTCGGTCAACGCTCAGAACTTGCCCGTCGTGCGCCAGATTTACAACCAGATGCTCGAGCCCAAGTGCGTGGTGGCGTGCGGCATTTGCGCGTGTTCGGGCGGCGTATTCCGCGATGCCTATAACGTGATCGGCGGCGTGGACCGCGCGATTCCCGTGGACGTGTATGCGCCCGGGTGCGCCATTCGTCCCGAGACCGTGATCGATGCCATCGTGGAGGCGTGCGGCATCCTTGATCAGAAGGAGGCCGTGATGCGCGCCGGCGGTGACCCGCTTACCGTGGGCGGCGCTGCTACCTGGGATGGCGGCGTCGAGTTGGGCGAGGACGGGTTCGTGGCTGCAGCTGGGGCCGGGGCTGACGGTGCCGGTGACGCGCCTGCCGAGAAACCCGCAGCGCCCGTCGCTGCAAAGGAGGCCGAGTAATGCAAAAGGCAATCTACACTACCGTCGGGATCGATGAGCTGTTGCCGCATGTGCAGGCGCTCAAAGGTACCGGCGCGCGCTTTGTGCAGATGCATGCCGAGCGCTGTGTGGACGACGGATCGTATCGCCTGGTCTATACGTTTATCGACGTTCGTGCTGCTCAGGAGCATATTGCGCAGGACGGCAGCTATGCGATCGAGAACCTGATGGTTGAGGGAATTGATCAGTATCAGGAGATTCCGTCCATCAGCTCGTACTATCCGGCGGTATTTCCGTTTGAAAACGAAGCGCACGACCTATTCGGTCTTGCCATCACCGATATGCAGATTGACTTTAAGGGCTTTTTCTACCAGGTTTCGACTGCCGAGCCCATGAGCGTTATCACGCCCGAGGTGAAGGCCATGAAGGTCCGTGCTGCCGCCGAGGCCAAGGCGCGCAAGGCTGCGGCCGAGAAGGCCGCCGCCGAGAAGGCCGCCGCTGCCACGGCGGCTGCGGGGGAGGGCGCTGGCGATGCTGCGGGCGCTGCCGTCGCTCAGCCCGCTGCGGCTGCCGGCTCCGATGCCCAGCATGACGAGGCTGCCGCCAAGGCCGCGCTCAAGGCTGCCGAGCTGGAAGCAAAGCTCGCCGCCATGGATCCCGAGAAAGCGACCAAGGTCCGCGCGGCGCTTGCCGCCAAGGCCGCCCGCGACAGGCAGAAAGAGGAGGCGTAAGGTCCATGGCACATCGCTCCGTTATTCCGTTTGGCCCGCAGCACCCAGTGCTGCCCGAGCCGCTTCACCTGGACCTGGTGATCGAGGACGACCGCGTCATCGAGGCAATTCCGCAGATCGGCTTTGTGCACCGCGGACTCGAGAAGCTCACCGAAAAGCGCGATATGCACCAGTTTGGCTACATCGCTGAGCGCATCTGTGGCATTTGCGCCGTGGGTCACAGCTATGGCTATGCCAGCGCCTGCGAGCGCATGCTCGACATCGAGGTGCCCGGCCGCGTGCAGTATATCCGCACCATTCTGCACGAGCTTTCGCGCATCCACTCGCATCTGCTGTGGCTGGGCCTGCTCGCCGATGCCTTTGGCTTCGAGGCACTGTTCTATCGTTCGTGGACTCTGCGCGAGCAGATTCTCAAGATCTTTGAGAGCACTTGCGGCGGCCGCGTGATCCTTTCGATTAACGAGATCGGCGGCCTTAAGCACGACATTGAGGACTCCGAGCTGGCCGGCATTGTCCAGACGCTTGACGCCATGCGCCCCGACTACGAGGCCCTGGTGCATACGTTTTTGGACGACGACAGCTGCGGCGAGCGCTTGCATGGCGTGGGCGTGATCAGCAAGAAGGATGCGCTGGAGCTTTCGATGGTCGGCCCGTTCGGTCGCGCCTCGGGCGTGGACTACGACGTGCGCATGTTTGGCGACGGTGCCTATGCGGACCTGGCTGCGTTTGAGCCCATCGTTGCCACCGATGGAGACTGCTATGCTCGCTGCCAGGTGCGTTGTGCCGAGGTCACGCAGGCCATGGACATCATTAAGGAGCTTGTGGACAAGATCCCACACGACGGTATCGGCGGGCGCACCAAGCTTACGCCGGCCGACGGCGCGCGCGGCGAGGTTGTGATTGAGCAGCCGCGCGGCGAGGCGTATTACTATGTGCGCGGCAACGGCACCAAGAATCTGGACCGTTTTCGCGTGCGCACGCCGACGTCGCAAAACCTGGCAGGTCTGACGCATGCGCTGCAGGGCGTGCTCATTGCCAACGTGCCCATGATTATCCTGACCATTGATCCCTGCATTAGCTGCACGGAAAGGTAGGCGCGGCATGAGTTTGCTGACATTTGCCAAGACGGCCTTGGGCTCTATGGTCAAGCAGCCGGTCACGGTGTGCTATCCGCAGGAGAAGCTCGCGGCGCCCAAGCGCCTGCGCGGGCACATCGTCAACGACATGGACGTGTGCATCTGCTGCGGCATGTGCGTGCGCCGCTGCCCGGCGGGCGCGCTCGCGGTCGATCGCAAGGGTGGAACGTGGTCGATCGACCCGTATGCCTGCGTGGTGTGCGGTGAGTGCATCGAGAGCTGCCCCAAGCACTGCCTGACTATGGACACCGCTCGTACTCCAGTTGCGGCGAATAAGACTCCCACGGTAGAAACCAAGCCGGAATAGCGCTGGAATAGGGGCCGGTGGGGCAAAATGCCCCACCGGCCCCGCGCTTAAACGCGCGGTTGTGCCGTCGCGAACAAAACTATGCCGGATTACGGGGCTGGATAGCGAACCTCCGACCATACAGAAAATCCCAAAAACAAAACCGCAGGTAGACTGCTTGCCGTTTTTCAATATTTGTGGGTATGGATGAGGGCTCCGACTTCAGCCCCGTAATCCGGCATAGTTTTGAAATGGCACCATATCCATAACAGCCCTTGGTTTCCCGTGGACAGAGGAAAACGGATCATTTTGGCCTCGCGAGGACATCCGCGTGACCCGTTCGCCATGAAATGGGCCTATCTACTACGTTTGGGTGGCTACCCTCAACCACGGCGAAAAATGCGAAAAGAAAACCTCAGGTAGAACGCTTGCGGTTTTTCGTAAAACGCGGTTATTGTCAGGGGTGTCGGGTTAAACGTAGTAGATGGGCCGGTTTCGTGGCGAGCGTTACCAACTGATCCCCCGGGGACGGAGGAAAACGGATCATTTTTGCCTGATGGCTCCGAGTCGCACCCGTTTTCCTGCGAAAACCCTCGTGTCTCAACTTTGGTGAGACATTTGTCTCACGCCCAAAACCGAATCTGGAACGTGTGTCACCTGCCCTAATTGTGTTTCATTCCGTAACTTTAGGCTGATGCAAGGCCTGAGACCGCGAGAAGGGAGACACGATGGGTAAGTACACGAGGGGTTTCTTGGCGGTGATACTTGCCGTAGTGCTGGTATTGCCAGCTGCAGCATTTGCCATGCTGCCCGAGGCCAACGCCAGGTCCAGCACCGGAATGGACGGACCGACAATGGCCGGAAAGGTTGTCGACCCCGACACCAGCGGACGCTGGGAAATCTGGGCAGCCGGCCACGGCGGTAATAAAGTAACAACCCAAAACGTCGGTCGAATCTGGACTGACAAGACGGTTAAGGCAACCGGGGAAAACGAAGAGTCGGACTTTTTGACCACGCTTTCGGCCATGTCCTCGACGTCTAATTCAACCGTGACGGTCACCACGCCGCTCGACATCGTGATGGTGCTGGATGCTTCTGGCTCGATGGATCGCGCTATGGGCGATACCGACAGCACTAAGCGCGTTACGGCTCTGAAGAACGCTGCCTATAGCTTTATTGATACCATTGCCAAGCAAAACAAGGGTATCGAGGGTGTCGATAGGCAACACAGGGTTGCCATTGTTAAGTTTGCGGGTGATAAGACCGATAAGATCGGCAACGACACGTACGATAAACGGGAATTTGGTAGAACTAATACCTACAACTACTCCCAGGTAATGGCGGGCTTGACCAATTGCTCCGGCGCCGGCGTGACTGATCTTAGGGAAACAATTAAGGCAATTAAACCAGCTGGTGCCACGCGCGCCGACAATGGCCTGCAGCTGGCAGAAGGCATCACTTCTGGTCGCGCGGACGCCAAGAAGATTGTTGTGTTCTTTACCGATGGCACGCCAACGAGCTACGACGAGTTTGATTCTAAGGTCGCTAACGATGCCGTGACGGCTGCCAAGAACATGAAGGACAGCAAGGCCACCGTTTATACCATCGGCATCTTTAGTGGAGCGGACCCTGCTGCCGATCCCTCGAAAAAGGGGACAAGCGACGTCAACAAGTTTATGCACGCCGTTTCGAGCAACTACCCCAATGCCACGGCATGGGATACTCATGGTGCCCGCGCGGAAAATTCCGACTACTACAAGTCGGCGACCAATGCCGAAGAGCTCAAGAAGGTCTTCGATGACATCTCTCAGGCCATCACATCGGAGCCGCCTTATCCGACCGAAATCCATAAGGGCTACGACGAGACCAAGTCCGGCTACATCACGTTTACCGACGAGCTAGGCGACTTTATGCAGGTCGACGGATTTGCCGAAGTCGTCATCAACGGCACGCCGTTTACCAAGGCGAGCAAGACGGTCAACAAAGAGACCAATACCGACACCTACGAGTTCGCCGGCAAGGCAAAAGACCTGCTCATTACCGTGCAGCGCGCCGGCGATGACAATCCCCAGAAGGGCGATATCGTAACGGTCAATATTCCTGCGTCGTTGATTCCGCTGAGTCACTTTAAGACCGTAGACGGCAAGCTTTCGGTCGACAGCGTTAAGCCCATTCAGGTGAAGTATGCCTCGAGCGTGAAGAGGGACGCCCTCGATAACCTGTTTACGCCTGAGAAGGTAGCAGGGCTCAAGGACTACATCGAGCATAGTACGACTGTCGTTGACGGCACCAAGACCGTGAGCTTCTACGCGAACAAGTGGAGCGGTGGTGCGTTGGGCGATACGGTTGCGACCTTTGAGCCGGCCGACACCAACCGCTACTACTACTTCCAGAAGCAGACTCCCATTTACGCGGATAAGGACTGCACGCAGCCTGCAAAGAATTCGCTGACAGATACTGGCACCTATTATTACAAGGATGAGTTTGAGGAGCAGGGCTCGAACAACGAGGCCAAGCCCACCACCGCCGTCATCGAGTTCATCGGTGGCGACGCTACCAAGTTTGACGGCGCTATAGTTGCCGACAAGGACGGAAACCTGTCGTTTAGCGTGGGAACCGCGCGCCTGGCCTTTATCGATGAGCTCCACACCACCAAGAAGAGCGTGGGCGGCAACAACACTGGTACCGCGACCGACGTTCTCAACCCCAAGTGGAATAACGTGTCCGCCAAGGCGACCGCGACGCATGTCAATTCCTACCTGGGCAACAACGGTAAGATCAGCTTTGCGTATGACATGACGCCGGCAATGGTGAACACCAAGGCCAGCTTTGGTCTGACCAAGGTGCTCGAGGGTCGCGACCGGACGAATGCTGACGCGTTTGAGTTTGGCCTGACGTCCGAGAACGGCGCCCCGATGCCTACGACTACGACTGCGATCGTGCGCAAGGCCGACCTGGACGCCCGGGGCAAGGCTGCCATCGACTTCGGTACGATCGAATACACCAAACCTGGCACGTACGTCTATAAGGTCAGTGAAAAGCACGCCGGGACCACGATTGACGGCATCGCCTACAGCGGTAACGTCGCGGAGATCACCGTGACGGTGAGGCCCAATAAGAAGGGCGAACTGAGCGCTGACGTGAAGGTGACCTCGGGTGAGACCGAGTTCAAGAACGTCTACGCTTCGGATCCTGTTGAGTCCAGCGTTACCGACCAGATTGCCGTGGCCAAGTCCCTGACCGGGCGCGACTTGGCGGAAGGCGAGTTCAGCTTTGAGCTGCTCGAAGTCGTGGGCAAGGAAGTTAAGCCTGTCGAGACCGTTGCAAACGGCGCCGACGGTAAGGTGACGTTCAGCGCCATCAAGTACACCGAGATCGGCCAGCATACCTACAAGCTGCGCGAGGTCAAGGGCGACGCCGGCGGCATCACCTACGACAATACGGTCTACACTGTCGTGACGACCATTGCCGATAACGGCAAGGGCCAGCTGGTCGCTACGCACGAGCTGAGGGGCGCCAAGGACGTCAAGAACATCGAGTTCAAGAACGCCTACACCACGAATGCTGCCGAGGCATCGCTTGCGGGCATCAAGAACCTGCAGGTCGCCGACGGCTTGACCCCGGCTGACATTGCCGGCAAGTTCACCTTTACCGTGACCGGTGAAGAGGGTACACCCATGCCCGTGAACGCGCGCGTAACCAATGATGCCAAGGGCAAGGTCGACTTTGGCAAGATCACCTTTACGCTCGACGACCTTAACAAGGCTCTGGGCGAGAAGCCCGAGAAGCGCGAGCACACCTTTACCTACACCGTGACCGAGTCCGGCGAGGTCGCTGGCGTGACCAACGACGACAGGCCTTCACGCACGGTTTCCTTCACCGTGACCGATGACGGCAAGGGCAATCTGAGCGTATCCCGCAAGCCGGACGGCGATGTGGCATTTACGTTCACCAATACCTATAACGTGACGCCTGTCGAGACGAGCGTTACCGACCAGATCACCGCGAACAAGGTCCTGACCGGGCGTGAGCTCAAGGAAGGTGAGTTCTCCTTTGAGCTGGTCGAGGGCGACGAGGTCGTCGCCAAGGGTACCAACGCTGCTGACGGCACGATTGCCATGGACAAGATTGCCTACGACAAGCCCGACAAGCACACCTACACGCTGCGCGAGGTCAACGGTGGAACCACCAGCAAGGGCATCACCTACAGTGACGCCAAGTACACCATCGAGACCACCATCACGGACAACGGCGACGGCACCCTCAAGGCCGAGCATGTCCTGAAGGAC
>ENA-OYZZ01000515-OYZZ01000515.1-human-gut-metagenome-genome-assembly--contig:-NODE-515-length-17164-cov-5.501724_pt1 | contig 17164 bp, 6 predicted proteins | sample MGYA00244199_ERZ653482 | MGnify/ENA primary metagenome ERZ653482 (study PRJEB26926, sample SAMN06165036) | human gut metagenome | biome: ENVO:00009003; feature: ENVO:2100002; material: ENVO:00002003...
AAGCGATTCCGTAAATGGGGCGGTATTCCGACGGGTATCACACAGAACGTAAAAGACCTGCTTGCCAGCCGTGAGATAGAAAATATCTTTGAAAACTCTGACTTTATCCTGATGTTAAACCAGGCATCCGGTGACAGGCAGATTCTTGCAAAGCAGTTGAACATTTCACCACATCAGCTTTCTTATGTTACCAACAGTGGAGAAGGTGAGGGACTGGTCTTTTATGGCAGTACCATTATCCCGTTTAAGGATAAATTTGATAATTCTCTGATGCTGTATGCGTTGATGACTTCTAAGCCAGATGAGGTGGAGAAGCGTAAAAAACTTGGTATCGGAGAAAGAGACGATTAAAAAATATAAAAAACAAAATAGAACAAAAGCAGGGGATGAGCCGGGAAAGGATTTCCGGCCTTTTTTCTGCCCAAAAATGAAATGGAGGATTACTACATGAGAGATTATACGAATTTTGAGAGATGCAATGGAGAACCTTGCTGTGTATTTGCAGAGAGGATCTGTGCAGACAATTATAAAGAACTTTTAGAAAAAGGAAAGGACAGTAACGGGGAGGAGGTGTTTGGCGAGATGTTAGATGATCTGCTGTATTTAGCGGAACTGATTGACTTTATGGGGATTACTTCCTATCTGGCTGCAAAAGGAACATTGAGTGAAAGACTTACAGATAAGCTGACAGATTCCATTGCAGGACTGGCAGATGAGGTACTGGAAAAATGGGAGAACTATCAGGATAAAGCAGAATAACAGGTAAACAGTAAAGGGGATGGTGAGATTTGCAGGAGCATGAGTATAAGGCGAGAGATAAAACCGTCCAGAAGATGAGCCGTGATGGTCTTAGAGAAGAGAATCTTCGGAATAAAGAAGAAAAAAGGATCACTGGACGGGACATGGATACAGAGGTTTCCCGTAGTGAAAAAAAGGATGAACTGGATTTCAGTAAGAGAAGGCGTGAGCATATCAATGAAAAAATGGAAACAGAACATTCGGAGCAAAGTTCCAAAAAAACCAGATATAGTAGAGAACCTGTACTGGATGAGGAGTCAGAACAAGATATAGATGGAAAACTGGATGGGGAACAAGTAGCCGATGAAAGCACAGCTGCAACGAAATCCGCATTTCGCAGTGAGAGCATCCGTGGACAGCCAAGGGGAGAACGGGCTTATCTGGAAACGGTTGCAGACAGCCGGGATCTCCGTAAGAAAAAGATGGTCAGAGATTATGCGTCAAAAGAAAGACGGAAGGAAAAGGAGGCTTCCGAAGAAAGCAAGACGGCAAAGAGAGAAGCTGCCCGGTACAGGGAAACTTCAGAAGTGGCAGAAGAGTCTCTGGATGGATTTTCGGAGGAGATCAAAGGCAAATCGAAGCGGGAACGTGTGCTGAAAGAACAGCGGAAAAAGAGTTCCAGATTATCGTTTGGCGATGAAAGTGATGGCATGGTACATGGAGCCGGTATCGGTATCCGAAGTTCTGCATCTGCCGTGAAAGATGCTGCGGCTACGGCGGCTCATTGGAAAACCCATGAGGCAGAAGAGGATAATGCTGCGGTAGAAGGGGCACACCGGGCAGAGCTTGCAGGAGAAAGCCTTGCAAGAAAATCCATTTATACAAGGGAACGCTTAAAGCAAAGGAGAGAACAGTCAAAAAGACTGAAAGAAAGCGTTCTTGATGAAGCAGAAAAAAGCAGGCTGATGTTTGAAGCTGTCTATGGAAATGAAGCAAAAAATATGGTGAAGAAGGAAGCGGAGCAGAAAAGGAAATCTGCATTGCAAAAGCTGTTCCAGAAGAAACGTTATCAGAAACAGTATCAGGCAGCAAAGCAGAGTAAAAAGGCAAAGGATGCGGCGATTACTTCAGCACAGAAATTTACAGAGAAAGCAAAAGATGCAGTCAAAATGATTGCGGCACAAAACCGTGGGATTTTTGCTACAGTTGCTATCTTTGGATTGATCTTTGTCTTGATTGCAGCAAGTTTTACCAGCTGCAGTGCATCCCTGCAGGGAGCTTCGTCTGCCATTATCTCCACCAGTTATTCCAGTACAGATGAGGACATTTATGCCGCTGAAAATGCATACCGGGCATTAGAAGAAGCCTTAAATACGCAGATCAATCAGATGGAATCCACGCATCCGGATTACGATGAATACCGGTACCAGATTGATGAGATCGGTCATAATCCATATCAGCTGATCTCTTATCTGACCGTAAAATACGGTGGTTTTACTTATGATGAAGTAGCAGAGGAGATAGAGTCCATTTTCCGTCAGCAGTATGGTATTACGACAGATTCTACCAGAGAGACAGTTACCGAAACAAAGACAGTCCGGGTAGGAGAATCACTGGGACAGGTTGTCACCAGTGGGTATTGTAACTGCTCCATCTGCTGTGGGCAGTGGAGTGGAGGACCGACAGCCAGCGGTGCGATGCCGACAGCCAATCATACGATCGCAGTAGATGCATCGAATCCTTTTGTACCGATGGGAACCCATGTCATTATGAATGGTGTGGAATATGTAGTAGAAGATACCGGAGCTTTTGCAAGATATGGTGTTCAGTTTGATGTTTATTATGATAACCATGCAGCAGCTTCCGCACATGGGCACCAGACATGGGAGGCATACATAGCAGACAGCAATGGAAGCCAGGAAGTGCAGGTTACGACAACGAAAGAAGTAAACCGTCTGGATGTGACGATGACAAACCGCAATCTGGATACCGTATTGAGAAGCCGCATGACGGAAGAAGAACAGGAAAGGTACGATGCGTATAACAAATATTATGGAAATCGTGATTACCTGTTTGACTTAAACAGCATACCCACCGGAAGTGGAGGCTTTGGTTATACCATACCGGCAGATGCTTTATCTGATCCACAGTTTGCAAAGATGATCCGGGAAGCAGAGAAATATCTGGGAGTTCCTTATGTCTGGGGTGGCTATTCCCCAAGTGGATTTGATTGTTCCGGATTTGTAAGCTGGGTTATCAATAATTGTGGAAATGGATGGAATATTGGAAGATGTACTGCCGATGGACTTCGTTCTCACTGTTCGCAGGTATCTCCATCGGAAGCAAAACCGGGAGACTTGATCTTCTTCCAGGGAACCTATAACACAAGTGGAGCGAGTCATGTTGGAATCTACGTTGGAAATAACATGATGATCCATTGTGGTAAGCCGGTGCAATATACAAGTATCGCAAGTGCCTACTGGCAGGAACATTTTATGGCATTTGGTCGTCTGCATTAGAGGAGGTGACAGGCAGATGAACATGAAATTGAAAAAGATTCTGGATGATATTCAGAAAACAGAGGATAAGATTGCAGAGCTTCAGGAACATTTGAAACGGCAGAATACTTTAAAACAACAGATGGAAGATATGGAGATTATCAAATCATTTCGTTCTATGAAGCTGGACAGCCGGGAGCTGCTGGTACTGCTTGACGGGATTCAGAAAGGAACCGTTATGATTCAGATGAATGAGGACGGCGGTATCACAGTGGAAGATCCCAAGGAGACACCCCAAAAAGAAAGCGATAACAGACCACCTGTGGGGCAGGTGGCAGAAAGAGAGGTTTTAGACGATGAGGAATAAAGTGGTAAAGAAACTTCTGATGATTGCTATGGCGGTAACAATGATTTCGGGAACATCCCTTGCTACTGTTTATGCAAATGCAAATCCACCGGCAGAAGAGACAACAACAGAAAAGAGTAAAGATACGGAGAAAGCAGAGGATACGGGAAGAGTTACCGGAGAAAGTAATAATTCTGCTTTTTCCACACCGGGAAATGCCCAGCTTGTAGATGATAAGGAAAATGATGATACAAAACAGTTCCTTACTATCCAGACGAAAAAGGGGAATACTTTTTACATGGTCATTGACCGTTCCAGTAATACAGAGAATGTGTATATGATGTCTCTGGTCGATGAGAATGATCTGGCAGAATTTCTGGATGAAACAGAAAAAGACAAGGAAACTGAAGAATCAACCGTAGTGATCCCGGAAACCACACCGGAGACTACACCAGCAGCAGAGGAGGAAACCGAAGTGAAGAAAGAAGAGAAAAGCGGAATGAATGTGAAAGGTCTTGCAGCTATTGTAGTTGCAGCAATCTTAGGCTTTGCAGGAATCGCAGTCTATAAGAAACATGGACGCAGTAAGGATGAAGATTATGTAAGTGAACAGCTTGAATTTTCAGACGGTCCGTATGTAAATGAAGAGGACGATGAAAAAGAAGAATAAGCGTTTTTAAGAGATGGAAACAGTAATAAGGACAGAGGCAGCCAGAAATCTTGGCTGCCTTTTTTGGTAGAAAGGAAAGGATTATGTCTAAATTTTTAGTGATCGCAGAGAAGCCAAGTGTAGCACAAAGTTATGCGAAAAATCTGTCCGCTTATAAGCGGGAGGACGGTTATCTGGAGGGAGAAAGCTGTATTGTCAGCTGGTGCTTAGGACATCTGGCAGAATACGCACAGCCAGAGGAATATGACCCGAAATATGAAAAATGGCAGTTCGATGATCTGCCAATCCTTCCAGAAGCATGGAAGCTGAAAGTTTCCAAGGATAAAAAGAAGCAGTTTGATGTCTTAAAAGGTCTGATGAACCGAAGCGATGTGGAATATCTGGTCAATGGCTGTGATGCAGGAAGAGAAGGAGAACTGATCTTTCAAAGGGTGTATGTGCTTGCCGGATGCAGGAAACCAGTGAAACGTCTGTGGATCAGTTCGATGGAAGATGCCGCCATTCAGAAAGGTTTCCAGACAATGAAAAGTGAGGAAGAATATAAGAATCTCTGTATGGCTGCGGTGTGCAGGGCACAGGCTGACTGGCTGATCGGAATGAATGGAACCAGAGCATACACCACGAGATATTTTAAACGATTGGTTGTGGGCAGGGTACAGACCCCAACCCTTGCCATGCTTGCAGAACGGCAGGAGAGGATCGAGCATTTCCAAAAAGAAGCGTTTTATAAGGTAGCACTGACAGATGGAAAACTTACAGTAGTTTCTGAGAACATTGCAAATGAAGAAGCTGCGGATCTGCTTGCAGCGTTATGTAATGGTTCGACCGCTGTGGTCACACAGATGAAGAAAGAATGTAAGAAATCATTTCCGCCGAAACTTTATGATCTGACAAGCCTGCAGAGAGAAGCCAACCGTTACTTTGGATATACAGCGAAACGTACACTGGATATGTTACAGGAATTATATGAAGAAAAACTGGTTACTTATCCAAGAACAGACAGCCAGTTTGTAACGGAGGATATGAAAGATTCGGTAGAGGAACTGGTAGAAAAAATGCCAGTATTACTTTCGTTTGTAGATTATGGACAGTTGGGGCATGGCATAAAAAGGGTAATCAACAATGCAAAGGTATCTGATCACCATGCGATTCTTCCGACGAAAGAAGCCGTGGAGAAAGGAATTGCTGATTTACCGTCAGATAAAAAGAATCTGATGATGCTGATCTGTCAGCAGCTGGTACAGGCAACCGGAGAAGAGTATCTCTATGAGCAGACGGATATTACGGTAAAGTGCCAGGAACAGGATTTTAAAGCCAGAGGGAAGATTCCAGTACAGATGGGATTTAAGAAAGTAGAAAAGGCATTTAAACAGCTGTGTGTCAAAACGGAACCAGTGGAAGAAAAGGAAAAAGAGACTTCGATTCCTGCTGGGTATGAAGAAGGAATGCGGCTTTTTCCAGTAAAAGCGGATAAAACCACACATTATACCTCTCCGCCGAAACCATTCAATGAAGATACGCTTCTTGCTGCAATGGAAACAGCCGGTAATAAGGAGTTTGATTCTGAAACAGAAAAGAAAGGGCTGGGGACTCCGGCAACAAGGGCAAGTATCATTGAGAAATTGGTTTCTTCCGGTTATGCACAGAGAAAGGGTAAGCAGATATTACCAAGTACCGAGGGAAAGGAATTAGTAAAGATCATGCCAGAGTATCTGAAATCAGCAGTAATGACTGCGGAATGGGAGAACCAGCTGTTGATGATGGAAAAAGGACAGATTACAGATACTCAGTTCATGGGAGAGATTACTTCTCTTGTCCGTAAGATTTTAGAGGTATGCAGGGAGATACCAGAAGAGGAATGCAGGAGATTTCAGACTGCGAGGGAAGTGATCGGCAAATGCCCGGTCTGTGGCTGTGATGTTTTCGAGGGGAAACAGAATTTTTACTGCTCAAACCGTCAGTGTGATTTTGCTCTTTGGAAAGAAAACCGCTTCTTAGGAAGCATGGAGAAAAATCTGGATAAAAAGATGGCAAGAGAACTTCTTGATAAGGCTTGTACCCATGTAAAAGGTCTGTATTCTAAAAAGAAAGATATGAAATTTGATGCAGATCTGTTACTCACACTGGAGGATGGCAAGCCGAGATTCCATCTGGAATTCCCAAAGAAGAAAAAGAAATAAGACAAGGAGGTAAAGCGATATGTCTAAATTACAGGACATCCGGGATCTGGCACAGGAACATGCGGTATCAGTGAGCGGTTCCCCCAGAGACTGGATGGATTATATGGACACAGCATCAAGGTTATATCGTTATTCTTTTTCAGACCAGCTTCTGATCCATGCACAGCATCCGGAAGCAACGGCCTGTGCATCACTGGAATTATGGAATGAAAAGATGTTCCGATGGGTGAACCGTGGTGCAAGGGGAATCGCCCTGCTTGATGAAACAGGGCAGCATACCAGACTTCGTTATGTGTTTGATATTTCGGATACCCACATGGTAGCCGGGGGCAGAAGCCCGTATCTGTGGCAGATGCAGGAACACCAGAGAGAAGAGATTCTCACCCATCTGGCAGAGGTCTATGCTCTGGAAGAAAAGGATACAGCAACTTTGCAGGATGCATTGATGGCAGTCGCAAGGGAAATGGTCAGTGATAATCTGGAGGAATACCTGGATGGATTGGAATATGCTGTAGAAGGTACTTATCTGGAAGATCTGGATGAGGTGACGATCCGCAGTGATTTCCGTCAGCTGGCAACAGACAGTGTTTACTATCTGCTTTCCAGGCGATGCGGGCTTGACCCGATGGAACTTCTGGAAGAAGAGGACTTCATGCATATCACAGATTATAACCGCCTGTCTGTTCTCACCTTCCTTGGAAATGCAACAAGCCAGCTCAGTGAAAGTATTCTGATTGATATTGGAAAGACCGTACATAAAATTTCTCTGGAAGAAGCGAGAAAAGAGGTTGAAATTTCCAATGAAAGGAATTATAATAACTTTACCACGTTAATGCGTGAAACTAAAAACCGGGATGCAGAAACGAAAAAAGAAGAAAATATTGAAAATGAAGGAGGAACCGATTATGGAACTGACATATCATCGCAAGGGAGATTACCTGTTTCCGAATCTGACCGTCGAAGAGGAAGAAGTGACGATCGGGAAATACGGGATGCTGCGGAGGACATTTCTGAAGGAACACAGGAACAGCCTTTATCAGAGCCTGTTCCTGACCGGGAAGCTGAACAGCCATCTGGAACAGATCGAGAAAGCGGCACAGGAGAGAATGGACAGCCAGATGGAGAAATTACTGGAGAAGAATCCGGCACCGGACAAGGAAGCAGATCCGATGGCATGGACAGCACACATGAACGCACTGATGGCAACAGCGGAAGAGAGCATCTTGACGGAATTGGTATACAGTTAGTCGAAGATACAAGAGAAGATGGATTGAGTAAAGCAGAGGAAGAGATCGCCTCTGCTTTATCTTTGCCCGAATATCCAACCGTAAATGAACAAAGACGGCAGATCGAGGAGAGGGCAGCTGCCCTTTATGCCGGAGAAATCCCGATTCCAGAGGAAGTTGTCGATGAGATTTTACGGACAGGAGGAAATCGGAAAGCCAGCCAGCTCCGGATCATCTATAATTTCATGAGTGAACAGACACCGGAGGAATATACGGAGTTTGTGAAGCGTGAATACTGTAAAGGTGGAAAAGGTTTTCAGATTGATGGAAATGAATATTCAGTCTGGTTTGATGAAACCGGGATGCAGATCGCAGTGGGGCATACGGTTACAGACCATATCTTAGATAAGGCATTTTTATCATGGGAAGATGTCAGCGGACGTATCCATCAGCTTTTAGACCAGGGTGAATATGCACCACAGTCTGTATTGGATGCGGCAAGAAGTAATGCAGTAAAAGAACATGCCCAGGCTCTTGCCTATATGAAAGGGGATATGGCAGAAGGAGTAGCGGAGATTGTTTTCGACGAAGAGGACTTACCACATCTTCGCAGTATCTACCCGGAGATCACGGATTATCTGGAAGAAAAATTGGAAGATCCCCAGTGGCTTTCGGAACTGAATGAAAGACTGGATGCACTGGCAGAAGCCTATGAAGAAAATCATTCCATTATGCGTTTCCATCATTATAATCCTGTAAATATCTCAAAGCAGTTTCAGAAGTTTGCGGATGAGGTCATCCCTTATCAGGCTAGGGACGGGTTTGCCTGGAAAGAACATCCGATGTTCATTACGCAGGATGAGATTGATGCTTATCTTGCAGGAGGTGGAGCGTATTCGCAGGGCAGGCTTAGGACGTATTCCTTTTATCTGTTGCATGAAGATGAAAGAGCGAGGACAGGTTTTATCAAGGAACAGTATGGGATCGGTGGAAGCAGTCATGCACTTTCCGGTGCCGATGATTCACACGCAAACTATGATGGAAAAGGATTGTTTCTTGCAAGAGGTGCTTATGGGAATCCATATACGTCAGTTTTATTATCCTGGAATAAAGTTGCAAACAGAGTAGCTTATCTGATAAAGAATGACCAGTTCCTGCAGGCAGAAGATTATGCTCGTATGCCGGAATATGAACGGGAGCAGATGGCAAATAAGGTACTCCGTTTTTATGACCGTCTTCCGGAAGAGGTGGACAGACCATTTACGGAGGACTTCTTCTGGGAAAAACCAGGAAAAGAAATGGTGGCAGTTTTAGAGAATCCAAAGCAGACAGAAGAACTGTTACAGAAGATGGATGCAGCATTGGCAGCTCTTCCATTGGATTTTGAAGCGTATGGGACAAACTACCAGCAGAAAACAGAACTTCTTTCCGAACTCCACCAGTATGCAGAAGGAACCTATACGATATTCCCGACACCGGAAGTAGAACCGTCTTTTGTGGAACCATCCGGGCACCAGATGACCATGTTTGATTTCTTAGATACTAAGTCGGTAACAGAACCGACCGTAGTAGATATGTCAGATGTAGAGGAAATAGAAGAGGAAGAGGTTACTGCCGAAGAATCTATTTCAGAGAGTCAGGAGCAGGAAATAATAGAAACTTCTGAGGAACAGAAAGAACCAGAAGAAGAGGCAACAGCTAAAACAGCAGAAGAACTGGCGGAGTCCTGGGATGAAGGTGTTTTTGCGTATCAGGGGTATCATTTTGAAGCAGTAGGGGTATTGCCGGAAGGAATAGAAGGAAAAGATCTGGTTGCACAGACCCGTTCCAATACAGAACTGCATTTATCAACCTACCATACAGAAGATTTCCCTAAATATTCCTATGATGATTTTTATGCAGTCAGCAATGCACCAACTGCCGATGTGTTCCGGTGTCTGGAAACCGGACGTAATTATATTCCCGGAGAAAATGAACTGTTTGGATATGAGGGAGAATTCCAGCCATATTTAAAACCGGAAACAGAAAAGATTGTAACAGAACCGCACAACTTCCGTATCCAGGATAATGACCTTGGTGCAGGCGGACCGAAAGCAAAGTATAAGGCAAATATGGAAGCCATCCATTTGTTACAGACTTTGGAGAAAGAAGAGCGTCTGGCAACCCCTGAAGAGCAGGAAATCTTATCCCGTTATGTTGGCTGGGGTGGTATCCCACAGGCATTTGAGGAGAGTAACAGCAGCTGGGCGAATGAGTATCTGGAATTAAAGAATACCTTATCACCGGAAGAATACAGTGCAGCAAGGGCATCGACCTTAAATGCTTTTTATACATCCCCGACCGTGATCCGAAGTATGTATGAAGCATTGGAAAACATGGGACTGAAACAGGGAAATATCCTGGAGCCGTCCTGTGGTGTCGGTAACTTTATGGGACTGATCCCGGAGAGTATGAGCAAAGCTAATATGTATGGCGTGGAACTCGACCCGGTTTCGGGCAGAATCGCAAAACAGCTTTACCAGAAAAACAAGATTGCTGTGCAGGGATTTGAGGAAACCAGTTATCCAGACAGCTTTTTTGACTGTGTGATAGGCAATGTTCCATTTGGGGCGTATCAGGTCAGTGACCGCAGATATGACCGGCATCATTTTATGATCCATGATTATTTTATTGCAAAATCCCTTGATCTGGTGCGTCCCGGCGGCGTAGTGGCTGTGGTAACTTCCAGTGGAACGATGGATAAGCAGAATCCGGCAGTGAGACAGTATATCGCAAACCGGGCAGAATTGCTTGGAGCCATCCGATTACCGAATAATGCGTTCCAGAGAAATGCCAATACCAGTGTTGTTTCTGATATTCTGTTTTTCCAGAAAAGGGACAGGGTATCCATTGAGGAACCGGAATGGTTAAATCTAAAGGAAACACTGGAAGGCTATTCAGTCAATGCTTATTTTGCAGAGCATCCGGAAATGGTGCTTGGTGAGTTTACTACAGAAAGTACCCAGTATGGAAAGCAGGAAGTGACCGTAAAACCAAAAGAAGGCATTACCTTAGAAGAACAGTTAAAAGAAGCGATTAGGAATATCCATGGCACGATCACGGAACTGGAACTTTCGGATACAGAGTTAGAAGAGGATGTTGTCTCTATCCCGGCAGACCCGGATGTAAAGAATTTCAGTTTTACCGTAGTGAATGAGGAAGTCTATTACCGGGAAAATTCTGTGATGAACCGCATGGAGCTTCCGGCAATGACAGCGGAACGTGTCAAAGGGATGGTGAAGATCCGTGATGTTACGAATGAACTGATCCGGTGTCAGATGGAAGAGGGAAGCGATGAACAGATCACAAAGCTGCAGGGAAAACTCAATGAAGAATACGATACCTTTACAGCAAAATATGGTCTTATCAGCAGCAATGCCAATAAGCGGGCATTTAGTCAGGACAGCAGTTATTGTCTTTTGACTTCTCTGGAATTTCTGGATGATAAGGGAGAACTGAAACGGAAAGCGGATATTTTTACCAAAAGAACAATCCGCAGGGCAGAAACGGTAACTTCCGTGGATACTGCCAGTGAAGCACTTGCGGTTTCCATTGGTGAGAGGGCAGGCGTTGACCTTTCTTATATGGCACAGCTTTCCGGGAAAACAGAAGAGGAGCTTACCGAAGAACTGGCAGGAGTAATTTTTAGAAATCCAATCAGTGAAAAGTGGGAGCCATCGGATGAATACCTTTCTGGAAATGTAAGGGAGAAGTTGCAGATCGCAAAACAGTTTGCCGAACACCACCCGGAATACCAGGTGAATGTGCAGTATTTGGAGCAGGTACAACCAAAAGATCTGGATGCGTCAGAGATTGAGGCAAGACTTGGAGCAACCTGGATTTCAGAGGATTATATCACACAGTTTATGGCAGAGACATTCCATACTCCAAGATATTATGTAGGGGACAAAATTAAAGTCCAGTATGCAGAAGTGACCGGACAGTGGAATGTTATGGGAAAAAGCGTAGACAGTTATGGAAATGCTCTTGTAACCTCTACTTATGGAACACAGAGAGCCAATGCATACCGCCTTTTGGAAGATGCTCTAAATCTCCGGGATACCAAGATTTATGACACGATACAGGATGCGGATGGGGAACATCGGGAACTGAACCGAAAAGAAACGATGCTGGCACAGCAGAAGCAGGAACTTATCAAAGAGGAATTTAAGGAATGGATATTTAAAGACCTGCACCGACGGGAAGATTTATGTAAGATTTATAATGAACGTTTTAACAGTATCCGGCCACGAGAATATGATGGAAGCCATATTCAGTTTGTCGGCATGAACCCGGAGATCACCCTGATGCCGCACCAGAAAAATGCAGTGGCTCATGTGCTGTATGGAAATAATACGTTACTGGCTCATTGCGTAGGAGCAGGGAAGACGTTCCAGATGATCGCAGCCGGTATGGAATCAAAACGGCTGGGACTCTCACAAAAGAATCTTTATGTCGTGCCAAACCATCTGACCGAGCAGTGGGGCAGTGATTTCCTACGTCTCTATCCGGGAGCAAATATCCTGGTGGCAACGAAGAAGGACTTTGAGCCGGCAAACCGAAAACGGTTCTGTTCCCGTATTGCGACAGGGGATTATGATGCCGTGATTATCGGCCATACGCAGTTTGAGAAAATCCCTCTTTCAAGAGAACGGCAGATTGCCATGCTGGAAGATCAGATTGCAGATATTACGTTCTCCATTGAAGAAGCAGCACATCAGGCAGGGCAGAATTATACCATCAAGCAGTTGGAAAAAACAAAGAAAAGCCTGCAGGCGAGGATGAAAAAACTCAATGATCAGACCAGAAAGGATGATGTAGTAACTTTTGAACAGTTGGGTGTAGACCGGCTGTTTGTGGACGAAAGCCATAGTTTTAAGAACCTTTTTTTGTATACAAAAATGCGGAATGTGGCGGGTATCTCACAGACGGATGCACAGAAAAGTTCGGATATGTTTATGAAATGCCGGTACATGGATGAACTGACCGGTGGCAGAGGGATCACCTTTGCTACAGGTACTCCCGTATCGAACAGTATGACGGAGCTTTACACTATCATGCGTTATCTCCAGTATGACACACTCATGCGTATGGGTATGGGTCACTTTGATTCCTGGGCGGCAACGTTCGGGGAGACAGTAACCGCAATCGAATTATCACCGGAAGGAACGGGCTATCGTGCAAAAACACGGTTTGCCCGTTTTTTTAATCTTCCAGAGCTGATCTCTATTTTTAAGGAAGCTGCGGATATTCAGACATCGGATATGCTGAATCTTCCTGTACCGGAAGCAGAGTTTATCAATGAAGTCTTGAAGCCAAGTGAAGAACAGCAGGATATGGTAGCAGCATTTTCAGAACGTGCAGAAAGTGTAAGAGGCGGTCTTGTGAATCCGACAGAGGATAACATGCTCAAGATAACCAACGACGGAAGAAAGTGTGCGTTAGACCAAAGGCTTTTGAATGAACTTCTTCCGGATGCGGAAAAAAGCAAGGTGAATACTTGTGTGGAAAATGCTTTTCAGGTATGGAACGAGGGAAAAGCAGACCGGACAACACAGCTGATCTTCTGTGACTTATCTACTCCAAAAGGGGATGGGACTTTCAATGTATATGATGATGTCCGAAACAAACTGGTTGCCAGGGGAATCCCGAAAGAAGAGATTGCGTTTATCCATGAATACAACACGGAGACAAAGAAAGCAGATTTGTTTGCAAAGGTACGGGCCGGGCAGGTGAGAATCCTTATGGGTTCCACTCCAAAACTTGGTGCTGGTACCAACGTACAGGACAGGCTCATTGCCCTCCATCACCTTGACTGTCCGTGGAAGCCGTCTGATCTGGAACAGCAGGAAGGACGTATCTTAAGACAGGGAAACCAGAATGACAAAGTAAAGATATTCCGGTATGTGACGGAGAACACTTTTGATGCGTATATGTGGCAGATTTTGGAGAACAAGCAGAAGTTCATCAGTCAGATTATGACCAGCAAATCGCCAGTAAGGGCTTGTGAAGATGTGGATGATACGGCGTTGTCTTATGCCGAGATCAAGGCTCTTGCGACGGGTAATCCATACATTAAGGAAAAAATGGATCTGGATGTGCAGGTGAGTAAGCTGAAACTTCTAAAGGCAAACCATACCAGTCAGATTTACCGTCTGGAATCGGATATTGCAAAGAATTTCCCGGTACAGATCAGTGCATTGAAAGAACGGATTGCCGGGATGCAGGTGGATTCGCAGGTAGTAAAGAGCGTGGATTTACAGGATAATGACACGTTTGCCATGACGGTAGGGAATGTTCTTTATGAAGATAAGAAAGAAGCAGGTGAAGCATTGATCGCTGCCTGTGCAGGCTTAAAAGCGGTCAGTACCGGTGGAAAGGTCGGGGAATATCATGGGTTTACGTTATCCGCTTCTTATAATATGTTCTCCAATGCGTTTGAACTGACGATCAAAGGAAAATGCTCTTATAAGCTGGAAATCGGAAAAGACCCTGTAGGAAATATGCAGCGTATCCATAACACCCTTTCTTCCATTGACAGGAAGCTGACGGAAAGTGAGCAGAAATTGGAAACCGTACAACAGCAGCTTGCTACTGCACAGGAAGAGGTAAAGAAGCCATTCCCGAAAGAAGCAGAGCTGAATGAAAAGATAGAACGGTTATCCGAGTTAAATGCATTGCTGAACATGGATGAAAAGGGTAATGAGACGATTATGGCAGATGAGGATATTGGCAGAGAAGGAAGCAGCACAGACAGCAGGGATGCCGTAGAAGAAAAAGAACTTCCGGAAACAGCAGACAGAATCCATAAGCCGTCTATTCTGGAACGCTTAAAACAGGAGAAGGCACAGCAGAATACAGCGGAACAGTCACCTGTACAGAAAGCTGCAAAGAAAAAACATGAACAGGAGTTATAAAAGATTTCCCGTCAGAGTTTTCTCTGGCGGGGACATAAAAAGGAGGGTTTGTTTATGGCAAATAATATAGAAAAACAGTTAAAAGAAATATCGGAACGGCTGGAACAGGGAGTAAAGGAAATCTTTACATCGGAGCGATATACCGAATATCTGAATACCATGTCGAAGTTCCATAATTACAGCTTTAATAACACGCTGCTGATCACCATGCAGAAACCGGAAGCAACACTGGTGGCAGGGTATCAGGCATGGCAGAAGAAGTTTAACCGTCATGTAAAACGTGGAGAGAAAGGAATCCAGATCATCGCACCAGCACCGATCCGGGAGAAACAGGAGATTGAAAAGATTGACCCGGTAACAAAAGAGCCTGTGATCGGGGATGATGGACAGCCGGAAACAGAGATTGTGGAGATGGTGATACCGAGATTCCGTGTAACGACAGTGTTTGATGTCAGCCAGACAGAGGGAGAACCGATCGCAGAACTGGAGGTGCCGGAGCTTACTGGAAGTGTACAGTTTTATGATACGTTCATGCAGGCATTGCAGAATATTTCTCCTGTGCCGATCCGCATGATGAATGTGGAAGGGGAAGCAAAAGGCTATTATCACCAGACAGAAAAATATATTGCGATAAAGGAAGATATGAGTAATGTCCAGACGATGAAAACCGGAGTCCATGAAGTGAGCCACGCATTGCTACATGACCGGGAAGTAATGGATGCGGAAGGAGTCTTAAAAGACCAGACAACAAAGGAAGTGGAAGCAGAAAGTATCGCTTACATTGTCTGTAATCATTTTGGTCTGGATACTTCAGAATATTCGTTTACTTATATCGCCAGCTGGTGTGAGAGCAGGGATATGAAGGCATTGAAAGCATCAATGGATACCATCCGAAAAACATCGGCAGAGATCATCGGGAACATTGAGGAGCAGATGCATGAAATTGAGATGGAAAGACCAATCAGAGAAACATTTCATAGAGAGGATGTAATCCTGCATCTTTCAGGCAGTATGGGTTCGGAATATAGTTATAATCTGGTAGAGAATATGACAGCAGAACAGGTGCAGGAGAATGTAAGGGAATATGTTACTTTACTGGAACAGAAAGAATTTTCAGAGGATGAGAAACCATTGGAAGAATTTTTGGAGGACAGAGGTGCAGCAATCACAGTATTGTATGCAAGTGATGGAGTGGGAGAAAATTATCCGATTCACTTTTTTGATGCAGCGTATGATGCAGATACAGGCAGTGCTTATTTTTCAGAGCAGACACCGAAAGAACAGGCAGAAATGCTGGTGGAAAAAGCGGAATTTCCGAGAACAATTTTTACAGAAGAAGAGAAAGCATTTGTAACAGAATATGCAGAAACCTTTCCCGGACAGGTAGAAAGACTGAATGATCTGGTCTGGGATATGCGGGAATCTTATGAGGAAGCCGGTGCAAACTTAGTACATGAAGTGATTCAGGCAGCAAGAGCAAATTTCCCAACCACAGAACTTCCAGAAGAAAGGGAAAGTACCATGCAGTATGCCCATAGACTGATTGAAGCTGCAGAAACTGCCAGTCATGAGAATTTTACGGAATCACAAAGAAACCTTATCGTAAATTTTGCTTATAAGATGGATGACCGGGATGAAGTTTTGGGACTGGTAAATCGTATGCTGACAGCGAATCGGGGTGACCGAAGTGAAGTTATGAGAAGTCTTGTGCATGAAACAGAGGCACAGATGGATAACTTTCCAGATGGAAGGATTGGTTTTACAGAAATGCACGAAGCAGGAATCCGACTGGAGCATATATATCCTCTTGAAAAAAACAGGGCAGTAGAATTGTATCGTGAGGGTGCGGAAGTTTTTATCTTACATGGAAATCCAGACAATCCAGAGCAGGCAGGACAGATTCTTGCAGAAACAGAAAATGCGATCCTGGGGCATGACGGTATTTTTGGTATTACGGAAACGGAATGGGAAGTACATAAAGAAAGAGAAGCAGCTGCCGCCAGACAGGAAAAACTGGAACAGGACAGTGCGGAAAAGATTGATGAGACACTTCTTCTGCATGGAGAAAGCAGAAGGTTTGCCATTTATCAGATGGATAGTGGAGATGAGCATACTTATCAGTTTATGGGAATAGAATCCGCAAAGAGTCTGGGCTATACCATTGACGGAAAGGATTACCGGATGGTTTATGCAGCACCGTGGATGCCAACAATCACGTTAGACAATATATTTGAACGATTTAACATTGATCGACCGGAAGATTTCCGTGGTCATTCCTTATCGGTAAGTGATGTGATCGTGATAAACAGGGGTGCAGAGATTACAGCCTATTATGTAGATTCTTTTGGATTTCAGGAACTTCCGGAGTTTGTCCAGCAGAGAATGAACATGCTGGAACATAATTCCGTCAGGGCATATCCGCCAGTTTATAAAGGAACATTGGAACAGGCAATGGGAGACCGGGATGTGGATGCTTATCTGGATTCCAGAAAGTTAAACCTGGACTGTAAGAAAGCAATCGAAGAAGCCATCCGGGAGAATTTTGACGGG
>ENA-OYZZ01000546-OYZZ01000546.1-human-gut-metagenome-genome-assembly--contig:-NODE-546-length-16375-cov-6.733272_pt1 | contig 16375 bp, 14 predicted proteins | sample MGYA00244199_ERZ653482 | MGnify/ENA primary metagenome ERZ653482 (study PRJEB26926, sample SAMN06165036) | human gut metagenome | biome: ENVO:00009003; feature: ENVO:2100002; material: ENVO:00002003...
GTTCGTGGCCTTCGTCAACGCAAAGCACCTGTTCCACTTCAGCTATCAGCGGTATATCATCAACCAGATCCGCGAGAACTTCGGTCTGGAGCACACCCCCATCCGCCTTGTTGTGCGTGAGCGCGGCTCCGGCGAAGTGGGCGCGAAGGACGTATAAGGAAGGGAGACTGGTTCGATGACCGCATTTCTCATTGTGCTGGCGGTCGCTGCCGAAGCCTATCTGCTGGGCAGCGTGGACACCGGCATCCTCGTCAGCAAGTATCTGTACCATGACGACGTCCGCACCCACGGCTCGGGCGCTGCCGGTATGACCAACATGCTGCGCACCTTCGGCAAGAAGGCCGCTGCCCTCACGGCGGTGGGCGATGTGCTCAAGGGCGTCGTGGCCGTCTGCCTTGGCCGGTGGCTGTTCGGCCATCTGCCCGCCGACGCTGCCGTCTCGCCCTATCTGGGCGTCTACCTCGCCGCCATCCTCGCCGTGGTGGGCCACTCCAAGCCCATCTACTTCGGCTTCAAGGGCGGCAAGGGTGTGCTGGTGGCTGCCGGTGCCATTCTGGCAGTCCAGCCGGTGCTGCTGCCGGTGCTGGCACTCATCTTCCTCGTCTGCCTGGTCCCCACCGGCATGGTGTCGCTGGGCAGCATCACCATGGCCGCGGCCTACCCGGTGCTGACGCTGGTGTACAGCCTCATGCGCGGCCTGCCGACCCGGGATGTGGTGGTCTGCACGGTCGGCGCTGCCATCATGGGCGGCATGGTCATCTGGATGCACCGTTCCAACATCCAGCGCATCCGGGACGGCAAGGAGTACCGTTTCGGCCAGAAGCACAAGAGCAACTAAGCATAAAAAATGCCCCGCAGGCAGCTCTCGACGAGCGTCCTGCGGGGCATTTTACGTTGTCAGACTCATTTCGGGTCCGCTTCCAGCAGTGTGTCGGTGTTGTCCTCGTACTTGGGGTCTTCGATGGCGACTTCAAGCTCCGTGTCGGTGTCGTCATGATGCAGGTGCTTGCGCAGCCGGGAGGCGAATTCCTCTGACGGGATGCCGCTCTGGCTGGGGGAAAGGTCGGGTGCGGGGTGGCCGTCGGGCAGATGAGCGCCGAAGGCCGGCACGAAGAAGAACCTCCGCACGATGAAGATGAGGGCGATGGCGCTCACGCTCAGCAGGTTCTCCATGGCGGATTCGTGTCCCACCACCATGTGGCGGGCGATGGCGTAGAGCAGCACTTCGAGGCTGGAACCGGGGCTGTGCTTGGCCAGCATCTTGATGAACTCGATGCCGATGACGATGTCCAGCGCCCGTTGTAAGAAGATGCTCACCTCGACGTCGTTGCCGTCGAACAGCAGGCCGGGCATCCACTGCAGCAGCGGCACCATCGACAGCAGCAGGCCGATGAGGACGAGGCCGGACAACAGGATCTCGAGCAGGGTGGCTGCGCTGATGATCTTGTTGCGCAATTCGGCGCGGCTGTGGCTTTCAACACGGGAATTGGACATGGGCAGGGACCTCTCTTTCAAATTTGACCGGAAATCTTTTACAACAGTTCGATTCTATTGTAACAAAAGCGAAAAACGAAGTCAATTTCTTCGGCTGGGAAAGTTAGCCAGCATGAAAAACTGGAATCGAAGGCAGACAAAAGGGGCCGTCCGCACCCGGAATGGAGTGCAGACGGCCCCTCTTTGTGCTGAAAAGGCGGCTTAGGCCTCAGCGATGGCTTCAATCTCACAGAGCACGCCCTTGGGCAGGTCTTTCACGGCCACGCAGCTGCGGGCGGGCTTGGAGGTGAAATACTTGGCGTACACCTCGTTGAAAGCGGCAAAGTCGGCGATGTCGGCCAGGAAGCAGGTGGTCTTGACCACCTTGTCAAAGCCCACGCCGGCAGCTTCGAGGATAGCGCCCACATTGCGGCAGCTCTGGTCAGCCTGTGCGGCGATGCCCTCGGCGACTGCGCCGGTGGCGGGGTCTACCGGGATCTGGCCGGAGGTGAAGACGAGACCGCCCACGGTGTAGCCCTGAGAGTAGGGGCCGATGGCGCCGGGAGCTTTTTCGGTGCTGATGATGTTCATATCGATTACCTCACATATCATAAATAGGGGAGTCTCCCGCCAATAGGGGAGCCGATGAAAAAAGTCTACCACCAACTGTCCCCGCCGTCAACGGGCAGCAGGGAACGGTCCCGGAATTTCCGGGAAAAGGGAATGTAAAATTATTTGGAAAAATCTGTGCAAATCATCTTGACAAGAAATAAACTTTTATGATAAAAATAGAGCATGAAAGTAACATTTTTGCAGAAAAACGCAGGCGCAGCGCAGGCAGGAAAGCCAGCTTTGCGCAGGCGCGTTTCTTTTTTGCAGAAAAAGCGAATTTCTGAACCCTCGGAAGGGGCAGAAAGGATAAGATATGTCGATTTTGGTAGATGATTCAAATAAAACAGCCTGCCGTGCAGCGGAGGCTGGACTGCAGCAGAAAAATTGTGCTGCGCTGGTGCGTCCGGCGGGTACGGGCAAAGGCTGCATCGTGTGGGAGCTGCTGGACGCCCACCCCGAGATGCGCGTGCTCTGGGTGGTGTCCTGCGCTGCCCGTCTGGAACTGCGCCGCGCCCTGACAAAGCGGCTGGGCCGGACGCTGGGCGGCCGGGTGCGGCTGATGAGCTGCGAGCAGCTGGCCGTGCAGAATGCGCTGGGCTGGGTGGCGCTGGCTGAGTTCCGGCCCGGCCTGCTGGTACTGGATGGCTGGAGGGAGATGAGCGCAAAGGACTGGACCGATTGTGTCCAGCCTCTGTTCCGCCTCTGCCCGGGGGCAAAGCTGCTGGCTCTGGGGGAGCCGGACGCCCCGGGCGACAGCTGCCGCGCTGCCGAGGAGATGCTGGCCGACGCCATCGTGGAGCCGCTGGCGCTGGGCGGGGCGATGGCCGAGGGCCTGCTGCCCATGCCGGCCTCCTATACGGCCCTGCTCTGGCCGCTGGAAGATGCGATGGCCCGCCTCCGTGCTGAGGTGAAGAACCTCCATCTGCCGGGCTGCCCTGACCCCAACGCCGAGAAATATCAGGCTCTGAGCCTCGCCGTAGAAAAGCTTCCGCCGGTGGAACAGCTGCTGGCGCAGTGGCTCCCGGATGCTGCCGGGCGCTGCCTCGTCCTCTGCGAGGATGATGCAGCGGCGGTGCAGACCGCAGAGCAGGCCGAGAAGCTGTTTGGTGCAGGAACACATATTTATAAGGATGCAGAAGGCTTTGCGGCCGATGAAGCGGCCACCCTCCGGCTGCTGGTCTGTGCCAACGGCCCGGCGGTGCAGGCTCCTCTGGCCGGGATCTCGGGCGTGGTGCTGGTGCGCCGCAGCGCTGAACCGACCGCATACCGGCAGATGCTGGCCCGCGCCCTTGCGGCCTGCGGCAGTGTGCCGGTGGCAGAGCTGAGCGCGGCCTTTGAGGCGCTGACCTGTGTGCAGCAGCTGCGGAAGGAGTGCGGCGCAGCGGGGGCAGAAGCCTTCCCGCTGGAAGAGCCCCTCTCTGCCTGCCGCCGGGCTTACCGGCAGCTCCGCCGCGCGCTGGACTCCGACTGGGAGCGCTATTATGCCGCCGCAAAGCAGATGACGGCAGAGGGAAAGACGCTGGACGTGCCTCGCTCCTACAGCTTCGGGGGCGTGGCCGTGGGCCGCTGGCTGGAAAACCAGCGCCTTGTCCGGGCCGGAAAGAAAAAGGGACGCCTCACCGCCGCGCAGGCCGCCCGGCTGGACAAAATCGGCATGAACTGGCAAAAGCGGCTCGAGCTGGCGTGGGAGAACGGCTGTGCTTCGGCCCGGCGGTACCGCGACAGCCACAGCGACCTGCTGGTGCCGGTCCATTATAAGGATAAGGACGGCTTTGCGCTGGGCGAGTGGATCGTCTATAACCGCCAGCGCTATCTGGGCGGGAACCTGCCGTCAGACCGCGTCGAGCGCCTCGAGGCACTGGGCATGGTGTGGGACACCGGCAGCATCCTCTGGGAGAAGAGCTATGCCGCCGCCGTCCAGTATTATTTGGAAAATCACACGCTGGAAATTCCCGTCAAGTATGTCACGCCGGACGGCATGGCGCTGGGCGTCTGGCTGGGCAGTCAGCGTGCCGCTTATAAAGAAGGTGTGCTGACCGACGCCCAAATCGAAAAGCTGGAAGCGCTGGGAGTGGACTGGGCGAACCGGAACGACCGCAAGTGGCAGACTGCCTACGAGGCCGCCGTGAAGTACCACGCAGCCCACGGGAGCCTCGACGTTCCCACCGAGTACATCGACGAAGACGGCATCCTGCTGGGCAAGTGGGTGTCCCGCCAGCGGTACGCATGGCAGAACCCCGAGCGCAGCAGCGCCCGGGTAACGCTGGAGCGGAAAGCTCTGCTGGACGAGCTGGGCATGAACTGGGAAAAGACCGACTCGTGGCAGCACCGCTACGAGCTGGCCGTGGAATACAAAAAGGAGCACGGCAGTCTGGCCGTTCCGGCCCAGTACCGGACGGAGGACGGCATCTGGCTGGGCAGCTGGCTGTCCCGTCAGAAGCAGATGCTGCGGGAGGGCAAAAAGCTTTCCGCCAAGCGCCGCGCGGCCCTGAAAGAGCTGTTCAAGGGCGAAAAAGGCCGACGCCTCAGCGCCCCGGTGCCGCCCGCGTGCAGCGTGCGGGAGCAGAACTGGCTGGATAACTACCAGAGCGCCAGGCTCTACGCCGAGAAGAAGGGCAGCCTCCTTGTGCCTGCCGGATATGTGGACGAGAACGGCTTCCGTCTGGGCGTCTGGATCTCGAACCTCCGGGCTGCCCGCAAGGCCCGGCCCGGCTCGTTTCAGGTGACGCCGGAGCATATCGCTCTGCTGGACGCCATCGGGATGCAGTGGGACGCCCGGGAGGCCAAGTGGGCCGGGGCGTTCCGCCGCGCCGAAGAATACTGCGCCGCCCACGGCAATCTGCTGGTGCCGGTGAACTATAAGACCGAAGACGGCTTCTGCCTCGGCGACTGGGTCCGCCGGATGCGCGAAAACTACGCCTGTGCCGAGAAAAAGCTGACGGCGGAGCGCATCGCAAAGCTCGAAGCGCTGGGCATGGTCTGGACCGTGCCGCAGGAGGGCTGAGATATTGCATTTTAGGGCGGAGTGTGTTATACTTCACCTCGTCTGAATAGAAAACAGCAGGTGCCTGCCGTCGGGGCTTCGTCCCCGGCCGGGAGGGTAAAAGGGAAGCGGGTGCGAGTCCCGCGCGATCTCGTCACTGTGATAAGGGAGTCCGCTGCCTTGGCGCTCAGCGCCGGTCACTGGAGGCTTTGCCTCTGGGAAGGCGGCAGCGGGCGGTGAGCTTTCAGTCAGGAAACCTGCCCGCTGTTGGTACAGGAGCGTCCGGCTCCGGATCACGAGGAATTGGTCGTACCAAAAAGCCCGAAAGTTCAAAGGGTCTTTTTGCTGTGCCTTCCGCGCGGTGAAAAGGCTCTTTTTTCGTTTGAGCTGACCCCCCGTTTCGTACCCTTTCTATCGGAAAAGTACATTCCACACAACAGAAAGGACTCAAACAATGCGTAAGGCAACCAACAAGAACTGGCAGCGCGTCACCGCCGCTGCCGCCGCACTGGCCCTGTGTGCCGGTGTGCTCACCGGCTGCGGTGCATCTTCTTCTACTGCTGCCAGCAGCGCCGCAGCAAGCTCTGCTGCCGCCAGCGAAGTGAGCAGCGAGGAGGCTGATGAAATGGCAGCAAAGAATGTGGCAGACCTCATCGACGCCATCTATGTGCAGGAGCGCAACGAGAACACCGACGCTCAGTGTGAGGCTGCAAAGGCCGCATGGGACGCCCTGACCGACGCTCAGAAGGAGATGGTCGAGGGCGAGGAGGCTGACCCCGATTACTTTGGCCGCGACACCGGCGACGCCTCTAAGGACGACGCCCGCAACGGGGACAACATCGGCGACAACGAGATCCTGGTCGTCAGCTTCGGCACCTCCTTCAACAACAGCCGCGCAGCGGACATCAAGGGCATCGAGGATGCCATTCAGGCCGCATACCCCGACTGGTCTGTCCGCCGCGCCTTCACCGCACAGATCATCATCAACCATGTTCAGGCCCGTGACGGCGAGAAGATCGACAACATGGAGCAGGCTCTGGAGCGCGCTGTTGCCAACGGCGTGAAGAATCTGGTCGTCCAGCCCACCCATCTGATGCATGGCGCTGAGTACGACGAGATGATGGAGATGGTGGACAGCTACCGCGATAAGTTCGAGTCCGTCGCCATCGCCGAGCCTCTGCTGGGCGAGGTGGGCAGCGATGCCACCGTCATCAACGCCGACAAGGAAGCTGTCGCCAAGGCCATCACCGCCGAGGCCGTCAAGACCGCCGGTTTCGACAGTCTGGACGCTGCTGCTGAGGACGGCACCGCTTTCGTCTTCATGGGCCACGGCACCTCTCACACCGCAAAGGTGAGCTACACCCAGATGCAGTCTCAGATGAACGCTCTGGGCTACAAGAACGTCTTTATCGGCACCGTCGAGGGTGAGCCGGAGGAGACTGCCTGCGAGAACGTCATCGAGGCTGTCAAGGCCGCCGGTTACACCAAGGTCGTCCTGCGTCCCCTGATGGTCGTTGCAGGCGACCACGCCAACAACGATATGGCTGGCGACGACGAGGATTCCTGGAAGAGCCAGTTCGAGGCCTCCGGCGAATTCGACTCTGTCGATTGCCAGATCGCCGGTCTGGGCGAGGTCGCTGACATCCAGCAGCTCTACGTCGCACACACCAAGGCCGCTGTCGATTCCCTGAACGGCTGAGCATAAGTTTATGATTGCCCGGAAAGGAGTGCCTTTTCGGGCAATTTCTTTTTCGGCCTGCTTTGAATTCGGGCCATTGCGTGTTATAATCTTTTCTGTAAAATAGATACTTCGAGGTATATCATCATGAAACTGAACCATAAATTTGCTCTTCTGCTGGCCGGCGCTGTGCTGGCTGGTTCTCTCACCGGCTGCGGCGCATCCGGCACCCCGGCCAGCTCTGCCGCTTCCTCCGAGGCTGCGGCTTCCTCCGCCGTGAGCGAGGCTGCTTCCGAACCGGCGGCAGAGGCCGCTCTGCCCGACGGCGTCTACACCGCCGAATTTGACACCGACAGCTCCATGTTCCATGCCAACGAGGCCAACGACGGCAAGGGGACCCTGACTGTGAAGGACGGTCAGATGACCTTCCACGTCAGCCTCGTCTCCAAGAAAATCGTCAACCTCTACGTCGGCATGGCCGCTGACGCCGAGGCCCACGAGGGGGACTGGCTCCAGCCCACCACCGACACCGTCACCTACAGCGACGGCCTTTCCGATGAGGTCTACGGCTTCGACATCCCGGTGGAGGCTCTGGACAAGGACTTCCAGCTGGCCATCCTCGGCTCCAAGGGCAAGTGGTACGACCATACCGTCCGTGTCGCCAACGCCCAGTCTGCTGCGGCGGAAGCACCTGCCGACGGCACCTACACCTGCGACGTGACCCTCGAGGGCGGCTCTGGCCGCGCCACCGTGGAAAGCCCTGCGGCCCTGACCGTGGCCGACGGCAGGATGACCGCCACCATCGTCTGGTCCAGCCCCAACTACGACTATATGCTGGTGGACGGCGAAAAGTATCTGCCCACCAACACCGAGGGCAACTCTACCTTCGAGATCCCCGTCGCGGCTCTCGACACCCCGCTGGATGTGGTGGGCGATACCGTCGCCATGAGCACCCCGCATGAGATCGAGTATACGCTCACCTTCGCCTCTGCATCCCTGATCGAGGCAAAGTAACGATGAAACGCCGTAATTTCCTGAAAGCCCTGCCTGCCGCCGCCCTCACCCTTGCGGGCTGCGGGCAGCACAAGACCGCCCCGGCCAATACAGCATCCCTCGTGTTCGACCACAGCTATCCGCTGGACTATGCCGCCCAGTTTTCCGCCGACTGCTATGAGGGCGGCTATGTGATGATCGACATCCCGGACGCCGGGCGGTTCCTCGTCGTCCCCGAGGGGGCCGCCGAGGTGGACGACCTGCCTGAGGACGTTGTGGTGCTGCGCCAGCCGCTGGATCATATTTATCTCGTCTCCACCTCGGTGATGGACCTCTTCGTCCATCTGGACGCCCTTGACAGCATCGCCCTCTCCGGCACGAAGGCCGAGGGCTGGTATGTGGAAGAGGCCAAACAGGCCATGCAGGAGGGCCGCATCGCCTACGCGGGCAAGTACAGCGCCCCGGACTATGAGCGCATCCTTGCCGCCGGCTGCACCCTCGCCATCGAGAACACCATGGTGCTCCACGACCCCGAGGTCAAGGAGCAGCTGGAAAAGTTCGGCGTGCCGGTCCTCGTGGAGCGCTCGAGTTACGAGAGCGGCCCGCTGGCCCGGATGGAGTGGCTCAAGCTCTACGGCATCCTGCTGAATAAGACTGAGATGGCGGAAGAGGTCTTTCGCCAGAAGGTGGAGCAGGTGGCCCCTATCCTCGAGCAGGAGAACACCGGCAAGACCGCGGCCTTCTTCTCCATCACCACAAATAACCTCATCACCGTCCGCCGCACCAGCGACTATGTGGCCCAGATGGTGGGGATGGCCGGCGGCGTCTACATCTTCGACGACCTCGAGGGGGAGACGTCGGCCCAGTCCACCATCAAACTGCCGCTGGAGACCTTCTATGCCCGGGCCAAAGACGCCGACGTCCTCATCTACAACAGTACCATCGAGGGCGTGATGGAGACCCGTGACCAGCTCATCGAAAAATGCCCGATGCTGGCAGATTTCAAGGCCGTCCAGTCCGGCGACTGCTGGTGTACGGCCCAGAGCCTCTTCCAGCAGAGCATGGAGCTGGCCGACCTCATCTCGGATATGAACCTCGTCTTCACCGAGGGCTCGCCTGACCCGGAGTCCCTCCGTTTCTTACAGCGCATCGTATAAAAGGAGCTTTGTCATGACCACCACCCGCCGCCTCAGCCTCGCGTACCTCGCCCTCACGGCGGGGGTCGCGGTGCTGTTTGCACTCAACCTGTTCTGGGGCAGTGTGTCCCTGACGCCCGGCGCGGTGGCGGCGGCTCTGCTGGGCCGGGGCGAAGATGCGCTGGCCGTGGGCATCGTGCTCCAGCTCCGTCTGCCCCGGGCGGTCATGGTCGTGCTGCTGGGCGCGGCCCTCTCGGCTGCAGGCTACCTCCTGCAGACCTTCTTCGCCAACCCTATCGCCGGCCCCTTCGTCATGGGCGTATCCAGCGGCGCAAAGCTGGCAGTGGCCCTGACGATGGTGGTGTTTTTACAGCGGGGGCTGCTCACCAGCTCGGCCACCCTTATCATCGCCGCCTTTGCAGGCTCGATGGCGGCGATGGCCTTTGTGCTGGTGGTGGCCCGGCGGGTGCCGCGGATGAGCATCCTCGTCATCTGCGGCATCATGATCGGTTATATCTGCTCGGCTGTCACCGACATCGTGGTGACTTTCGCTCAGGACTCCAACATCGTCAATCTCCACAACTGGTCGATGGGCAGCTTTTCCGGCATGACCTGGGCCAACGTGGGTGCAGCGGCCTGCGTGGTGCTGCCCGCGCTAGCGGCGGCGTTTCTGCTCTCGAAGCCCATGGCGGCCTACCAGATGGGCGAGAGCTACGCCAGGAGCGTCGGCGTACCGGTGCGGGCCTTCTCGACGGCCCTCGTGCTGCTTTCCAGCCTGCTTTCCGCCTGCGTGACGGCCTTTGCAGGCCCCATCTCCTTTGTGGGCATCGCGGTGCCGCATCTGGTCAAGAACCTGCTGGGCAGCGCAAAGCCCCTTTATGTCCTGCCGGGCTGCTGTCTGGGCGGGGCAGCGTTCTGCCTGCTCTGCGACCTCATCGCCCGCAGCCTGTTCGCGCCCACTGAGCTGTCCATCAGCTCGGTGACGGCGGTTTTCGGTGCGCCGGTGGTCATCTGGCTGCTGGTGCGCCGCCAGACACAGGAGGGACGGGAATGAGCAATCCGAAATTCTACTGCCGCGCCGAGGACCTTGCCATCGGCTACGGCAAAACGCCCCTGATGGAGCACATCGGACTCGGCGTCGGGAAGGGGACCATCCTCACCCTCATCGGCCCCAACGGCGCGGGAAAATCCACCCTGCTCAAGACGCTGGCAGCGCAGCTGGCCCCCCAGGGGGGCGCTGTCCTGCTGGACGGCAAAAATCTCGCGGACTACTCCGGCCCGGAGCGCGCCCGCAAAATGGCCCTGATGGTGCCTCACACCCGCCGCACCGAGCTGACCACCTGCTTCGAGATGGCGTCCGCCGGGCGCTACCCCTACACGGGGCGGCTGGGTGTCCTCTCGGCGGAAGATAAGCGCCAGGTCCATGCCGCGCTGGCCCTCGTGGGGGCCGAGACGCTGGCGGGCCGGGACTTCAACCGCATCAGCGACGGCCAGCGCCAGCGCGTCCTGCTGGCTCGGGCCATCTGCCAGCAGCCGGAGCTGATATTATTGGACGAGCCTACGTCTTTCCTTGACATCAAGGGAAAGGCTGAATTGCTGGCCATCCTGAAAAGCCTCGCCCGGGACAAGAAGATGGCCGTCATCCTGAGCCTCCACGAGCTGGAGCTGGCGCAGAAAGTTTCCGACAAGGTCGTCTGCATCTCGGCGGCGGGCGTCTCGGACGTCATGACGCCGGAAAAGGCCTTTGCCCGGGAAAACATCTGCAAAATTTATGCTCTGACCGATGAGCAGTACGCATTCCTCTACGGTGAGGCAAAAGCGCCGGAGGAAAAGCGCCCGCTCTTTGAGCACTACGTCCGCAGCGGCCAGAAGCTCCTGCGCTGCGGCTATACCACCGGCACCTGTGCGGCGTTGGGCGCGGCGGGCGCGGCACGGCTGCTGCTCACCGGCCGCACCCCCGAGACGGTGGCCCTCCGCACCCCGAAAGGCATCGTGGTGGAGGTGGAGCCCATCTTCTGCCGACTGTCCGGCGAGGGGGCTGAGTGCGCCATCCGGAAGGACGGCGGCGACGATGTGGACGTGACCACCGGTCTGCCGGTCATCGCCAGTGTCGCCCTCCGGCCCGAGCTGTCCGGCGAGGTGCGCATCCACGGCGGTGAGGGCGTGGGCCGGGTGACAAAGCCCGGTCTCGACCAGCCTGTGGGCGAAGCTGCCATCAACCACGTCCCCCGGGCCATGATAAAGGAAGCGCTGGAAAAAGAGGCCGAATCTGCCGGGTACGCGGGCGGTTTTGACGTCACCATCTCCATCGAGGGCGGGGCCGAAACGGCGAAGCGCACCTTCAACCCCCATATGGGCGTGGAAGGGGGCCTCAGCGTCCTCGGCACCAGCGGCATCGTCGAGCCCATGAGCCAGCAGGCCATCCTCGACACCATCCAGCTGGAAATGGGGCAGGCGGCGCTTCGGGCCGGAAGCCCCCGGCGGCTCATCCTTGCCCCGGGCAACTACGGTCTCGACTATCTCCACGAGAAGATGCCCGCCCTAAAGAATATCCCCGTGGTCAAGACCTCGAACTTCATCGGGGATACGATGGATATGGCGGCGGCATCCCACTTCGAAGAGGTGGTGCTGGTGGGCCACATCGGCAAGCTGGTCAAACTGGCGGGCGGCGTCATGAACACCCACTCCCGCACAGCCGACTGCCGCACCGAGCTGCTCTGCGCCCACGCCGCCCTCTGTGGCGCATCCCGGGACGTCTGCGCGGCCCTGATGAACGCGGCCACCACCGACGCCTGCATGGAGATCTTAGACAAAGCAGAGATGAGAGAGCCGGTGCTGTCCAGTCTGCTGGACGCCATCCAGCTCCACCTCGACCGCCGCGCCGCCGGGGCGTTCCGGGTGGGCGCGGTGCTCTTCTCGAACCAATACGGCCCGCTGGGCCAGACCAGAACTGCAAAGGAGCTGCTGGACGAATGGAAAAACGGATAGGCACTTTTTACGGCGTCAGCGTCGGCCCGGGCGACCCGGAGCTCATGACCCTGCAGGCTGTCCGCCGCCTCGAAAACTGTCCGGTCATCGCCGCGCCCCAGACCCCGAAGGGCGGGATGCTGGCGCTGGACATCGCAAAAGGTGCGATGGAGCTGAGCGGCAAGACCATCCTGCCGCTGCGCTTCGCCATGAGTCTTGACCCGGCGGTGCAGAAAGCCGCCCACATCGAGGCGGCCCGGGCCGTGGAAGAATATCTCGACGCCGGGCAGGATGTCGCCATGCTCAACCTCGGCGACGTGTCCGTCTACGCCACCTTCGGCTACCTGCAGGAAATCTTGGAGGCCGAGGGTTACAAGACCGTGATGCTCCCCGGCGTGACGAGCTTCTGCGCCGCTGCGGCCCGGCTGGGCCAGTCCCTGACGGGCGGCATGGAGCAGCCGCTGACCATCGCCCCGGGGCGCTGCGCCGCTGAGGTGCTGGCCGCACCGGGCGCGAAAGTGCTGATGAAATCGGGCCGTCAGCTGCCCGAGACGCTGGCCGCGCTGGCCGACGCCGGGCTTCTGAGCCGGAGCGCGATGGTCTGTAACTGCGGCCTGCCGAACGAGGAGGTCTGGCCCGACCTGGCCGATTATGACCCGGCCCGGTCGGCGGGCTATTTCGCAACGATTTTGGTGAAGGAGGGGTAAGATATGGTCCATTTTGTAGGAGCCGGGCCGGGCGCGCCCGACCTCATCACCCGGCGGGGTGCGGCCCTGCTGGCCGATGCCGACTGCATCATCTACGCGGGCAGTCTCGTCAACCCGGCCCTGCTGGGGCTGGCGAAGCCCGGCTGTGCCATCTATAACAGCGCGGAAATGACGCTGGAACAGGTGCTGGACACCATCCGTGCCGCCGAAAAGGCCGGCGGAACCACGGTCCGCCTCCACACCGGCGACCCCTGCCTCTACGGGGCCATCCGGGAGCAGATGGACGCACTGGATGCTGACGGCATCCCTTATGACGACACCCCGGGCGTGTCCAGCTTCTGCGGCGCGGCGGCGGCACTCTGTGCCGAGTACACTCTGCCCAACGTGAGCCAGACCGTCATCATTACCCGGATGGAGGGCCGCACTCCTGTCCCTGAGGCCGAACAGCTGGAAAAGCTGGCCGCTCACGGGGCTACCATGGTCATCTTCCTCTCCATCGGGCTGGTGGACAAAGTCCAGCAGGCCCTTCTCGAGAGCGGCGGCTACCGCCCCGATACCCCTGCCGCTGTGGTCTATAAGGCCACCTGGCCCGAGCAGAAGGTGGTGCGCTGCACCGTCTCCACACTGGCCGAGGAGACCCGCAAAAACGGCATCACCAAGACCGCCCTCATCGTCGTAGGCGACTTTCTGGGCGAAAACTACGAGCGCAGCAAGCTCTATGACCCCGCCTTTACCACCGAGTTCCGGCAGGGGACGGAGACCGGGCGGTGAGCCGGGCATATCTGGCCTTCACCGCAAAAGGCGAAGCGCTGGCCCATCGGCTGGCGGAAGCTCTGCCCGGCAGCGTGAGCCGCTGCGGCGGAGACGTGACCCTGAAAGGCTGGACGGCGGAGCATTTTGCGCAGGATGAGGCCCTGATTTTTGTAGGAGCTGTGGGCATCGCGGTGCGGGCCATCGCGCCCCACTGCAGGAGCAAGGCCGCCGACCCGGCGGTGGTGGTCGTGGACGAGGGCGGGAACTTCGCCGTGCCGCTCCTGTCGGGCCATCTGGGCGGTGCCAACGCGCTGGCCCGGGCGCTGGCAAAAGCGTGCGGCGCGGTGCCGGTCATCACGACGGCCACCGACGTCAACGGCCTCTTCGCCGTGGACCTCTGGGCCAAGGCCCAGAACTGCGCTGTCCTTGAGCCGGAGCGCATCAAGCGCGTCAGCGGCGCCCTGCTGGCCGGGCAGACTGTCCGGTACTGGTCGCCGTGGCCGGTGGCGGGGGAGACCCCCGCCGGCGTGGAAAAAACTGACGCACCCGAAGCCGCCGACTTCGCCCTGACCCTCACGCCGCAGGGCGAGGCGCTCCACCTCGTCCCCCGCATCGGGGTGCTGGGGGTGGGGTGCCGCCGCGGCACGACGGCCCAGCAGCTGGAAGAAGCCTTCGCGGCGTTCTGTGCCACGTCCGGTCTCAGCCCGGCGGCGGTCTGCGCAGCTGCCAGCATCGACCTGAAAAAAGATGAGCCGGGGCTTGCAGAGTTCTGCAAAGTCCACGGCTGGCCCATCACGTTCTATCCGGCCGACGAACTGCGGGCCGTGCCGGGACAGTTCACCCCGTCGGCCTTTGTGGCAAGTGTCACCGGCGTGGACAACGTCTGTGAGCGCTCGGCGGTAAAAGCCTCGGGCGGGACGCTCCTTCTGCCCAAAACGGCAGGCGGCGGCGTGACGCTGGCGCTGGCCGTCCGCCCCTTTGCACCCGATTGGAGGACAGAGCAATGAGTGAGAGTAAAAAGACCGTGTTCGTCGTGGGGCTTGGCCCCGGCGGCGGACAGTTTCTGACCGTGCAGGCGCAGAGCGCCTTGCAGCAGGCCGAGGTGTTGTGCGGCTATACGGTCTACATCGACCTTGTGCGCCCCCTCTACCCGGAAAAAGAGTGCTACACCACCGGCATGACCCGGGAGATCGACCGCTGCCGCTGGGCGCTGGACACCGCCCGGGCGGGTCGGGACGTGGCGCTGGTCTGCTCCGGCGACGCCGGGGTCTACGGCATGGCCAGCCCGCTGCTGGAGCTGGCCGAAGAGTACCCGGACGTCAATGTGGAGGTCGTCCCCGGCCTGACCGCCGCCCTCAGCGGCGGCGCGGTGCTGGGTGCGCCGCTGGCCCACGATTTCTGCGTCATCTCGCTGTCGGACCGTCTCACGCCGTGGGAGGTCATCGAAAAGCGGCTGGTCTGCGCCGCCCAGGGCGATTTCGCACTGGCGCTGTATAATCCCTCGTCCAAGGGCCGCCCGGACTATCTGCGCCGGGCCGTGGACGTCCTGCTGGCGAACGGCAAAGCCCCGGACACCCTCTGCGGTTCTGTGCGGAACATCGGCCGGGAAGGGCAGGAAAAGCACATCCTGCCCCTCAGCCAGCTCCGGGACACCGAGGTGGATATGTTCACCACCGTCTTTGTGGGCAACGCCGCCACCCGCGCGCTTGGCGGGCGGATGGTCACGCCGCGGGGGTACCGCCGATGAACGTCGTCGTTTTCAGCGGCACCACCGAGGGGCGGGAGCTTTCCCGCCAGCTGGCGGCGCTGGGCATCGAAGTCACCGTCAGCGTGGCCACCCCGCTGGGACAGGAAGAGCAGGGGAGCACCCCCGGCGTCACCGTCCGGTGCGGGCGGCTCCTGCCCGATGAGATGGCCGCGCTCTTGGGGGATGCCGCCCTCTGCATCGACGCCACCCACCCCTACGCAGTGGAGGCGACCAAAAACATCAAAGCAGCGGCAGAGAAGGCCGGGGTAGGATACCTCCGCCTGCTGCGCCCGGCCAGTCCGCTGCCGGAAAACTGTCTCGTCTTTGAGAGCGCAAAGCAGGCAGCCGAGGCGCTGGCCGCAAAAGAGGGCAACCTTCTATTGGCCACCGGGGCCAAGGAGCTGGCGCAGTTTGCGGCCATCCCGCCCGAGCGGCTCTACCCCCGTGTCCTGCCCACGCTGGAAAGCATCGCGGCCTGCGAGGCAGCGAATATCCCCCACCGCAACATCATCGCCATGCAGGGCCCCTTCAGCTTTGCCCTCAATCAGGCCATGATGGAGCAGTTCCATATCCGCTGGCTCGTCACAAAGGACGGCGGCGCGGCCGGAGGCTTCGACGAAAAAGCCGCCGCCGCCTCTGCCGCCGGGGCGCAGCTGGTGGTCATCCGCCGCCCGCCCGAGCAGGGCGAGACGGCTTCCGAGGTGTTGAAACGCTGCAAGGAGATGATAAGATGAACGTGACACTCATCGGCATGGGCTCCGGCCAGCCGGAGAACCTGACCCTTCAGGGCCTGGCCGCACTGCGGCAGGCCGACCTCATCCTGGGCGCACGGCGTCTGCTGGCAGTTCTGCCTGCCGGCTGCACCGAGAACCGCGCCGCCGCCTACCGCCCCGACGAGGTGGCAGACCTGCTGCAGACTTCCGGCGCAGAGAACGCCGTGCTGGTCTACAGCGGCGACACCGGCTTTTACTCCGGCGCGTCTGCCATGATGGAAAAGCTGGAGAACCTCGGCGTCCGCGCCCGGGTGCTGCCCGGCCTTTCCAGCATCCAGCTGCTGGCGGCGGCGCTGGGCCGTCCGTGGCAGGGGTGGAACCTTGTTTCGGCCCATGGCCGCACCTGTGACCCGGTGGCCGAGTGTATGCAGGGCAGACCCACCTTCTTCCTCACCGGCGGCAGCGAAGACCCCGCCACCCTCTGCGCCCAGCTGGCGGCAGAGGGCTTCGGGGACGTGCAGGCTGTTGTGGGCCAGTGCCTCGGCACGCCGGAAGAGAAAATCTTCCGCGGCAGCGTCAAAGCTGTCTCTTATACACATCTCCGAGCCCACGA
>ENA-OYZZ01000598-OYZZ01000598.1-human-gut-metagenome-genome-assembly--contig:-NODE-598-length-15475-cov-6.162776_pt1 | contig 15475 bp, 10 predicted proteins | sample MGYA00244199_ERZ653482 | MGnify/ENA primary metagenome ERZ653482 (study PRJEB26926, sample SAMN06165036) | human gut metagenome | biome: ENVO:00009003; feature: ENVO:2100002; material: ENVO:00002003...
ATAATCGTTTGCCGTTATTGCCCCAACACTTCATAAAACTACCCGTCGGAAGTATTCAACCCGAAGGTTGGTTGAAAGAGTATCTGATACGTCAGAGAGACGGATTAACCGGCCACCTGAATGAAATCAGTGCATGGTTGGAAAAAAATAATAATGCATGGCTTACCACACAAGGAGATCACGGATGGGAAGAGGTTCCTTACTGGCTCAAAGGATATGGCAATCTTGCGTATATCCTAAAAGACAAAAAAATGATTGATGAAGCTAAAATCTGGATTGAAGCAACCTTAAAAAGTCAGCGTCCTGATGGTTCATTCGGTCCTATTAATATGAGAGGTGACAAGCCTGAACTTTGGGCACAGATGATTATGCTCTGGTGCTTGCAGTCATATTACGAATATTCCAATGACCCCCGGGTACTCGACTTAATGACCAACTATTTTAAATGGCAGCTTAATCTGGCTGATGAAAAATTTCTGGAAGATTACTGGGAAAACAGCCGCGGAGGAGATAATCTACTGAGTGTATATTGGTTATATAATCATACAGGTGAAGCTTTTCTCCTTGAACTTGCTGAGAAAATACACCGTAATACAGCCGACTGGACAAAACCGTCATCATTGCCCAACTGGCATAACGTAAATATAGCTCAATGCTTCAGAGAGCCAGCTACCTATTACTTACTAAGTAAAGATTCTGCTATGCTGGCAGCTAGTTATAATGTACATCATCTGATCAGACGTACCTTTGGACAAGTTCCGGGGGGCATGTTTGGAGCTGACGAAAATGCTCGCATGGGATATATTGATCCACGACAAGGAGTTGAAACCTGTGGTATGGTAGAACAAATGGCCTCTGATGAAATCATGCTAAAAATTACAGGTGATCCTTTTTGGGCTGAAAACTGTGAAGATGTTGCATTCAATACCTATCCGGCTGCAACAATGCCCGACTTTAAAGCACTGCGTTATATAACCAGTCCTAACCAGGTTACCAGCGATGCGCAAAACCACCACCCCGGAATTGACAACTCTGGACCATTTTTAGCAATGAACCCTTTCAGTTGTCGTTGTTGTCAGCATAATCATGCCCAAGGATGGCCTTATTATGCCGAACACCTTGTATTGGCAACTCCCGACAACGGAGCAGCACTCGCCCTATATGCATCCTGCCAGGCGGATATTACAGTTGGGAATAATCAGAAAATAAAACTTATAGAAAAGACCAATTATCCTTTCGAAGAGTCTATACAACTATTAGTCCAGACAGAAAAAAATGTAGATTTCCCTCTTTATCTGCGAATTCCATCATGGAGTCCAGACGCTTCCATCAAAATTAATGGTAAAAAGGTAAAGACTTCATTAATAACAGGACAATATGTCCGTATCCAACGAACATGGAGCAACGATGATGTTATAGAGCTGAATGTGCCGATGCATCTAAACTTACGCACATGGCAAGTCAATAAAAACAGTGTGAGTATCGATTACGGTCCACTAACCTTCTCGCTAAAGATACAAGAAAAATACATTAAGCGTGACAGCCGTCAGACTGCTATCGGAGATTCACAATGGCAAAACGATGCAGATGTAGAAAACTGGCCTTCATTTGAGATATTCCCTGCATCTGCTTGGAATTATTCTCTTGTTCTGGATAAAGAAAATGCTTTGAAGAATTTTGAAGTTATTCGGAAAAACTGGCCTGATAACAACTTCCCATTTACTCAGGAAAGTTGTCCAATAGAAATCAAAGCAATAGGTCGTAAAGTACCTTCATGGAAGGTAGATCAGTATGGACTTTGTCATGAACTACCAGAAACGAATGCGCCTAAAGGAAAAAAAGAAAACATAACTCTTATACCTATGGGAGCAGCACGTTTGCGTATCAGTGCTTTTCCCAATACTTACGAATAATTAACCCTAACTAAATAAACGATGAAAAAACTAATTACAACAGCTGCGCTTTTTCTGGCATTAGCATTTAATGTTAAAGCTAATGATTTGCCTCGCAAAGAATATCCACGTCCGCAATTTGAACGGGAAGACTGGATTAACCTGAATGGTACATGGACCTTCGATTTTGATTTCGGACAGTCTGGTGTTGACCGTCAGCTTCAGAATTCGGAAAAATTCAGTAAGAACATTATAGTTCCATTTTGTCCGGAAAGTGAATTGTCTGGAGTGAAACATACAGACTTTATAAACTGTATGTGGTATCAAAGAAAAATTTCCATACCAGCTAACTGGAACGGAAAGAAAATATTCCTGAATTTCGGTGCCGTAGATTACTGGTGCGAAATATACATTGACGGAAAGAAAATTCAGCAACACTGGGGAGGAAGCTCATCTTTTGCAATAGATATCACACGATTTGTACAGGCAGGAAACACTCATAACCTGGTTATTCAAGTAAAAGATGACTTAAGAGGAGGAAAACAAACCGGTGGAAAACAATGTACAAACTTTTTCTCAGGAGGTTGTTCTTATACCCGTGTCACAGGTATCTGGCAAACTGTCTGGATGGAAGCCGTTGCTTCAGAAGGTTTAAAAGATATGGTTATACGCACAGATATCGACCAAAAACAATTAGTAGCTACCCCCAGCTTTTACAAGGAATCGGATAACATATTAGAAATCATACTGAAAGACGGTGATAAGGTTATCAGTAAAAAGCAGGCAACATGCTCTAACAACACATGTATTGTACTTCCGGTCAAGAACATGAAATTATGGTCGCCGGAATCACCATTCTTGTATGAACTGACTTATCTGGTTAAAGACAAATCAGGAAAAGTGCTTGATAAAATTGAATCATATACCGGCATGCGTAAAATACATATTTCTGATGGAATATTCTACCTGAACAACCAGCCTTATTTCCAAAGACTGGTATTAGATCAGGGATATTACCCCGACGGAATATGGACTGCTCCATCAGACGAAGCGCTTAAAAATGATATTATTTTAGGTAAAAATGCAGGATTCAATGGCGCACGTTTACATCAGAAGGTATTCGAAGAACGTTATTATTATTGGGCAGACAAACTGGGATACATTACCTGGGGAGAAAGTGCAAGCTGGGTAATGGATGTGAACGATGAAATTGCGGCACGTAACTTTATCAGTGAATGGAGTGAAATTGTGGTACGCGACCGTAACCACCCATCATTAGTAACCTGGACTCCTTTCAATGAAACATGGGGAAGCCGTGACGGTTCTTATCCGCGCTTAATCCGTGACATCTACCACATGACAAAAGCTATGGATTCTACTCGTCCTATCAACGATGCAAGTGGAGATGATCATGTATTGACTGATATCTGGAGTGTCCACAATTATGAACAAGACGGCAAGCGTTTATCAGAACAGTTAATATTTAAGGAAGGAGAAGAACCTTATCGCAACAGCCGCGATAAAAAATATTTGGCCGTATATGAAGGACAACCTTATATGGTTGATGAATTTGGAGGTATAGGATGGATGGCTCCCGAAGAACGTAAAAACTCATGGGGATACGGTAATCTTCCACAGACAGAAGAAGAGTTTTATACACGTTTGCAAGGACAGGTAGAAGCACTGAAAGGAGCTAAGCATGTAATGGGATTCTGTTACACTCAGCTGACAGATGTTGAGCAAGAGAAAAACGGTATTTATTATTATGACCGTACTCCTAAATTTGACATGAAACGAATCAAAAGTATTTTCGAACTGATTCCTTCTTCACATACCAATTTAAAGTAAAAAGATTTTTTCAGAATATCCAATAGACAATAATTGACAATAGGAAAATAATTAAGTTAAAAAGTTTTCAATAGAATAACAATACAAATTTCTGATTAAGAAATCACTAGTCTGAGGCTGAATTCTGATCCGTATCCCCGATAGAATTCAGCCTCTTCTATATACCTTTCCTTCTTACCTTATCCAATCTTGTCTCACTAAAATTAGTATCTTTGCAGCAATAAATAAAGCACTAACATTTAACAGATAATAATTATGTTCGACAACAATGAAGAAATGTTTCCGATAGTAGATGAGGAAGGAAATATCACAGGAGCTGCTACACGAAAAGAATGTCATAGTGGCAGTAAATTACTCCATCCGGTAGTTCATCTGCATGTTTTCAACGATAAGGGTGAGCTATATTTACAAAAACGTCCTGCATGGAAAGATATTCAGCCCAATAAATGGGACACTTCGGTTGGAGGACATATTGACTTAGGTGAGAGTGTGGAAATGGCCTTAAAAAGAGAGGCTCAAGAAGAACTTGGCATTTCCGACTTTACTTTCGAACTGCTTACACATTATGTTTTTGAGTCGGACAGAGAAAAAGAACTGGTATTCTGCCATCGTACTACTTATAACGGAGAAATCTCTCCCAGCAGCGAACTTGACGGAGGGCGTTTCTGGTCAATAGAAGAAATAAAAAACAATTTAGGAAAGGGAGTATTTACCCCCAACTTCGAAAGTGAATTTGCAAGATTAAAGTTCTAAGCAATCATTATTTGACAGTACCCAATTATTATTCATTTTTTGCTTGTAAAATTGATTTACATCAAGAATTATACAAAGAGAGGTCAAAAATATGCTATACAACATAACAACATATACTCAAAAGATGTAATTTTGTGCTGCAAAACATAAAACAAGACTACTCTAGATAATTGAGAAGCTTAAAAAACTATTCGTAAAAAGTTTCCTCATCATGGAAGAAAACCATGTGAAGATTTGGAAAACGATGACACGATAACAGCACTGATTAATCAGCATGTCTGAAAAAGCAATGAAAATGTAAATTACAAGCAAATAAGAAATTAAGCTGTGTGTCAAAAAAGCACCACAGATTACACTGTTCAAAAACCGATAACAGATTTCCGAGATCAGCGTAATCCGTGGTGCTTTCTAATTTTAAACGATATCAATATTCTACTTTATCAGTTTTATTTTCCCAATCACGGAAAGCTTTAATAGCCTCCTCAGGCAATAACACTTCAGACTTCAGCTTACGGTCTGCCGGTTTCAAATCAAGTTCTTCATATATAAAGGCGTCATCAAAACCTATATCAGCAGCATCCTTCTTGCTATTTCCATAATACATTCTATCTAAATGTGCCCAGTAAATAGCTCCCAGACACATCGGACAGGGTTCACAGGAAGTGTAAATCTCACACCCGCTCAAATCGAAAGTCCCTAATATCTTTGCAGCCGTACGGATAGCACTAACTTCAGCATGTGCCGTAGGGTCACAATCTGGAGTTACACGATTTACTCCCATCGCAATAATCTCACCATTTTTAGCAATAACTGCGCCAAACGGTCCTCCTCCCTCAGCTACATTTTGTACTGAAAGTTCTATGGCTTTACGCATCAGTTCTTCTTTTGTCATATCAATTCCTCCTAACATTTTATCTCTATTTGGAAAGATACAAAAAAAATCAGAAAATAGAAACTGAAAGCCAATTAATCTCTTTCTACATAAACCTTTTTACTTCCGAAGGCACAAAATAGAGTCAGAGTCAGAAAAAAGCATTATCAATTAAAAAACAATATCTCCAAAAACAAGAAAACCTCCCGTCTAGATTTCCCAGAACGAGAGGTTTCCGTTTTTTATTATAGAAAAGGGGGGAAGATTACATCATGCCACCCATACCGCCCATACCCGGAGCAGCCATCGGCATTTCAGGTTTTTCTTCTTTCTTTTCTACGATAACACACTCTGTAGTCAAGAACATTCCTGCAATAGAAGCTGCGTTTTCAAGTGCAACACGAGTTACTTTAGCAGGATCTACAACACCGGCTGCATGCAAGTGTTCGTAAACATCTGTACGTGCATTGTATCCGAAATCACCTTTACCTTCACGTACTTTCTGTACAACCACTGCTCCTTCCTTTCCGGCATTGGCTACAATCTGACGAAGTGGCTCTTCAATAGCACGCTTGATTATTTCGATACCAGTTGTTTCATCTGCATTGTCACCCTTCATGCCTTCCAATGCGTCAATAGCACGGATGTAAGTTACGCCACCGCCCGGTACAATACCTTCTTCGATAGCAGCACGAGTAGCACACAACGCATCGTCTACACGGTCTTTCTTTTCTTTCATTTCTACTTCGCTGGCAGCACCTACATAAAGAACAGCTACACCACCTGACAATTTAGCCAGACGTTCCTGAAGTTTTTCTTTATCATAATCAGAAGTAGAATTCTTCATTTCAGCCTTAATCTGGTTGATACGTTCCTGAATCAACTCTTTCTGACCAGCACCGTTTACGATAGTAGTATTTTCCTTAGAAACAGTTACCTTATCGCAAGTACCCAACATTTCAATAGTAGCCTGTTCCAGTTTCAAACCTTTTTCTTCGCTGATAACTACACCACCAGTCAATACTGCGATATCTTCCAGCATAGCTTTACGACGGTCGCCGAAGCCCGGAGCCTTCACTGCACAAATCTTCAACTGGCCACGCAGACGGTTTACAACCAATGTTGTCAATGCTTCACTGTCAACATCTTCAGCAATAACCAACAAAGGACGTCCGCTCTGAACTGCCGGTTCAAGGATAGGCAAGAAATCTTTCAGGTTAGAAATCTTCTTATCGTAAATCAAGATGTATGGGTGTTCCATCACACATTCCATCTTTTCTGTATCAGTTACGAAGTAAGCTGACAAATAACCACGGTCGAACTGCATACCTTCTACTACACCGATAGTAGTATCAGTACCTTTTGCTTCTTCGATAGTGATTACACCATCTTTAGAAACCTTACGCATTGCATCAGCAATCAGTTTACCGATAACCGGATCATTGTTTGCAGAGATAGTTGCAACCTGTTCAATCTTATCGTAGTTATCACCTACTGTTTCAGCCTGTGCTTTGATTGATTCTACAACTTTAGCAACAGCCTTGTCGATACCACGTTTCAAATCCATCGGGTTTGCACCAGCTGTAACATTCTTCAAACCAACGCCCACGATAGACTGAGCCAATACAGTAGCAGTAGTAGTACCGTCACCAGCATCATCACCAGTCTTCGAAGCTACAGACTTAACCAACTGTGCACCTGTATTCTGGAACGGATCGCTCAATTCTACTTCCTTGGCAACTGTTACACCGTCTTTTGTAATATGAGGAGCACCGAATTTCTTTTCGATAATAACATTACGACCTTTCGGGCCGAGAGTTACTTTAACAGCGTTAGCCAATTCGTCTACACCTTTTTTCAACTGATCGCGAGCATCAATGTTGAAGAGAATATCTTTTGCCATAATAATCTTAATGTTTTAAAAGTTCAACTTATGAATTATCCCAAAACTGCGAGAACGTCACTCTGACGCATCATCAGATATTTTACTCCGTCGTGTTCGATTTCAGTACCTGAATATTTTCCATATAATACTGTATCGCCAACTTTCAATATCATCTCTTCATCCTTTGTGCCATTTCCTACTGCCACAACTTCACCCTGCAATGGTTTTTCTTTTGCTGTATCAGGAATGATAATACCGCCGATTGTTTTTTCTTCTGCAGGAGCCGGAAGAATCAGGACTCTGTCTGCTAATGGTTTAATGTTCATAGTCTTTATATTTTTTATTGTTTATACTTGATTAAACTGTCCATGGCTTTTCTTTTCTGCCGGACGCTATATAAATAGCGAAAATCGTGCCAAAAGCATAAACTGACATTCTGGCACGATTTTCTGACATATACTCAGACAGCGCTGACACTTATCTGACTTTCTTTATGGCTTTAACCCATCCGTCTGCATGCGCATCGAGACCGATGTGAGAAAAATGTACTCCGTCGGGACGATGAAGGGCTTTGTTCAATTTATCGGTATCCGGACCGATGAAAAGATCGCTGTATTTTTTGCAGAGAGCTTGTTGTGCCTCTCGTATCTGAGAATCATTACCATCTTCACTATCTATACATTCTGGATGATAAGAAGCAATAGCTATACCAATAGGACTTTCGATGCCCTGGCTTCTAAAAGCTTCGCGGATAGTCTCAAACTGACGAATATATTCTTCTTTCGAAGTATTCTTAATATTATCGGTTTCTCCCTGATGCCACAGGATATAGTCGGGAATGAGTCCTTGCTCCTTCAACAGGGCAATAGTTTGGGTCAGTTTATCATACAAATAGCCTCCCTTAGCCCAGGCTGCTATTTCTACACCTCCTACACCGATGGGAACTAAAGTGACTTTCGTCGTTATTTTCTCATCGATCAGTTTATCTGCCAAACGATTCCACACGCTGGCTCCGTAGCCAGTCGCTCCAATCAGTGGATCGGAAGAAGGATAAAGACGACCTTCGAAATAGTTGTAAACCTGATGCTCCGGTTGATATTTTCCAACACCATGATTGGCAGAATTTGATTGCCCGAAAGTGAATAATACCATTCCTCCTTGAGCTTCCTCAACTGATACAGACTGATAGTTTTCTGCCCATTTCCGCAAACCTTCGATAGCTCTGCACAAAACACCAGCCTCACCACGGAAAGTACCTGAACCTTTTGGTTCTCCTGCCGGAGTGTACCACTCATTGAACCCATTGTTCTTTACCACTCTTTCCAGCATTGGTTTCAGCTCTTCATAAGCTTCCTTTATAAAACCATTTTCTGTCAGTCCCCAAATCATTCTGGCCCCAAACCATGTCCAGTCTCCTCCATTCTGATAACCGTAGGGATGCATTCCTACATTCTGAAAACTGCCTGTCGGATAAGTCGGATACATAGTCAGGCCGATAGTCTGGGCATGTGCTTTTTCTACATTTTCCAACATACGCTGATTGGCATGTGCTATTTCTTCTTTTGTAAGCAGACCGGCCAAAATGGCAACTGCTGTGCCACCATGATAATACACCTGATTTTCATCAAATGTTTCAGGGAAAGGAGAACCATTCAGATAGATGTGTGGAATAAACTTCTGACGCTGGCTGTCCCATAAATGTTTGCGGATATTGGTTATCAGTTGTTTTTTTACACTCTTCCATTTCTCTCCATATGCCTTGTTTACCGCAATTTCCTTAAAGTTGTCAATGGCCAGCACCAGCATGGCATTGTCGTAAATATCAATGGTGTAATGCGTATTCTCATCAATCGCTCCCCCCCAAGGGTGCTCAGACTGTACATCTCCCCAGTCGGCGGTAGTAGCTCCTGTAGTTAACCCATATTGTTTGTTGAATTTTTCATTCATGAGGTATTGCAGAGCCTCATCCATACGCTGTTCTACCGTTTTTCCGTTAATTACAGTTTGCAGATATGCTGTGTTTTGGCTCTTTTTTACATATTGATAAACAGCCTGTACCAATGACGTTTCATGATCGGTTTCTACTGTATTTTTATGAGCAGCATACTGTGGACAGGTTTCAGACAGACGATAACGGTAGCCCTCCGAATCATTCAAATTAGCTTTACGGATATCCATATATCCGTCTACAATGTCACCACCTTCTCCCTGAAAATGAAAAAAAGTGTTCAGACATTCCTGAACTTGCTGGTCAGGCATGACATCCATGGCTACTTGTATAAAAGTGTTGAAATCACGTATCCATACTTCACCGTATCCATCCCCGGCATTAAGACCAGTCGATACTATATGATGAGCCATCCGGCTTACTTGTTCCATAAGAGGATCTTCCAAAATACTTTTCTGTACAATTTTCAACGGATCTTCAGAAGTATTTCCAAATGAAGAAAGAGCAAAAAACATTCCAACAGTTAGGGTGATAAATTTGGTGTGTTTCATAAATGATTAAATGTATGAACAAATAACAGTGCAAGCATATAAAAATAAATCAGTTATCACTCTTTTTAAAAAAGATAATGGATAAGTTTCTAATCTTTTTTAGGGTTTCCGGTTTTTTCCTAACTTCGCAAAGGGGATTATGCATGCACAAGCAAAGCCCAAAGCCCCTGACAAAAATCTTGGTAAAAGTGTTTACGGAGAAAAATTTTATAATTATATAAGGTAACAAGCAGAATAAAAAATAAGGAAGAATAATGGAAATCATATTTTTATTAATAGGACTGGCTGCCGGAATCACTTTGGGATATCTGTTGGCATCACGTAAAGTATCGGCATTACAAACACAGATGAAATTGCAGCAGAAACATGTAGAAGAGTTGCAACAGGTAGAAAAACAGATGTGGCAAGAAAAGCTGGATGCACAAAAGCAAGAAGTAGCAGAATTACGCCGTCAGTTCAATATGGAATTTGAAAACATCGCCAACAAAATATTCCAGCAGAAGGCAGAATCATTCAATAAACTAAGTGCCGAAAGTCTCAGCAACTTATTAAAGCCTTTCAGAGAAAATCTGAACGAATTCAAACATCAGGTAGCTGAAGTGTACGACAAAGAATCGAAGCAGCGTTTTTCACTGGAAGACAAAATTAAGGAACTGGTACAACTGAACAAACAAATCAGTGACGAAGCCAATAACTTGACCCGTGCGCTGAAAGGTGATTCAAAGACACAAGGGAACTGGGGCGAAATGATATTGGAATCGATTCTCGAAAATTCCGGACTGCGTGAAGGAGAAGAATATTTCCGCCAGGAATTTTTAAAAGATGAGCATGGAGAACCTTTACGTAACGAAAACGGCCAACGCCTGCAACCGGATGTTCTGGTAAAGTATCCCGACAACCGTCAGGTAATTATCGACTCAAAGGTTTCACTCACAGCCTATGCCAATTATGTAAACAGCTCTGAACGCGGCGAACAGGAGCAATACCTGAGAGCTCATTTATCTTCCGTAAAAGCTCATATCGACGAACTCAGTCAGAAAGACTACTCCCGATATAATATCTCCTCGCTCGATTTCGTAATGATGTTCATTCCTAACGAGCCAGCCTATGTACTGGCCCTGCAAACAGATCCGAATCTCTGGAACTATGCCTACAAGAAAAAGGTCGTGCTGATGAGTCCTACCAACCTGATCGCGGCACTCAGGCTGGCACTCGACCTGTGGAAACGAGAATATCAGGAGAAAAATACCCGGGAAATAGTAAAAAGGGGTACTGCCTTATACGAAAAACTGGTAAGCTTTACCGAAACATTCGAACGTATAGGTGAAACATTAAAGACTGCCTCAGCAGCTTACGATACTGCACTCGGACAATTATCGGCAGGAAAAGGCAATGTTATCCGTCAGGCAGAAATGCTGAAAGAACTGGGAATTACCCCTAAAAAGAAACTATCTTCACGCCTGATCAGTCAGGATGAAGATAGGGATGAAAACGAATAGCCTATAAAAAAGAATCCGGAACCGAGCATCAGCAACCGGTTCCGGATAAAAAGCAGAAGTTCGTATGCCTCTTGGCAAGACTTGATATTATAGTGTCCAACCAGAAGTCCAGTCGTCACCGCTCTTCACCGCACCTTTATAGTCGGTTTTAGTAAAGAAGCTGTCGGCAGACAAATCTTTTCCTCCGTCAAGAGTACCTACATATTTGCCTGTCCATGAGAATTCCTGATTTGTCAGATTGCCAGTAGCCTGAGTAAAGTCTGCATTTGTATAGATTCCCTGTTTAGATGACAATTCACCACTGATAGCAACGTATTCCAATTTAGAAGTACCATCCTTTAAAGCATTCTCTGTTTCATTTGTTTCCACTGTCAGCGGTTTGCCTTTGCCTGTTATGATTGTATTGTAAAGTTCTACCTGAGTACCGGCACGCAAGCGTACTCCCTGAGCATCTCCACCGTTTCCAATTAAAGTAGCATTGGCAATTGTCGGATGTGCAACCGGAGTTGCCGCATTGTTAGTACCATTATTGTCACATTCCATCAGGCAGTCGCAAGCATATCCCAGTGAAGATTCACCTTCCTGATAAGCAACCAGGAACTGTGCTTTCCCGTTCCATCCTTCAGTCCAGTCGAAAGAGTCGTCACTACAGCTTGTCACAACCATATATTTTACATTGACAGAACCTCCAAAGAATTCAAATCCATCGTCCGATCCCTGATAAGCCTGCAAATGTTCTACAGTAGTTCCATTACCAACACCATAGAAAGAAACTCCGTTTGCTTCATGTTCTTCATCAAAAGCATATCCGGTATATTCCAGACGGATGTATTTCAATGTACCAGAGTTGTCTGCATCATTGTTTCCTCCATAAGGTGCATTACCTATTTCTGATTTTCCCAATCCATTATTTGTATGAGCATAACCGCAGATATGCAAACCTCCCCAAGCTCCTGCTTCTTTCTTTTCAGAAGTCATGACAATAGGCTGTGCAGCTGTACCCTGCGCATCAATCTTAGCTCCCTGTTCGATAAGAATATAATCTACTGTTTCATCATGTTGTGCAACGATAGTAACTCCCGGCTGAATAGTAAGAGTTGCTCCCGATTTTACATGCACACCTCCGTTGAGTGTATAAGTTTTTCCAGTTTCCAACGTTACATTTTCGGTAATATCGCTGTCAAGAACATAGGTATCTTCACCTCCATCACCCGGATTATTGATAGGATCTTCATCACTACTGCAAGAGGTTGCAAAAAGAGAAACACCTGCTATCAATGCCATTGTTGCAAACTTCCAATTCTTTTTCATACTCAAAATGTTTTGTTTAAGTTAGTTGTTTAGAATTTATTTCGATTATAAGTTATATGTCACACCGATTTCAAAACTGCTTCCACGTTTGAAACGTTCAACTTCGACCTTTTCTCCTGTAGAAGGAACTTCCTGCTTGAAGATAACAGGCTGGTTGAGCAAGTCGTTTATCTGTAGTTTTAATGAAACCTTTTCATTGAATTTAAAGCTACCCACAAAATTCATAGTATGTACCGGCTGCTGCTTGACATCTCCCAGTCCGGAAATACCGACCGACTGAATACGAGGACCTTGCAGGTTATAGACCAAAGCTGCACTCAACTGTTTCACATCATCCAGACGCGGAGTATAAGTGATATCAGCATTCACCAGATAAGGAGATGCTCCTTGCAAAGCACGCTGAGTATTGGTATACGCTCCTCCTTCGGGAAGCTTTACGTCAGTATACATAAACGAAGCATTGGCTCCCAAACGTAAATCACGTATCAGTTCTTTACGGAATTCAACTTCCAAACCGGCAGCCATACCATTATTGGCATTCTGGAACGAATGGATAGTAGCTCCTCCCGACAATTGCTGGATCTGCTCAATAGGGTCTTCCAAATGTTTATAATAAGCTGTTGCCGAGAACATGTCACCATTTTCTCCAAAGAACTCATAACGCAAATCAAGGTTATAGTTATAACCGTTCTTCAAATCTGCATTACCTCGGATCTGTGCCGAACCATACGATTCCTGATAAAGGAAAGGAGCCATTTCGATAAATGAAGGACGCGTCACTGTACGCGAGAATGAAAAACGGAAACTGTTTCTTTTATCCAGCTGATAACGTAAGTTCATGGCAGGAAACAAATCGTTACTGTTTAAGTCACGGCGCTGCAACTTTCCTCCGTCTTCTGCATAATTCACCCACAGCTTACTGCTTTCATAGCGTACTCCCACATTCACCAATAGAGCTTCTACCGGATAAATATCAGCTAAAATATATCCTGCATAAATTTTATTTCCAGCTGTATAACTGTCTTTGGGCTGCTGAGAGCGTGAGATGGAAACAAGTCCACTTTCTATAGCCTCCTGATTCAGGAAACCGGAAGGTGTATAAATATCCTCTTCACCTCCAATCACCGGATTCAACTTATTCAAATTATAGTAAAAGCGAGTTGAGCTATAGTCGCGTGTCTTGTCCTTGTAAGTAAATCCAGCCTGCAACTTGTTCTGGTTTCCAAATTTATAGTCACCCGACAGATTGCCTACCCATTCTTTTTCATCAAGTACACCAAAATAACGCATGGTTTCCTGACGGTTCAACTTAAACAAATTGATTTCATTACCTTCTCTGATAAACATAATCTGCCGGCGATCGGGTTCATCACTCGAAGTCTTGCTATACGAACCACTCCAGTTCATACTCCATTTGTCACCGAAAAAGTGTTTTCCACCCAACTGATGGTTTTGCAGTGTATAGACATGCGTTACGTTATTGCTTCCAATCAAGTTATGATCTTCATAATCATATCCTTCACGAAGCATGTAATTGTCTATCGCATTGCGGGCATAGAAAAAAGTATAATTCAACTGGTCTTGCTTACGGAAACTATATCCCAGACTACCTAATCCGGCAATCTTCAGTTCACTGGAATAACTGTCATAACTGAAATCATTCAATGTGGTTCCGGTAGCCTCCAGCGTACGTACACTGGCATCAAGCATCGTTTGCTGTTCATTGCTTACCCCCATTGAAGCCAGCAAGCTAAGAGTATTCCCGTTTATATCAAAATTCTTTCCGAACCCTACGTTTCCACCAAATTCAGGTAAAGACTTACTGCGAGATACATCAAAACTGGTATTGAACAACTGGTTTTTTCCGGCATATTCCTCAAAATCCACTAGCGACATATCACGTAACTTATTGTCAAGTGACGGAGTTTCAAACAAAGTTCCATCACGATCCATCTGATAAGTATCTTTTCCTAAAGTATTGAACTTGCCCCCGGTATTAAACGAAAGGCTGAAAAAATCTTCACCAGTCTGCTCTTTTGTACCTATGTCGATATGTGCACCTGAATAATCAGCAAACGAATTGGCCTCATAGACTTTACTTACGGTAATATTCTTCACGGTAGAAGACGGGAACAAGTCAAGCGGTATCAACTTGTGATCAGGATTGGGAGAAGCAATAGGCAACCCGTTCAATGTCGTCGTGCTGTAACGGTCACCCAGTCCGCGTACAATGATTTGTCCAGCCGAAGCAACCGACACACCGGTAATCTTCTTCACGCCTTCTTCTACATTGGAAATTCCCTTTGTACTCATTTCCTTCGCCCCGATATTTTCGATAGCTACACTCGACCTCTGACGCTCCATCATCAACGAACGTTCATTCTCCAGATTCTTCCTGGCTACCACCGTAACCTCATCAAGCTGCTGATTATCGGGAGCAAGTGCTATAACCAACTCATCCTTCTGCCCTTTTTCTACGACAATTTCCTGTGTCTTATACGAAACATACTGTACAATCAGCGTACATGTTTTGCCTTTTATATCTTTAATTTCGAACCGTCCGTAGATATCAGTAATAACTCCTGTCGTGGTTCCACCTACTTGAACAGTTGCTCCGATAAGCGGTTCTTTCGTTGAACTGTCAACAACTATACCCTTTAAAGTAAAAGCCTGGGCACTGACACTTAAAATCATCGCCGAAGCTGTAAGAAACATCTTGTTAGTTTTAATCATCCTTCGCTACTAATTTTTTCTGATGCAAAAATAGAGCGGTGATATTTCGTGCCGATTGCATCCTTTTGATGATTTACTTACAAGCCAATTACGTTTGTATTACTGAAATATCTTACTGGAGGAAAATTCCAATTTATAGTTTAAAATAAGATCTAATCAAGAATATTCATTTACCCTTCAAAAT
>ENA-OYZZ01000611-OYZZ01000611.1-human-gut-metagenome-genome-assembly--contig:-NODE-611-length-15215-cov-7.723813_pt1 | contig 15215 bp, 13 predicted proteins | sample MGYA00244199_ERZ653482 | MGnify/ENA primary metagenome ERZ653482 (study PRJEB26926, sample SAMN06165036) | human gut metagenome | biome: ENVO:00009003; feature: ENVO:2100002; material: ENVO:00002003...
GCTCGGAGATGTGTATAAGAGACAGGTTGTGGCGTGTTCGCCGTCAGCAGTCGGCGCGGCCGAGGTTACTTGCGGAAATGCCCAGAACAGAGGCGGCGAGGTGCTTGCCGCTCGCGGTTTTCATGATCGTGTCCAGAAAATGCACGATGCTCTCCTTACCGTATCCGTTCTCGGATGCGTTTGCGATGTAGTCCGCCTCAATGAGGATCTGGTAGTCCATGCCGCAGATATTCTGCAGCGTGTGGTGATGCCCCACGAGGTAGGCCACGCGCGCGATCTGCGCCTCCGTCATGCCGGTGTCGGCGAGAAAGCTGCGCACCAGCACCCCATCGTGGGTGGTGGCCGTATCCGGCACGGCAAAATACAGCTGCATGGCCTGCCCTCCCCCTGCAAAATTCACAAAAACACAAATGTTATTATAACAAAAATCCGTTTCACTTGCAAATCTTACTTTTTTATGGTATCATGAGGAACGGAAAACGAGTGGAACATACGGCGGCGGGGCGGCTTTGACCGCTCTGAGGAAAGTCCGGGCCTCACAGAGCACGGTAACTGCTAACGGCAGCCGAGGGTGACCTCAGGGAAAGTGCAACAGAAAGGAAACCGCCGCAGCAATGCGGTAAGGATGAAAGGGCGAGGTAAGAGCTCACCAGCGCATGGGTGACTATGCGGCTTTGTAAACCCTACCGGAAGCAACGCCTATATGGGACGTACAGCGCTGCTCGCGTGTCCCGAAGGCGGCACGAGCCTGTCAGCAATGGCAGGCCTAGACAGATCGTCGTTTAATACAGAACCCGGCTTACGGTCCATCTCGTTTTCCATTTGGTGTATCCACAGGGGGTTGTTAGAACCCTTCTTTGCCCCGCCGTCAGGCGCAGAGGCAGAGAGGGTTGATAACAGCCCTCTTTTCGTTTTGGTCAGAGTGTGGTATACTATCCTCACTACGGGAGCACAGTTGTTCGCCGTGGGCAAACAAGAGAGACAGGATGTGAAATCCTCCGATGAAAGATGGTTTTTTGAAAGCAGCAGCCCTCTCGCCCGCGCTTCGGGTGGCGGACTGCGCCTACAACACCCGGCAGATCCTCACGGAGCTGCGTGCCGCCGCCGCCCGCGGCGTGAAGCTGGCCGTGTTCCCTGAGTTCTGCCTGACCGGCTATACCTGCGGCGACCTGTTTTTGCAGCGCACCCTGCAGCAGGGAGCCCTGACCGGCCTGCAGGAGCTGCTGGATGCCAGCCGGGAGCTGGACACCGTGGCCCTTGTGGGCCTGCCCCTGATGGTGCGGGGCAAGCTGTACAACTGCGCTGCCGTGTTCTGCCGCGGGCAGCTGCTGGGTCTGGTTCCCAAAACGTACCTGCCCAACTACGGCGAGTTCTATGAAAAGCGGCAGTTCACCCCCGGTTCCACCGAAGTAGAGTGGGTGAATGTCTGCGGGCAGGATGTTCCCTTCGGCACCTCCCTGCTCTTCCGCTGCCGCCAGATGCCCAGCTTTGTGCTGGGCGTGGAGCTCTGCGAGGACCTGTGGAGCGCCCTGCCGCCCTCCACCTTCCACGCACTGGCAGGCGCTACCGTCATCGCCAACCTTTCGGCCAGCGATGAAACGGTAGGCAAGGCCGAGTACCGCCGGGCACTGGTGGAAAACCAGTCTGCCCGTCTGCTCTGCGGCTACCTGTACGCCTCGGCAGGCCACGGCGAGAGCACCCAGGACATGGTGTTCGCAGGCCACGACCTGATCGCCGAGAACGGTACCCTGCTGGCCGAGGTGAAGCCCTTTGCAGGCGGCCTTGCCGAGACGGAGCTGGACTGCCAGCGGATGGAGTCGGAGCGGGCGCGCAACACCAGCTTTGAGCCCAGCACCGAGGGCTACCAGACCGTGGAGTTCGACCTGGCCCTGACCGACACCGTACTGACCCGCTGGGTAGACCCTACCCCCTTTATCCCCCACAACGAGCAGCTGCGTGCCGAGCGCTGTGAGCTGATTTTGAAGATGCAGGCCGACGGCCTGGCCAAGCGTCTTGAGCACGCCCGCGCCAAAACAGCCGTCATCGGCATTTCGGGCGGTCTGGACAGCTGCCTTGCCCTGCTGGTGGCTGTCCGCGCCATGAAGCAGCTGGGCCGCCCCACCACCGATGTGCTGGCCGTGACCATGCCCTGCTTTGGCACCACCAAGCGCACCCGCAGCAATGCGGAGATCCTCTGTGACGAGCTGCACGTCAGCTTTACCGAGATCGACATTGCCGCCACGGTGCACAGCCACTTCCGGGACATCGGCCAGGACGAGAGCGTGCTGGATGTGACCTACGAGAACGGCCAGGCCCGCGTGCGCACGCTGGAACTGATGGACACCGCCAACCGCACCGGCGGCCTGGTGGTGGGCACCGGTGACCTTTCCGAGCTGGCCCTGGGCTGGGCCACCTACAACGGCGACCACATGAGCATGTACGGCGTGAACGCAGGCGTACCCAAAACGCTGGTGCGCCACCTTGTCCGGTACGAAGCCGACATTGCCGCCACCCCGGCCCTGAAAGAGGTGCTGCTGGACATCCTCGACACCCCTGTGTCCCCCGAGCTGCTGCCCGCCAAGGACAACGGCGAGATCGCACAGCGCACCGAGGATCTGGTGGGCCCCTATGAACTGCACGACTTCTACCTTTATTATGTGCTCCGCTTCGGCTTTGGCCCGGCAAAGATCTTCCGGCTGGCTAGGGCAGCCTTTGCAGGCCGGGAGGAATACCCGGACGCGGTGCTTTACAAGTGGCTGCGCAACTTCTACTGGCGGTTCTTTGCCCAGCAGTTCAAGCGCAGCTGCCTGCCCGACGGCCCCAAGGTGGGCAGCGTCACCCTCTCGCCCCGGGGCGACTGGCGGATGCCCAGCGACGCAGCCGCCGCGCTCTGGCTGGCCGAGCTGGAACAGATCCCGCTCAAAGGATAATTTTTTATGAAGCAACACAAAAAACTGCTGATAAATCTGGTCTTTGCTGCCATCATTCTGGCCGCAGCCGCCGTGCTGCTGCTGGTGCGGAAAGCAAACCAGACCGGTGCACCTCTCTGCGCAGAGCTCATCTACGGCGACAGTAACACCAGGCTGACCTTTTCCCTCGAAAAAGACGCCGATTACGATGTGGACACCGGCTATCTCACCGTCCACATCAAGATCCAGGACGGCGCGGCCCGCTTTGTAGATTCGCCCTGCCCTGACCACATCTGCGAGTCCTTCGGCTGGCTCAGCGAGGAAGACCAGACGGCCACCTGCCTGCCCGCCCGGGCTGTGCTGAGCATCATCCCCACCACATGATGGCATACACATCCAAAGGAGTGAACGCCTATGTTTGACGAAAACAAGCATACCCATCCCCAGAATAACGACGAAGGCCCCCGGCACATCCACCGGGGCATCAAGCGCAGCGAGCCCGACGAAGTGGAGGTAGACAGCGCCGATTTCTTCTCGCCGGAGCCTCCCCGCCCCAAAGCACCGCCGAAACCGGCACCGACGCCTCCGTCTGAGCCGCCGAAACCTCCGGTGCCGCCCCGCAGACAGTGGGAGCCGCTGCACCCCAGCGAGCCCGCCCCCGCTGACGACAAACTTCCGAAAGGAGGAATGGTCTTGCTGGTACTGCAGGCCATCCTGAGCCTTGCCGCGCTGGTGCAGCTCTGGCGCACCCAGATGCTGCCGGTGCTCTACCTCGTTATCATCACTGCGCTTCTGGTACTGCTCTGGCTGCTGGTGCGCAAGTGCCTCGCCTCCCGCAGCGGTGCCGTCGTGGCCCGGGTGCTGTCCGTCCTGCTCTGCGCCGCGCTGGCCGTGGGCTGTGTCTGGGCGCAGCAGGGTCTGACCGCACTGGACAGCATGACTTCCGGCCTGCTCACCGGCGCAGAGGCGAATAAGATCACGAAAGAGCCGTTCGTCGTCTACCTCAGCGGTGTAGACAACCGCGGCGAGCTGACCGAAAAAGCCCGCAGCGACGTGAACATCCTCGCTGTGGTCAACCCCACCACCAAGCAGGCGGCCCTCATCAACACCCCGCGCGACTACTATGTTGACCTCGCAGGCACCGACAGCAAGGACAAGCTGACCCACGCCGGCCTCTACGGCGTCGAGACCAGCATGGCCACGCTGGGCAACCTCTACGGCGTGAATGTGGAGCACTACCTCCGCATCAACTTTGCGGGCTTCATCAACATCATCGACGCCATCGGCGGCGTGGACGTCTACTCCGACCAGGCCTTCACCTCGGTGGGCAGCCCCGGCTACTACGACCCCACCACCTTCGCCGAGGGCTGGAACCATCTGGACGGCAAGTCTGCTCTGGCTTTTGCCCGTGAGCGCCACGCCTTCAAGACCGGCGACATCCAGCGCGGCATCAACCAGATGAAAGTCATCGACGCGATGGTCAACAAGCTCAAGTCTCCCGCCCTGCTCATGGGCTTCTCCAAGCTGATGGACGCCGCCGCCGACTGCTTCGTCACCAGCCTTTCGCAGGAACAGATCTCTGCGCTGGTCCGGATGCAGCTGGGCGACCTTGCCAACTGGGACATCCAGAGCTACACCGTCACCGGCTCGGGCGCGAAGAGCACCAAGTGCTACTCCGCCAAGGGCCAGAGCCTCTACGTTATGAAGCCGGATGAGAACTCGGTCAACGAAGCCAAGGCCCTCATCGCTGCGGTTCTGGGCGGCGAGGACAAGCTCACCAGCACCAGCCAGACCCCCGAGAAGACCGATGTCTTCACGCCGACCGCCGACCCCAACGCCGGTGCATCCATCCCGGAGGAATCTCCCGACAGTGTTATCGCAGAAGAGCCCGCCGAGAGCGAAGTCCCGGCGGAAGAGGCCCCCGCTGACAGCCAGCCCGCCGAGGGTGACGCCTCCGGTGAGCCCAGCGCTTCCACCGAGGTCCCCGCCGACGGCAGCGAAGAAGCCCCGGCAGACTCCACTGAGTCTCCGTCCTTCAGTATGCCGACCCAGGAGCAGGTGGAGCAGGCGGCTTCCTCCCTGCATCAGGCCGCTTCCACCGTGCTGGACGCCCTGTTCGGCTCCGGCAGCGGCGACGCTTCCAGCGCTGAAAATGATGCAGCATAATTGATAGACAGAAAGATCCCGCAAAGCAGCTGCCTTGCGGGATCTTTGCGTTTATGCTTATTTCAGGATGTCGCTCAGCACGCTCTGGCCGTCCAGCGTGGAAGCATCCACACCCAAATAGTCGCAGATGGTCTGTGCGATGGTTCCGAAGCAGAGCCTGGTGCCGAGGTCAACGCCCGGTTTGACGCCCTTGCCGCAGATGAGGTAAGGCACATACTCGCGGGTATGGTCGGTGGTCTTGGTGTAGGAGGGGTCACAGCCGTGGTCGGCCGTGACCATCAGGATGTCGCCTTCCCGCATCCCGGGGATGAAGTCGGCAACGAACTTGTCGAACTCGGTGGCGGCGGCGGCGTAGCCTGCCACGTCGCGGCGGTGGCCGTAGAGCATATCGAAATCGACGAGGTTCACGAAGGCCAGACCCTCGAAGTCGCGGGTCTGCAAAGCCTTGGTGAAGGCGATGCCGTTGGTGTTGCCGGTGGTCTTGATCTTTTCCGTCACGCCCTCGCCGTCGAAGATGTCGAAAATTTTGCCCACGGCGATGACGTCCCTGCCTGCGTCCTTGAGCAGATCCAGCATGGTCTTGCGGGGCGGCTTGAGGCTCAGGTCGTGGCGGTTGGTGGTGCGGTAGAAGGTGTCGGCGGTGCGGCCGAGGAAGGGGCGGGCGATGACGCGGCCCACGCCGTACTCGCCCTTCAGCATCTCGCGGGCGATCTCGCAATAGCGGTACAGCTCATGCACCGGCACAAGCTCCTCGTTGGCGGCGACCTGAAACACGCTGTCGGCGCTGGTATAGACGATGAGGGCATCCTCCTTCATGGCCTGCTCGCCGTAGTCCTTCAGCACCTGTGTGCCGGAGTAGGGCTTGTTGCAGAGGACTTTGTGGCCGGTCTTTTCCTCGAACTCGTGGATGAGGCTGTCCGGGAAGCCGTCCGGGAAGGTGGGCAGCGGCTTGGGGCTGACGACACCAGCGATCTCCCAGTGGCCGATGGTGGTATCCTTGCCCATGCTCTGCTCCTGCAGGCGGGCAAAGGAGCCGATGGGGGCGGCATCCTTTTCACCGGCGGTCACGCCGTCGATGTTGAACAGTCCGAGTTTTTTCAGGTTGGGGCAGTTGAAGTTGGGGTGCTTGGCGATGGCGCCGAGGGTGTTGGTCCCCTCATCGCCAAAGGCGGCGGCATCCGGCTCTGCGCCGATGCCGAAGCTGTCCAGAACGATCAGAAAAACGCGCTTTTCCATTACGCTTTCACTCCGTTTCTATCATTTTGCGCTCATCTTCGTCCCTTCGGGGCAGAAGTGAGACTTTTGCTTAGCCCTATTATAGGCGATGAACGCACTTTTCGCAAGCGTTTTATCGCTCCGGCATCTATCACGAAAATTTAAGGTTTTCTTTGCCGAATTTTTTCTTGCTCTCTTGTACACAAGCGGTTATAATATAGAATGGTAAGGTTTTCAAACACCCCTGACCGGGCCGATGTCCGGCCAGCGGCCGCAGGGCATATTTGGCACCTGTGCGCCCATCATAGAGGAAAAAAGAGACTGTTAGAGGTATATTTATGAGAAAAACGAAGATCATCTGCACCCTTGGCCCTTCTACCGATAAGGACGGCGTCCTGCGCGAGCTGGTCGCCAACGGCATGAACGTGGCCCGCTTCAACTTTTCCCATGGCTCCTACGAGGAGCACAAGGGCCGTCTGGACATGCTGAAGGCTGTCCGCGCTGAGCTGAATAAGCCCGTTGCTGCCCTGCTGGACACCAAAGGCCCTGAGATCCGCCTGAAGGAGTTCAAGAACGGCGTTGAGATGCTGGAAGCCGGTCAGACCTTCACCCTGACCACCCGCGAGGTGGAGGGTACCAAGGAGATCTGCTCCATCACCTACAAGGACCTGCCCCAGGACGTCCACGAGGGCGGCACCATCATGCTGGACGACGGCCTCATCAAGCTGGCCATCAAGAGCGTCACGGACACCGACATCGTCTGCGAAGTGCTCAACAGCGGCAAGATCAAGACCAAGAAGGGCGTCAATGTCCCCGGCGTCCACCTGTCCATGCCCTACCTGAGCCAGCGCGACCGCGATGACATCATCTTCGGTGTCCAGCAGGGCTTCGACTTCATCGCTGCTTCCTTCGTGCGCACCGCACAGGACGTCTACGACATCCGCAACCTGCTGAACGAGTACGACTCCAACATCCGCATCATCGCCAAGATCGAGAACCGCGAGGGCGTCAATAACATCGACAGCATCCTGTCCGCTGCCGACGCCGTCATGGTCGCCCGCGGCGACCTGGGCGTCGAGATCGACTTCACCGAGCTGCCCGGCATCCAGAAGAGCGTCATCGACCGCTCCTTCTCCTTCGGCAAGCCCATTGTCACTGCTACCCAGATGCTGGACAGCATGATGGTCAACCCCCGCCCCACCCGCGCCGAGATCTCCGACGTGGCAAACGCCATCTACGACGGCACTTCCGCTATCATGCTCTCCGGCGAGACCGCTGCGGGCGCATACCCTGTTGAGGCCCTCAAGACCATGTCCGCTATCGCAGAGCGCACCGAGAACGAGGTCCACTACCGCGACAACCGCCTGACCGATGCCGCCGGCCAGATCAGCGTCAGCGACGCTACCGCACACGCTGCCTGCCTGACCGCAAAGGACGTCAACGCTTCTGCCATCGTCACCGTGTCCGAGTCCGGCAACACTGCCCGCCTGCTGAGCAAGTACCGCCCCTCTCAGCCCATCATCGCCTGCGTCATGGACGAGCAGGTCCAGCGCCAGCTGTCCATCTCCTGGGGCATCACCCCGCTCATGATGGACCTCGCCACCAGCACCGATGAGCTCATCGAGAAGTCCACCACCCTGGCCAAGGAGCACGGCTATCTGCACGACGGTGAGCTGGCTGTCGTGACCGCCGGCGTCCCCGTGGGCGTCTCCGGCACCACCAACATGATCAAGATCCACATGATCGGCAACTGCCTGGCTACCGGCGTCGGCGTCGGCCCCGAGGGCGCTGCTCTGGCCAACGCCACCGGCAAGGCCTGCGTCTGCCGCACCATCGAGGAGATCCGCGCAAAGTTCAAGCCTGGCATGGTCCTGGTCGTCCCCTCCACCTCCAACGAGATGCTGAGCTACGTCCGTGACGCTGCCGCTCTGGTGGTCGAGGAAGCCGGCCTGAACAGCCACGCCGCCATCGCCGGCAAGGCCCTGCTCAAGCCCACCATCGTGGGTGCCGTCGGCGCTACCGCCCACATCCGCGACGGTCTGATGGTTGCTGTGGACTGCGCACACGGCAGCGTCCAGCGCCTGCAGGCCTGATCTCGGGAGGCACAGCATGGAGCGCATTGCAAGTTTCTGTGTAGACCACACCAGGCTCGACCGCGGTATGTACCTGAGCCGTCAGGACGGCGATGTTCTGACCTGGGACATCCGGATGAAGAAACCGAACCACGGCGATTATCTCTCCACCGGTTCGGCCCACACGCTGGAGCACCTCTTCGCCACCTACGCCCGCAACAGCCAGTATAAGGACGGCGTCATCTACGTCGGCCCCATGGGCTGCCGCACCGGCTTTTACCTGCTGACCCGGGGCCTGACCCCCGCCGAGGCGCTGAGCCTGACGGTGGAGTCCTTCCGCTTCATGGCTGCGTTTGAGGGCGATGTCCCCGGCGCAAGCGAGGTGGAGTGCGGCAACTACCGCGACATGGACCTGCCCGCCGCAAAGGCTGAGGCTGCTGCCATGCTGCCCGTACTCGAGGCACTGACCGCTGACAAGCTGCACTACTATCGCAATTTTCAAAAATAGTGCCTATCGAAACGGCATATTTGCGATATGCAGTTTGCGGATGTTGCTTGTGCATTAAAAACGCAAACTGCTATAAGCTATAACACACAAAGAGGCTGTTGCACTGCAACAGCCCCTTTTCTTTTATCGCGTCCGCGCCTCACACTTCCCCGATGACCGGGAGCAGGTCTTCGAGCTTATTGAAATAATTGACGATGGTGACCACATTGTTGACGATGGAGCTGCCCGCCGAGAAAATGCGCGCCACATAGTTCAGCACACGGCCAATGTCCTGGAACGTCTGCCATGCCGTGGTCTCGCCGCCGCAGAGCAGCACCATTTCGTCGTCCCCGATGGATGTATACTGGGCAGGCATCTGCATCTGATAATTACTCATAGTATCCTTTCCTTTCCGCTGGTGAGAAGTTTTTTGTTCCTCGTTCAGAGTCAGCGCCCTCGGGGCCTGTCCTCTATTCCATCCTACCAGATACAAAAAGCAAAGCATGTCAGACCCTGCGGCTGGAATAATTTTCCTTTCATAAGACAGTAAAGAGGCCCTGTACGACAGTGCAGGGCCTCTTTGTTATATGTTTTATTCGTACAGGGGGAAAGCCTTGGTCAGGGCCAGTACACGGGCGGAGATGTCGTCCTTCTTCTCGTCGTAGTGCCAGATGCAGTCGGCGATGCAGTCCGCAATGACTTTCATCTCGGCCTCGCCCATGCCCCGGGTGGTGACAGCCGGAGTACCCAGACGGACGCCGGAAGTCACGAAGGGGCTGCGGGTCTCGCCGGGGACGGTGTTCTTGTTGGCGGTGATGTGGACGCTGTCGAGGCGGGCTTCCAGCTCCTTGCCGGTGCATTCCTCGTCCCGCAGGTCGAGGAGCATCAGGTGGTTGTCGGTGCCGCCGGACACCAGCTTGACACCGCGAGCCTGCAGTTCAGCGGCCATGGCCTGTGCGTTCTCCACGATCTTGCGGGCGTAGTCCTTGAACTCGGGCTTGAGTGCCTCGCCAAAGCAGACGGCCTTGGCCGCGATGACGTGCTCCAGCGGGCCGCCCTGGGTGCCGGGGAAGACGGCGGAGTTGATGCGCTTGGCCAGCACGGCATTATTGGTCAGGATGAGGCCGCCGCGGGGGCCGCGCAGGGTCTTGTGGGTGGTGGTGGTCACGACATCGGCGTAAGGCACCGGGCTCTGGTGCATCCCGCCAGCCACGAGGCCCGCGATGTGGGCCATATCCACCATCAGGAAGGCCCCGTATCCGTGGGCGATCTCAGCCAGCTTTTCGAAGTCGATGGCACGGGGGTAGGCCGAAGCGCCTGCCACGATCATCCTGGGACGGACCTTTTTGACCTGCTTTTCCAGCTCGGCATAGTCGATGCGGCCATCTTCGCCGACGCCGTAGGAGACGAAGTGGTAGTTCTTGCCGGACATATTCACCGGAGAGCCGTGGGTCAGATGACCGCCCTGAGACAGGTCCATGCCCATAACGGTATCGCCCAGATCGAGCAGGGCGAAGTAGACGGCCAGATTGGCCTGTGCGCCGGAGTGGGGCTGGACGTTGGCGTACTTTGCGCCGAACAGCTTGCAGGCGCGCTGGATGGCGATGTTCTCCACCTCATCCACATAGGCACAGCCGCCGTAGTAGCGTTTGCCGGGCAGGCCCTCGGCGTACTTGTTGGTGAGGATGCTGCCCATGGCGGCCATGACGGCGGGCGAGACGATGTTCTCGCTGGCGATGAGCTCGATATTTTCCCGCTGGCGGGTCAGCTCACGGTTCATAGCCGCAGCCAGCTCCGGGTCGGCCTTTTCCACGAGGCCGATGGTATCCATCATATCGTTGTACATACTATTTACCCCTCTCTCTGATGCAAAAAATCAGTTTGCGCGGGCGTCCGCTCATTCCGGCCCGTCTGTTTCCATGATACCAGACATCGTGGATTTCTTCAACAGCATTTCGCACAAACCGATACGGTTTGATTCGTTTCTTTTCGGTTAAATGAAGATATTTCACCCATCCTGCCAAAGCCTTGCTTTTTCTGCGCTCAGCGCTTATTATTATAACAAAAATCCGTTCCGGTTTTTGTGCAGATTTGCCCATCGGGTGCAGAAAGGAGCGCATTTCCATGACCATCACGGAGCAAAAAGCCGCACAGCGCAAAGCAGGCATTGCGGCCCGCCGGGCGTTGTCGGACACCGAGCGCACCAGTTCCAACGCCGCTCTCTGCGCCCGCATCATGGCTCTGGACTGCTTCAAAAAGGCAGAAAACATCCTGCTTTATGCGGCCTTCGGCGGTGAAGCCGATCTCTCGACGCTGGCTGTGGAAGCGGCCCGGCAGGGTAAAACGCTGGCCTACCCCGTCTGCGGCGAGGGCTTTTCGCTGACAGCCGCTGTGCCGGGGCCGGACGGCTGGGAAGTGGGTACTTACGGCATCCGCACGCCCATTTTGGGCCGGTCTGCAGTTTTGCCACCGGACAAGCTCGACCTCGTGCTGGTCCCCTGCACGGCTTTTGATGCAGTCTGCCACCGGGTGGGGATGGGGAAAGGCTATTATGACCGCTACCTTCCCCGCTGCACCCGGGCTGTGAAACTGGGCGTGGCCTTTGAGGCCCAGCGGGTGGATAAAGCGGCAGTGGACGCCCATGACGAAAAACTGGACGGATTCGTGACAGAGGGAGGACTTTACTTTGGATTTGACACAACTGAGCTGTGAGGACTTTCTGAGCCAGCTTGCCAGCAAAGCCCCCGCCCCGGGCGGCGGCGGCGCAGCGGCCCTCGTGGGCGCGGCAGGCGTCGCGCTGGGCAATATGGTGGGGAATCTCACCACCGGCAAAAAGAAATACGCCGTTGTGGAAGAAGAGATCCTGGCGCTGAATGCCCGTGCTGAAACACTGCGCAAACGGCTGGAAGCCCTCGTGCAGGCTGACGCCGACGCATTCACGCCTCTGGCGGCGGCCTACGGCCTGCCCAGAGAGACGCCCGAACAGCAGGCCCGCAAGGCCGCTGTGCTGGCCGAGGCGTTGGACGGGGCCTGCGCCGTGCCGCTGGACATCATGGACGCCTGCTGTGAGGGCATCCGTCTTGCGGCCGATTACGCCGAAAAGGGCAGCGTGCTGGCCGTCTCAGACGCAGGCTGTGCGGCGCTGTTCTGCAAGGCCGCACTTCAGGCGTCGGCGCTGAATGTCGCCATCAACACAAAGCTCATGACTGACCGCGCCCATGCCGCCGCGCTGGACGAAAAAGCGGCCCGGATGCTGGCGGAATATGTGCCGCTGGCCGACGAAGTCTACCAGTCCGTGGCAAGCCGCCTGCGGGCCTGATGCATAGAAAGGGAACGTATATGTCTACCATTTTGAAGGGTGCGCCCGTCGTGGCCGCCATGAACGAAGCAAATGCCGCCCGCTGCGCCGCACTGCGGGAAAAGGGCGTTGTCCCCACGCTGGCCGTCGTCCGGGTGGGTGCGCGCGAAGATGACCTCTCCTACGAGAAAGGCGTCATGGCCCGCTGTGCGAAAGTGGGCGTCGAGGTGAAGCAGTTCCTTCTGCCCGCCGACGCTGCGCAGGAAGAGCTGCTGCGCGTCATTGCCGGCATCAACGCAGACGCCGCCATCCACGGCTGTCTGCTCTTCCGCCCCCTGCCCAAACAGTTTGATGACAGGACCATCCGCGCCGCACTCTCGCCCGAAAAGGACATTGACGGCATCACCGACGGCTCGCTGGCCGGTGTCTTCACCAACACTGCCGTCGGCTACCCGCCCTGCACGGCGCAGGCCTGTCTTGAAATTTTGAAATTCTACAACATTCCCCTCTCCGGCAGGCGGGCCGTCGTCGTGGGCCGCAGCCTCGTGGTTGGCAAGCCCGCAGCCATGATGCTGGACCGGAAAAACGCTACCGTCACCCTCTGCAATTCCCGCACCCAGAACCTGCCCGATGTCTGCCGCGAGGCCGATGTTGTGGTGGTGGCCATGGGCAAGATGGGCTTTATCGGCGCAGAGCATCTGCGGGCCGGTCAGGTCGTCGTGGATGTGGGCATCCATGTCAACGAGGAAGGCAGGCTCTGCGGTGACGTCCGCTTTGGCGAGGCAGAGCCGGTGGTGGAGGCCATCACTCCCGTCCCCGGCGGCGTCGGCACCGTGACGACTTCCGTGCTCGTGAGCCATGTGGTGGAGGCGGCAGCGAAAGCTGCATCATAATAACCTCTCCGTCACGCCTGCGGCGTGCCACTGCCCGGGTTGCGGCTCCCAGCGTCTGCTTCGGCCCTTGGTGCGGGCCTCGCATCCTGCTGGCCGCGGCCCGAGCTTCGCCTCCCTGTTTCCGCCGCTGGCGGCGGTCGGCTCAGCTCCCACGTGATACTCCCAGAACCACCCCCATCTCCCCCAGCAGCATCATGAGGCTGGTGCCGCCGGAGGAGAAAAAGGGCAGCGAGATGCCGGTGTTGGGGATGGTGTTGGTGACGACAGCCACGTTCAGCACCGCCTGCAGGGCCACCTGCACCACGAATCCCACCACCAGCAGCGCCCCGAACCGGTCGGGCGCGTGGGCTGCGATGGTGATGCCCCGGCAGAGCAGCAGCACGAACAGCCCCACCACTGCGCAGGCCCCCACGAAGCCCAGTTCCTCGCAGACGATGGAGAAAATGAAGTCGTTCTGAGGCTCGGGGACGAAAAGATGCTTCTGGCGGCTTTCCCCCAGACCGAGGCCGGTGGCCCCGCCGGAACCGATGGCATAGAGGCTCTGGATGGTCTGGTGGCCATCGCCCAGCGGGTCGGCAAAGGGATCGAGCCAGGAGCGGAGCCGGTCGGCGGCGTAGGGGACGAGGTCGGGCATGACGGCCACCGCCGCACCAATGGCCCCGACGCCTCCCGCGCCCGCCAGCAAAAACCACCGCAGCCCCGTACCACCCACGAACATCAGCACCGCGCCGATGCCGAGGATGAGGACGGTGCCGGACAGGTGCGGCTCCAGCAGCATCAGGGCCGCCACCACCCCCAGCACCAGCGCAAAGGGCAGGACACCCACGCTGAAATCCTTCATCCGGTCGTGGTTCAGTGCGATGATGTGGGAAAACACCAGTACCACCGCAAACTTTGCGATCTCGCTGGGCTGCAGGGTGCCAAACCCCGGGATGACCAGCCACCGCTTGCATCCGTTGTACTCGGGCATGAAGAGCACCGCCGCCAGCAATATCAGTGACAGCCCCAGCAGCGGCCACGCCAGCTTATGGAAGATATGGTAATCTACCCGGCTGGCCAGCCACATCCCGCAGAGCCCCAGCGCCGCGTAGAGCAGCTGAGGCCGCAGATAGGCCCAGGCGTCGCCCCGCCGGTAGAGCGCCACGGCGCTGGACGCGCTGGCCAGCATCACCAGCCCGAAGCCCACCAGCGTGAGCACAAGTATCAGAAACGGCAGGTCCATGCCGGGCAGCGGACGCAGGATCCTCTTCTTCATCCTCTCCCCCCTTCCCTTTAGTGTACGCACCGGGGCGGACGGCTAGTCACGGGGTCTCGCGCATATGATTGCAGGAAGGGAGGTGCTGTCTCATGTCCGAATCGCCAAAACCCGCCGACGCCCTGCGCACCTTGCCGGAACGGGCGTTCCGCGCCCGGGCAAGGCTGGTGGCGGGGGTGTTCTGTCTGGTCTGCTGCGGGCTGGCGGTGCGGCTTTTATTTTTGCAGGTGCTGGGCGGCGGCTGGTACACCGACCGCGCCCTGGGCCAGCAGCTGCGGGACACCGTCGTCCCCGCCGACCGGGGCCGCATTTATAGCGCCGACGGCGTCCTTCTGGCGGCCAACAGCAGCTGCTGGACCCTCCGGGCCTCGCCCCGGGAGATGCCGGAAGATAAACTCGCCCTCGCGGCCAAGGGGCTGGCGGAGATCCTGGAGCTGGACGAAGGGAAGCTTCTCGAGAAATTCAGCGACCGTCACTCCAACGACTGCCTCCTGCGCTACCGGGTAGACCGGGCCATGGCCGACGCCGTGCGGGACTTCTGCGAGGCAAACGGCATCACCGGCATCCGTATCGATCAGGACTCGAAGCGCTGGTACCCGCAGGGGGAGTTTCTGGCCTCGGTGCTGGGGTTCACCAATGTGGACAACGCGGGCGTCTCGGGCCTCGAACTGAAGTATGACGACCTGCTCACCGGCGAAAACGGCGTCGTCCTCACGGCGGTGAACGCCTGGGGCTACACCCTCGAGCAGAGCTATGAGACCGAGCGTTTCCCCACCGAGGGGGACGGCCTGCGGCTCACCATCGACGCCAACATCCAGCACTACCTCGAGAACGCGCTGGGCTACGCGGTAAAGGAACACCACGTCGCAGCCCTGTCTCTTATACACATCTCCGAGCCCACGAGACATGCGCAGATCTCG
>ENA-OYZZ01000616-OYZZ01000616.1-human-gut-metagenome-genome-assembly--contig:-NODE-616-length-15118-cov-4.502755_pt1 | contig 15118 bp, 8 predicted proteins | sample MGYA00244199_ERZ653482 | MGnify/ENA primary metagenome ERZ653482 (study PRJEB26926, sample SAMN06165036) | human gut metagenome | biome: ENVO:00009003; feature: ENVO:2100002; material: ENVO:00002003...
AGATCTGCGCATGTCTCGTGGGCTCGGAGATGTGTATAAGAGACAGGTACTATAAGTGGGTCGAGGAAATCGATCCCGATATGTTCGCGGAGATAAGGGCGAGAGTCAAAGAGGGACGCTGGGTGCCCGTCAACGGCTGGTGGGTTCAGCCGGACTGCAATATGCCCTCGGCAGAGAGCTTTGCCCGTCAGGCGCTCTATTCTCAGCTCTATTACAACGAAAAATTCGGCAGGATATGTAAAACCGCATACAACGTGGATTCCTTCGGCCACAGCGGAATGCTTCCTCAGATTATAAAAAACGGCGGTATGACCGCATATGTCATGATGCGCCCCGGTGCTCATGAAAATGCCGAGATACCCAATATGTTTATGTGGGAGAGCCTTGACGGCACTCAGATACCGACTTTCCATATCCCGGATGCGAGCGGATACGGTTCGGGCAATGCCGAGGCTATCAACAGGTCGCGCGACCTCGCGGAAAAGCTGATAAACGAAGAAGGACACGGTATGATGATCTTCTACGGTGTCGGCAACCATGGCGGCGGTCCGACAAGGGGATTGATCGAGTATGTTCAGTCCCAGCTTAAAAGAGACGGATATCATGATATGGTATTCTCTTCTCCCGATGCCTTCTTTGAGGCACATTGTCTTGAAAAAGTCGAGCTGCCGGTCTGGAAAGACGACCTTCAGCATCATGCGAGCGGCTGTTATTCCGCAACGAGCCTTGTAAAACAGCTCAACAGAAAGCTCGAGAATTCACTCTATTTTTCAGAGGCCTTCGCGACCGTCGCATCGAAGACTGCCGGTATGCGCGACAGAACCGAAGATTTCAAAGAGGCATGGCTTGACGTCTGCTTCAATCAGTTCCACGATATACTCTGCGGCTGCTCGATAATGGAGGCGTATGACGATGTTAATGCTTCTATGGGTCACGCGCTGACGATATCAGACAGAATACAGAATGAGGCGTTCCTGCGTATTGCGCGCAGAATAGATACTTGGATCGACGGCGTTTCCGACCCAGTCTGCGAGGTCAGAGGTCACTCTTGCGGAAAATTCCCGCGTCCCGTGGTTGTGTTCAACCCGCTCTCTTTCCCTGTCAAAGCACCGGTCAGAACATATCACCCGTCAAAGCAGGTGACCGATGATGCGGGTAATGATGTGATTTTCAGCAATGTCCGCTCCTCGCGCTCCAATGACTCCCATCTCGACACGGTGTTCATTGCCGATGTCCCCGCAATGGGCTATGCCGTCTATTGGCTCAAATCCTGCTGGAACGAAAACCGCGACCTGCCGGAAATACATATCGATACAGATGTTTCAGCTTCCGGCTTCTCGATGGAGAACGAGTATCTCAAAGTCAAGTTTGACGAGCACACCGGCTTCATAACTTCGCTTGTCGATAAATTAAGCGGATATGACTACGCATCCACAGATAAACCCATCGCGGTGCCGACTGTTATAGATGACCACGAGACCGACACATGGGCGCACATGGTGTTCAGATTTCATGATATCAAAGGCATCATGAAGCTTGAAAAAATCGAACTTGTTGAGAGCGACAACGCGAGAGCCGTTATAAGAACGCGTCACAGCTTCGGCGGATCGTATCTTGTTCAGGACTTCATTCTTGCAAGCGGACAGAAAGTTCTCCGTTCCAAATGCAAAGCACTCTGGACGGAAGATTTCACGCTGCTCAAGATGAGCTTCCCGGTCGGCGGAGAGAACAGAATAAATACTTATGAGATACCCGGCGCATATATCAAACGCCTGACAAACGGCGAGGAAGAGCCTGCGGGACGCTGGGGCGCGATAAGTTTTGATGACGGCGGCAGAAGAACGCTCGCTGTGGTCAACGACTCGAAGTATTCATACGACTGCCCGGACAACGACCTGCGACTTACGGTTATCAGAAATGTTATCTTTGCCGATCACTATTCGGATCGCCCTGCGGCAAACTTCAATTTCACCGACGAGGGAATGCAGAGATTTGAATACGGTATTTTCGTCGGCGATGGTGAAGCCGAAAAAAGCGGCATTATGAATGAAGCGGCAAAGTTTAATATTCGTCCTATGGCCGTGCCGGAAAGCTTCCACAAGGGCACATTGCCGCAGAGAAAGAGCTATCTGTCGGTTGACAAGGATAATATAATAATGACCGCTTTCAAGTTCTGCGAGGACGGCAGCGGCGACTGCATCATGCGTTTCTATGAGACCCGCGGTGAAGACATAAAAGCGCATATTATCTGCGAATCGTTCAATGTCGATTTTGAGGCTGAGTTCGGTCACAATGAGATAAAGACATTCCGCATTTCAAAAGACGGCAATGTAAAAGAGACGAACTTCCTTGAGGGTATAGTATAATAAGCGAAAGCCGGAGTGAATGAGCTCCGGCTTTTTCGTCCTTTTTGCTCCAAACGACTTGTATCAATAATATTTTATGTTATAATTGGGTTGCAACTCAGGAAAGCGTTAGGAGCGCAAATCTTTGGCAAAGAGAAGCAGTGTTATCGAAGCAAAAAACAGAATACTCTCTGCCTGCGTGAAAATGTTCATAGAAAAGGGCTACAAAGAGACCACCATGCTTGATATAATCAGAGAAGCAGGAGTCTCGGCGGGAACATTTCAGAATATTTTCCGTACCAAGGACGGAGTACTCACAGAACTCGTCAATGTCATGTTTGACAATCAGTTCAGTACCGCTGAAAGCATTGTTGGCGGAAGCAGCGATCCCGTGCTCCTGTATTCTGTCGAGCTGGCGGTTCAGATGACTCTTGCGGAGCTGAATGAAAATCTCAGGCAGATATATGTCGAAGCTTATACGCAGCCGAAAATAAACGAATACATATGCCAAAAGACATCTTCTGAGCTTTATAAAATATTCGGCGGTATAATGCCGCGATATTCAGAGAGCGATTTCTACGAGTCGGATATAGGTAATGCCGGTATAATGCGCGCCTATATGGCTCGCCCGTGCGATAAGTATTTTACGCTCGAAAAAAAGCTCGAAAAACTTCTCAGAATGACTCTCAACTCATTCGATATTCCGAAAGATAAGCAGAATCAGGTTGTTGACTATGTCGATTCACTTGATATGCGCAGTATCGCAGACGGCGTGATGCAAAAGCTCTTCGAGACTCTTGCGATGAAATTCGATTTCAGCCTCGCCTGAACGATATCACTAATTTTGAATACCTCTGTTCTCATATCTCTTAGCAGTTGGACTGTCACCGTGAAAGCGGTGGCAGTCCTCTGCTTGTTGCGTATATTAAAAGCAGGCGAGAATTTTTCCCGCCTGCTTTTGGTTTTACCAACCTGTTACATATCTGTTGAGCGTGTCTTCAATGCCGCCGGTGACTGAGTTCTGGTCATCCATCAGCCTGTCGCAGCCCACACGGAAGACCATAATTCCGCCCGCTCCGCTGAGCAGAGCATATGCCGTCTTGTAGCCTGCGAGAGCAGGGGAGCAGAATGTGCCGTCATATATCTGACCGGTGTCGGGGACGTTGTAATACTTGCTGTCCCAGTAGTTCGCGTTTTCGAGCGTGCGCCACGATGCCCAGTAAGGTGCGCCGCTTATCGGTCTGCCGTAAATGGCGATTCCGATGTTTATTTTGCTGATATCCGCGCCGTTTTTCTCGAAGTCGCGCAGCCCCTCTTCGGCTTGCTGGAGGGAACTCTGATATCCGTCCTCGTCGTTTCCGTCATACGCCATAAACTGAACCTGATCGAGGCAGTCAAAAGTCTCCTTTGAAAGCCCGAGCGCACCGGAAGAAAGCGCGCTTGATATTATCGAGTCCTCTTTATATGCTTTCAGGTCGCGGTGGAGCTTCTGAATGAAGCTGTTGTATACTTTCCAGTCGTCTGCGCTTGCGGGATATTCCCAGTCGATATCCACGCCGTCAAAGTCATATTTTTTCACGAGCGCGGTTATTTGATCGGCGACCTTTTCCCAGTGGGATGCCATATAGACATTGACTCCGTTGTGACCGTCGCCCCATGCGCCGTTTGACATAAAAAGAACCCGACCGCGCAGCGTTAACCGCACGGTCGGGCTTATAGATTTGTTTACTTGCAGACGAGCTCGCCGTTTTCAACATCAACGGTTATGGTCGAATCCGCGTCAAGGTCGCCGGAGAGAATTTTTCTCGCGACGAGGGTCTCAAGGCTGCTCTGCAGATATCTGCGAAGCGGTCTTGCGCCGTAAACGGGATCGAATCCGCGGTCGATGATGAGCTCCTTGGCGGCGTCGGTAACCTCGAGTCCGAGGCTCTTGTCCGCAAGACGCTTCTTGAGGGAGTCGAGCATGATGTCGATGATGCCCTTGAGGTTGTCTTTAGTCAGCGGGCGGAAGAATATCGTCTCGTCAAGACGGTTGAGAAACTCGGGACGGAAGCTGCGGCGCAATTCGTTCATGACACCCTCGCGTGCCTCTTCGGAGATATTGCCGTTCTCGTCGATGCCGTCGAGCAGATACTGGCTGCCGAGGTTCGAGGTGAGGATGATTATCGTGTTCTTGAAGTCCACGGTGCGTCCCTGACTATCGGTTATACGACCGTCGTCGAGCACCTGGAGCAGAATGTTGAATACATCCGGGTGTGCCTTTTCAATCTCGTCGAACAGCACGACGGAATAGGGCTTACGGCGTACCGCCTCGGTCAGCTGACCGCCCTCATCGTATCCGACATATCCAGGCGGCGCTCCGATAAGGCGGGAGACGGAGTATTTCTCCATGTATTCGGTCATATCGATACGAACCATGTTGTGCTCGTCATCAAACAGGCAATCGGCAAGAGCCTTTGCAAGCTCCGTCTTGCCGACACCGGTGGGACCCAAGAACAGGAAGCTGCCGATAGGCTTGTTGGGGTCGGATATGCCTGCACGGGAGCGGAGGATAGCCTCTGTGACTTTCTGAACCGCTTCGTCCTGACCGACAACGCGCTGATGGATAACATCATCAAGGTGGAGCAGCTTCTCACGCTCGCCCTCCATGAGCTTTGCAACGGGTATACCGGTCCATTTTGCGACTATGGTCGCTATCTCTTCCTCGGTCACAGTGTCGTGGACAAGGGTATTTTCGGTGCGCTGCTCACTCTTCTTTTCGGCTTCTGCGAGACGCTTTTCAAGAGAGGGCAGATCGTAATATTTGAGTTTTGCCGCTTTTTCGTATTCGTAGTGAAGCTGAGCCTGCTCAATATCTGCGTGAGTCTGCTCGATTTCCGACTTGAGCTTCTTGACCTCGTCAACGCTCTGCTTTTCAGCTTCCCAGCGCGACTTCATCTCATTGAACTTGTCTTTATATTCGGCAAGCTCGGCGCCGAGCTTCTCAAGGCGCTCCTTGGAGAGCTTGTCGGTCTCTTTCTTCAGCGCCATCTCTTCGATTTCAAGCTGCATTATCTTACGGCGTACATCGTCAAGCTCTGAGGGCATGGAGTCGATCTCGGTGCGGATGGAAGCGCACGCCTCATCAACAAGGTCGATTGCCTTGTCGGGCAGAAAACGGTCGGTAATGTATCTGTCTGAAAGGGTAGCGGCAGCGACAAGTGCACTGTCGTGTATGCGAACGCCGTGATAAACTTCATAGCGCTCCTTGAGTCCTCTAAGTATCGAAATTGTGTCTTCAACAGTAGGCTCGTTTACCATAACGGGCTGGAAACGACGCTCAAGTGCGGCGTCCTTTTCAATATATTTGCGGTATTCGTCGAGCGTAGTTGCGCCGATGCAGTGCAGCTCGCCCCTTGCAAGCATGGGCTTCAAAAGGTTACCTGCGTCCATGCTGCCTTCGGTCTTGCCTGCGCCGACTATCGTGTGCAGCTCATCGATGAAGAGCAGTATCCTGCCCTCGGATTTCTTTATCTCTTCGAGCACAGCCTTGAGTCTCTCTTCAAACTCGCCGCGATACTTTGCGCCGGCGATAAGAGAACCCATATCAAGACTGAAAACAGTCTTGTCTTTAAGTCCCTCGGGCACATCGCCGCGTACTATTCTCTGCGCGAGACCCTCGGCGATAGCGGTCTTGCCGACGCCGGGCTCGCCGATAAGCACGGGGTTGTTCTTGGTTTTTCTCGAAAGAATACGAATGACATTTCTTATCTCCGTGTCACGGCCGATAACGGGGTCAAGCTCGTTTTCGCGTGCGCGTTTGACAAGATCGGTTCCGTACTTCGAAAGTGCGTCGTAAGTATCCTCGGGGTTGTCGCTGGTTATCGGGCTTGTCTTGACCTTTGAAAGCTCATCGACAAAAGCGTTTTTGGTTATGCCGTGGGTATTGAATATTTTTCTGATTTCCGGAGTCATGTTCGTGAATATGCCAAGCATAAGATGCTCAACCGAAACATATTCGTCGTTCATGCTCTTTGCCGTCTTTTCGGCGGTGCGGATAACACGGTCGGTCTCAGAAGAGAGATACATCTCGCCGCCGGAAACCTTCGGGAGAGTAGCAATATAAGAATCAAGCTCGCCGAGAACGGTGTTGCAGTCAACGCCCATCTTGCCGAACAGAGAGGGGATGAGTCCGCCGTCCTGATCAAGCAGAGAGTAGAGCAGATGCTCGGGGACGAGCGACTGGTTGTCGTTCTCTCTTGCTATGTTCTGCGCGTTCTGTATTGCCTCAACGGTCTTCTGAGTATAGTTCTGAGTGTTCATAAAATCACCTGCTTAGTCTGAGTTTTGAGTTATATTATTATTGACTGCCGCGCGATGTATTCGGCGTAGCAGTGCTCGATATCTGCCGGAGAATATCTGCCGGCAAGGAAGCCTTTCATAAGTTTGTCAAACAGTTCTATATATCCGGATATAGCCTGTGCGAGCTCCTCGGTCGAGGAGTTCTTCTTCGGCACGACTATACTGCGGCAGAACTTGTTATAATAAAGGGCATAGTCAACATTCTCCACTCCGTAGTGGGGGAGATATTTTTGTTCTATGCTGTGCCACAGGCGGAAAAAGTCGGTCATGTCGGAGATAAGCGCGGCGCTCTGCGTGCGGAATATCACCGACAGCTCGCCGATGGAATCCTGCCCGTTCTCATACAGCTCCACTTCATATTTGACGGTGGGGCGGTATTTATATTCCAGACTGCTCTTGAGCGACATTGTCAGGTCGTTCGGAGTAAAGAACGGCACAAGCTGTCCGTATGAGGCAACCGCTTCTTCGATAGCCTGGAATACGTCGTTTATGCGCCTCTGCGGCGTGACCATGCCGAAATATTCGGCAAGTATCTGATTTATTAAATTCGATCGGTTGGTGCCCTTTTGGTGCGCGAGTCTATCCGCTTCGCGGACGACTTCGTCGCTGAGCATCAAACTGTATAATGTTTTCTTCAAGAGTATCAACTCCTTTTGTTTTCTGTTCCTATAATATACCAGTTTTGGAAACTTGTCAATATATTTATATAAATGTTCATACAAAGTTAATAAATTTTAAGACAAGTCTTGAGAGATGATATTTGAAATTTGTTAACAAAATATATGTTGCATCGGTTGAACTATATTTGATATAATTTGAAAAGATATTTAGCCCGGAGATGATAATATGATTTTGTTTTTTACAGGAACAGGCAACAGCCGGTATATCGCACGCCGAATCGCTGATTCGCTCGGCGACGAGCTGCTGGATATGAACAAAAGAATTAAAGCGTGGGATACATCGGAGATAAACACAGAAGCTCGTCTTGTTTTTGTCGTTCCGACTTACAGTTGGCGTATTCCTCGTATTGTTGAGAAATGGATAGACGAGACTCGGTTCAGCGGAGCCTTTAAAGTTTGGTTCGTTATGGATTGTGGCGGCGAGATAGGCGACGCTGACAAATACATCAGGCGGTTATGCTCAAGAAAGTCATTTGACTATATGGGCGTCAAGCAGATAGTGATGCCTGAAAATTATGTTGCTATGTTCGGCGTGCCGAATGATGAACAGGCTGCACGGATAATAGAAAAGGCTCAGCCGGATATTACAGATGCTTCAGAGACTATAAAAGCCGAAAAGAAATTCGCTCAGCCGCGCAGAAATGCCTATGATAAGCTTATGAGCGATATAGTCAACCCGGTATTCTATAAATTTTTCGTTAAGGCGGATGCATTTACGGCAAATGACAAATGCATCGGATGCGGCAAGTGTGCAAAAATGTGTCCGCTCAATAACATTGAATTAAAAAACAGCAAACCCGTTTGGGGTAAGAATTGCACCCACTGCATGGCGTGTATCTGCCTCTGTCCGACGGAAGCCATTGAATATGGCAAAAAGAGCGTCGGCAAACCGAGATATCATCTTGATTAAAAAAGCAAAGGAGGTATGACTCAAAGCCATACTTCCTGTTTTTATTTCCTTTTGCCGAGCGCTATCATAAAAGCGCCGACGGCGGCGGTCGCCGCGGTTCCCACCCATATGCCGTATTTTAGCTTTTCTTTGTCGTCCGCATCGTTTATGTATCGCATTATTGAGATCGGAGTCCTTTTGAACAAGTCAAAATATGTTACCGTTCTTGTGCTGTATTCAAACGGATTGTTTTCATCGAGCTCAAAGATACGCACGCCGCGCATCTCGTTGCCATAGCATCGAAATGACGCGCAGGCGGTTTGAATTATGTCAATATCATTGACTCTGCCTTTGAAGCAATTGAGATGATCGTGACCCGCAACCGCGGCGAGCACGCCGCCCATTTCCTTCAACGCTTCAAATTCGCCGACATTTTCAGAGCATACGTCCGGATATTCGCCGAGAATACCGTGGGCCTTTTGGGGGTCAAGCTCATAAAATCGCCCATCATGCTCTAGGCACTCGTTATTTTTTTCGCACTCCCGTATGAGTTGCATAGTCTCCGGAATCGGGACATGCTGAAATACAAGAGAGGGGAGAATGCCGGAATCTTTTTTGATTTTCTCATTCTTTCGGAGCATCCAATCTATTTTGTTGCGGCTTATGGTTGTGTACCAATTGCCGTCTGCGCCTTTTCCTGCGGAGTCGAGCATCCACACGGTAAAAGCGCGCCGCGTTCCGTCCGACGACATTATCGGGATATCATAAGTTCCGCATCCCGCGCCGACATTTGCGCCGCTTCCGACGCACGATGAATAGCTGCCGTATATTTCCGACTGCTCGGATTTTTCTATGCAGTCCATGTCATCGTGATTTCCGTACAGCACGGCAAACGGGATTCTTCTTGCTTCAAGCGGCAGAACAATATGACTTATCGCCCGCTCCACACGCTTCCTTGTCGCGTCATGACCGGAAGCTACCTGCCTTGTGCCTATCACGGCATCGTTTATATGGTTGCCGAGTATGTTGTCGCCCGTGAACAGTACGAGATCGGGGTGCAGAATATCGCAGGCTCTGTTTATCATCTGAACAAGGCTTTTGCGAACGAGCGGGAGATCCTGCGCGTCGCTTATCTGCATTATTGTGAACTTGCCGTTACTGTTGAATTTCAGCATTCGTTTACCTCTTTTAAAATGCGCCGCCGCAGTTTATACGGCAGCGCATTTGCTCTGTTTATTCAGTTTCGTCGCTTTCGGTTGATTCGGTTTTATCTATCGAAGCTTCGGATGTTTCTTCAGCAGAATCGTTGCCGATTTCCGGCGTTTCCGTAGATGCAGTGTCGGACACAACGCTTCCGCTTGTCACTGTGACAGGCTGAGGCTGATGCTTCCTCTTCTTCAGAAGAACCGCAACAGCAATAAGAATCAGTGCTGTTACAACAGATATGCCGAGTCCGATAACCATTCCGCGCGGAGTGTACTTGAACTTTACACTGTGGTTTCCTGCGCTGACTCTAACTCCGAGCAGCGCGTCGCCGATGGCAACAATATCATTCTCGCTGACTTCTTTTCCGTCAACGGTAACTTTCCAGCCCTTGTCATAGGGGATAGAGGTGTAAATAATGCTGTCCTCAGCGGCGTTCAGCGTGCCGGTTATCTCGGTGTCGGTAAAGCTCTCGATATTAAGCGCACCGCTGTTGAGCTTGTTGTAGCCCTCAACGAATTTGTCAGTATCAAGACCGTAGACAAAGAAGTTGAGTGCACTGCTGCTGACATCATCCTTGACGGTCATTTCAACGGTTATCGGCGTTCCCGCCTTGCACATGCCGAGGTCATAGACATATTCGCGGCTCGTGTTCTGAGAATACTGTTCATAACCGACAGAGATAAGAACATCTTCGATTCCGGCAGATTCAACGAACAGATAAACATTCTGATCCTTTTCGGGCGATACGGTAAACGAAATAGTTCCGGTACTGTCCGAAGAGGTCTTGTAGTAGTTCATGTAGCCCGTATCAAGACCTATCGAAATAGGATCGATGTTATAGAAATAAGAATCTGTGATATCAAGCCTGTTGAAGACTTCATCGATTCCGGTTGCGCGGAAGAAGTAGTCATTCTGCACCTCAAACGGATTGTCCGAATCGAAGCTCCACGCAGTGATATCTTCATTCACACAGTAGGCTATCGGGAGCCAGTATTTGTTCCTGTATGCATGGAACTTGCCGGATGAGCCGACATATTCATAGAATTCATCGCTCAGCGGCGGGTTGTATTCGTTGTTGTCGACAATATACTTGAGCGACATCATTGAATTGTAGACCGGGGTCTGCGGATTGTAGGTGTAGCTGTTGATATAGTTGCCGTAAAGACCGAGCTGCTCCTGGAGATTTGCGACCTTTTCGTATGCCATGGATGAGAACGTGGATACGCCGTTGTAGTTGTACCATGCAGGATCCATGCGCGCCCTGAGTGAGGTGAGCTCCATACGGTAAGTGTCATTGCCCTCAATATCATCAAGTTCATTCTTGAGGTCTCTGAAATCCTGATAGTCTCCGGCGTATTCGGTCTTTGTTCTGTCCATGCTGTAGTTGTCGGTGTCGGCACTTATAGCCTCGGCGCAGACACAGCAGAGCATCAGAACAGCCATAGCCGACGCCTGATATTTCTTAGTCGAGAAGAGATAAAATATAAGCGTATAGAGCACGACAAACAGCAGGCTGATAATAACAGTTGTTTCATCGACGTTCTTTGAACCGACTTTTTGGATTATAACTATTCCCGAAAGAATAGCTACTCCCGCGCCGAGTATCTCTTTGCCGGAGAACTCGGTAATGTGTCGGAACGCCTTATATGCCATGGTGAGCAGGATGAACGAATACATGAACGAGAATCTGTAGGGCAGATCGTTCGGGAAGTGGAATGCGTGCCAAATATAATTGAGCACATTGAGATTGAAGCTGAAATATATAAGCCCGAGAAGAAGCACATTTGCAATCTTTTCTCTTACAGGTATGCGCTTGCAGAAAAGATAGAGCGGGACGAGTATTACTGTCGCCATTCCGCAATAGACATTGGGAAGAACATCGGTTCCGCTGCTTCTTATTGTGGGCGTGACGCTTGCGAGGTGATTTGCAAGGAAGTCGAATATCTTGAAATATGATTTGACTGTTTCTGGCCATGTTCCGCTCGTTGCGGAGCAGCTCTGGAGAATGAAATAGACGGGGACAAGCGCGAACGCAACGAGAGCCGCGCCTGCAATGCTCGAAAGAGCAAACGTTATTCCGTCAGACAGGAATGAGTTGTATCTGATTTTATCTTTTAGTTTGCTGTACTGCTCGCCGTCCGGGTCTGTATAAACTTCGAGAACTTTCGTAGTGTCGGAGATGTTGTAACGGCTGAAATAATATACAAAGAAATAGAGTACCGCGAAGATGCACGCCATGTAGCCCATATAGTAGCTCGTCAGCAGTGTCATCGACAGCGAGAAAATGTAAAGAGCGGGTCTGCGCTCGTTGATGATGCGCTCAATGCCGAGAATCATCAGCGGAAACAGAACCATGGCGTCGAGCCACATCAGATTCCAGTAATAGGCGATAAAGAAGCCGCAGAAGGAATAGAGCACACCGAACGCCGCAGTTACGGGCGAGTGTTCGCCGAACGACTTCTTGAGATAATAGCAGAAGGTCGCACTCGAAAACGCCGCAGCCAGGAGAATCATTGTCGCTATCGCCTCGGGCATATTCTTGTGGCCGAAGATGAGCATGACTATCGAAAGCGGGCTGCACAGATAGTTATAGAAGTTGCCGAGAAAGCTGCCTCCGAGACCCGTATTCCACGAGTAGAGGAAGCTCTTCATCTGAGTAACGCGGTCATAGAACTCCGCAAAAAGCGGGCCGTACTGGTGATAGAGATCCATTCTCAGAATAGTGACGTCACCGAACGGTATGAGGCTGTAGCAGATATAGACTATCAGCATTATAACTGCCGAGCAGCCGAAAGCGAGCCAACAGTATTTGTTATCTTTGAAAATTCTGCTGATAACAGATCCTTTTTCATTTTTTATTTTCATTTCTTTACCTGCCTTATTTTTTTATCTTTTTGATTGCCTTCTTTGCCATAGGCAGAAGCTTTTCAAACCCGAGATACATAATTTTGTCAACCGGCATATCAAATTCGCCGACATATTCAAATATATGGGGTACGAACTTTATCTTGAACTTTGAAAGATGGTCTTCAAAGCTTCCGTCAACTCCGCCGAGGTTGAAATAGTCACAGCCGGCGTCTATGGAATCGCAGACTCCCGCATATATAAGCCCGACCGATGCACAGAGGGTCGAGAGCACGGAGAGATCAGAGCCGGCATAGAGATACTCGGCAATTTTGAGCTTCGCCTGCGGATCGGGCATAATGACAAGGCTTGCGGCAAGATTCACGGTGTTTCCCTTTTCTTCGATAAGTGCCTTTGCTTCATCGAGCTTGCGCGTGTTTTCGGGAATGTTCTGCTTCTTTGCAATCAGACCCTCGAGATATTCAACATATCTGTCGAGGTGCATACGCGCATAATATATTACCGCTCTGTCGCCGAACGCATGGCGTATCTTTTTGAAATATTCCTCGTTTCTCAGCGAGATACCCTGGCGCTTTTCGGTCTGGCCGAGCAGGCGTACAAACTCCGAAAGATCGTCGTCAGGGTCGGCTTTTATGAATTCAATGCCCTTGGAATTATGAAACGAGCCCATATAATAGCGGGTCTTTTTCGGAACGGCTTTCAAAAATCCTGCGCTGTCGATAGGTCCGTTTTCGTTGAAGAGCGGGATAGCCATGTTGAATCTCGGCTGAAAATATGCATTTATGTCGGTGCTCAAGCCTCTGTGAACAAATCCGCACTCCTGCATGACGCTTATAGTCTCGTCGAATGAGTTGCCGAAATCGGCGGCATTCTGCCCCTCGTAGTTTTCTCTTATTACGAACGGGTCTGCCTTAACGGCAATCGCGCCGATCTTCTTTGCGTATTTTTTCAGCTGAGCCGAGAATTCGCGCATTGCCTCTGCGTCGCCGAAATCGCCGACGGGGCCGCGAGGGGAGTATATGAGCTTTTTGCCCATCGGCAGATGCCTTATCAAAAGAAGTACACCGACCGCGGGCGTCCCGTCCTTATAGAGCATGCATATGTCGTGATCCCAATTGTCCTTGACCTCAGACCATTCGGGCAGCTGTGTGAAGCAATAGGCAGGGGAGGCGTTGAGAAAGTCTCTGTATTCTCCGGCATCCACGCCCGTTTTGAAGTTGTATTCAGCCATTTGCGATTAACTCCTTGATGCTTTTAGTTTTCGGATAAACAAACATATTTTACCACAAGTTGTGAAAGTATGCAATAAATGTAGTATACATATAAAATAATTTACAAATCATATCACTGTTGACAACTTTTGAAGTATGGTTTATAATGACTGCATATTTTAAAAGCTGTGACGGGAAGAAGTAACTGCATCATGCCGGCAAAGAGAGTCTCCGGGCGCTGTGAGGGGGCGCGGCAGGGCGGTGAAATACATCTCCGAGCTGCGAGGCTGAACAAATACAGTAGGTCGAGCCGCAGGCGTGCGTTATACGCAGAGCGCAATGCTCCTGAGGCTCCGCAAGGAGTGAACAGAGGTGGTACCGCGGTAATTCGCCCTCTGCACGGTTCTCCGTGCGGAGGCTTTTTTAATTTTATGAACAAAATGAAAGGAAAAATAACTATGGGAATTTATGAAGAACTTGTCGCGCGCGGACTTATCGCGCAGGTGACAAACGAGCCGGAAATCAGAGAGATGATAAACAGCGGCAAAGCTACATTCTATATTGGTTTTGACTGCACCGCAGACAGCCTCACGGCAGGACATTTCATGGCTCTTACGCTCATGAAAAGACTGCAGATGGCGGGCAACAAGCCGATAGCCCTTATCGGCGGCGGCACTACGATGATAGGTGACCCCTCGGGACGCACCGACATGAGAAAGATGCTCACCCGCGAGGATATCAATCACAACGCCGAGTGCTTCAGACGCCAGATGGAGCGTTTTATCGATTTCGGCGAGGGCAAGGCTCAGATGGTGAACAACGCCGACTGGCTCCTCAACCTCAATTATATCGAACTTCTTCGCGAGGTCGGCGCCTGCTTCTCCGTCAACAATATGCTCCGTGCCGAGTGCTATAAACAGCGCATGGAAAAGGGACTGAGCTTCTTTGAGTTCAACTATATGATAATGCAGAGCTACGATTTCTACTATCTGTTCAAGAACTACGGCTGCAACATGCAGTTCGGCGGCGACGATCAGTGGAGCAATATGCTCGGCGGAACCGAGCTCATACGCAAGAAGCTCGGCAAGGATGCTCACGCAATGACCATAACTCTCCTTACCGACTCCCAGGGTCATAAGATGGGCAAAACCGCGGGCAACGCCGTTTGGCTCGACCCCAAGAAGACTTCGCCCTACGAGTTCTATCAGTATTGGAGAAATGTCGCGGACAGCGATGTTCTCAAGTGTATCCGTATGCTTACTTTCCTGCCTCTCGAGCAGATTGACGAGATGGACAAGTGGGAGGGCAGCCAGCTCAACAAGGCAAAAGAGATACTCGCATATGAGCTGACAAAGCTCGTCCACGGCGAGGATGAGGCAAACAAAGCACAGGATGCCGCAAGAGCACTCTTCGGCGGCGGAGCGGATTCCGCAGATATGCCGTCCACAAGCCTCAGTGCAGACGACTTCGCCGACGGAAAGATCAGCGTTATAGATATTCTTGTCAAAGCGGGACTTGCAAAATCCAAAAGCGAGGCAAGGAGACTTATCTGTCTCTTATACACATCTGACGCTGCCGACG
>ENA-OYZZ01000625-OYZZ01000625.1-human-gut-metagenome-genome-assembly--contig:-NODE-625-length-15029-cov-6.336583_pt1 | contig 15029 bp, 9 predicted proteins | sample MGYA00244199_ERZ653482 | MGnify/ENA primary metagenome ERZ653482 (study PRJEB26926, sample SAMN06165036) | human gut metagenome | biome: ENVO:00009003; feature: ENVO:2100002; material: ENVO:00002003...
CGCCTGGTCGGCGATGGCGCGGGTGATGGCCTGGCGGATCCACCACGTGGCGTACGTGGAGAACTTAAAGCCCTTCTGGTAGTCGAACTTCTCGACGGCGCGGATCAGACCGAGGTTGCCCTCCTGAATCAGGTCCAGGAACAGCATGCCGCGACCGACATAGCGCTTGGCGATGGAGACGACCAGACGAAGGTTTGCGCTGATGAGCGCCTGCTTGGCTTCGAGGCCCACGTTCTCAATGCGCGTAAGACGACGCATCTCGGCACGCGTGAGTTCGAGCTCACCAGCATCGGCAGCCTCGAGCTTCTCGGTAGCCTCGAGACCGGCCTCGATCTTCATAGCCAGATCGACCTCTTCGGAGGCGGTCAACAGGTCGACCTTGCCGATCTCCTTGAGGTACATACGGACCGGGTCGCCGGTCAGCATCACCGTGGAGGCATCGATGCCACGCACGCGGGAGCGTGAACGGGACGTGCGCACGGTGCGCTTCTTCTTGTTCTTGGAAGAACCCATCTCAGCGTCGGCCTGACGGGCCATCTTGAGCTCGTGATCGTCGAGCGAGCCGGAATCGTGCTCGTCGTCGTCATCGAAATCGTCGGTATCGGTATCGGTATCGGTATCGGTATCGTCATCGTCGACACCCATGGGGGCGTCGTCGTTACCGCTCGCGGAGATAATCTGGATGCCGCTGTTGCGCAGCGCGGAATACACCGCGGTGAGCTGCTCATCAGTTACATCGATATCCTTCAGGGCGACCTGAATCTCGTCCTCGGTTACCGAAGTCCTGTTTGAGCCGTTGCCCATGAGCTTTGCAACGTAGGATTCCAGCCCAGTACCCGTGCTCTCAGTCTTTTTTGGCACAGATTCTCCCTTCATAGTCCACAGGTCTCAATACTTTAGCACACACATTGACGTCTATACCCAAAAAGAAGACTGGATATAGGCGAGAATACGCTGGTTGACCACAACATCTAGGCTTGTTCGGTGCCCGCGGCCTCCAGGCCGATCAAACGGAACGGGTCCGCCACGCCGCCGATCGACTTTTGCAGTTCGCGTTGACGTTGCGAATCCTGCGCGGCCTGCACGGTCAGCGCGCGACGGGCCTCATCATCGAGTGAACGGTCCTGGCGCAGCTTGGCCTGTGCGGCACGCATGCGACGCTTGATGGTGTAGAGCTCAAGCGTATCAAGCATAAACACGATGTTCGTCTCGGTGGGGTGCTTGCTCGTCGCGGAGATGCGCCCGGCACTCACAAGCGTTGCCGCATCGGGACACACTGAGCGCGCCGCATCCATGCAGGCTGCAGGATCGGTTCCCGGCGGCGTTGCCAGAACGGCCCATGCAATGGACTCGTGACGCGGGTCAACCCACTCGATGGAGCAGATGCGGTCGGCATACGTGCGGAACAGGTCGGGGTAGCTCGTGAGCATCGTCAACAGCTCGCGCTCCCCTGCCAAGGACTTGCGTTCAAGATCGGTAAGAACCATCGGCGCCGCCGCAGCCGGTGCGCCCGAACCGTCGGCCACAGGCACAGCGCCCATACCATCAGGCACATCGATCGGCGGCAGGTCGTCGACGACCTCCACGGGCGCGGCGCCGTAGGCATCGAGCGGGACGTAGTCGTACGGCTCTTCTTCGACCGGCGCGGACACCGGCGGCGTCGCGCCCGATGCCCAAGCACCGCGACCGGCATCGCGAGAACCCGACGCCCGACCGCCCGCGCTACCGGACCGCTCAGTATGTGCCCGCTGGCGCTCATAGTTCTGCTCACGACGTCGTTCCGCATCCTCGCGCTTGGCGACATCGCGAAACACACGACCCGAGCTCGCGCGCACCGTCTCCAGATCCAAACCCAGCAGATCGGCAATCTGGATAAAGTACGTGTCGATCATATAGCTGTTGCGCAACGGATAGATAAGCGTCAGCGCATCTTCCAGCGCCTTAGCGCGACCGCCCGGCGTGGTGATGTCACTCGACTCCTGCAGCGAACGGTAGACAAAGTCCATAAGCGGCTCGGCAGCGTCGATGCGCGTCTGCAGTGCCTCGCCACCATGTGCGGTGATGAACTCCATGGGGTCGTTGCCGTCGGGGAGCACCACGCAGCGCAGGTCCATGGAATCCTGCTCGATAAACTGAATCGCGCGACGGGCGGCCTTCTGGCCCGCTGCATCGCCGTCGAACATATACACGATGCGCTTGGCAAAGCGAGTGAGCGTCTTGACGTGATGCTCCGTGAGGGCGGTGCCCAGCGTGGCGACAACGTTTTTAATCCCCGCCTCCCAGCAGGCGATGCAATCGGTATAGCCCTCTACCACGATGGCGGTATCCTGCGCGACGATAAACTCCTTGGCCCAATTAAAGCCGTAGAGGTTTCGCTTTTTATGAAACACGCTCGTCTCGGCGGTGTTGAGATACTTAGGCTGGCCGTCGCCCATAATGCGACCGCCAAAGGCAATGTTGTGACCCTGCTCGTCAAAGATGGGGAACATCACGCGGTCGTAAAAGCGGTCGGCAAGCTGCCCGCGCCCGCGACTCACGGCAACGTTGGCGTCGATCATCTCCTGCGGGGTAAAACCCGCCTGGGACAGGTGCGACACCAGCGCGTTACGGCCCGGTGCAAAGCCCAGGCAGTAGCGGCGGCAGACGTCGCCGCCCATGCCGCGGCTGGCAAAGTACTCGCGCGGACGGCCGTCCTTACCGCGCATGAGCATGGTGTGGTAGAACTGGGCGGTCTCGGCGCACAGATCGTAGATGCGGGCACGCTTGGTGCCGCGCTCGCGGCGATCTCCGGTGTCATGCAGCTCAATACCCGCGCGATCGGCCAAGTAACGGATTGACTCGGGAAAGCTCAGGTTCTCGCGCTTCATGATATACGTGAAAACGTCGCCACCCTCGCCGCAACCAAAGCAATGCCACACCTGCGTGGCGGGGATAATGTGGAAGGACGGCGTCTTCTCGCCATGGAAGGGGCAGCATCCCCAAAACTCATGGCCGCGAGGCTTGAGCTCGACCGTTTCCTGCACGATGGCAACCAGGTCAGACGCAGCGCGTACCTGGTCTTTTTCCTCATCGCTAATCACGGATGCTCACCCCCTGATCGCCCAAGTTGTGACGAATATCCTCGATATTACCCTCGACGGTCGCGATCAACTCATCCAGCGAATCGAACACACGCGAGGGACGCAGCCAGCGCGTAAACGCCAGCGAAACGGAAGCGCCGTACAGGTCGCCCGTATAACCAATTAAATTAGCCTCGAGATGCGCAGATGCCGCATCGTCAGCATACGTTGGCGGCAGGCCGACGTTCACAGCAGCGGGCCACGCGGTGTCATCGACCAGCACCAGACCCTCATACACGCCATCGGCTGGCACCTGAATGCCGTCGGGAACCTGCAAGTTTGCCGTGGGAAAGCCCATGCCAGAACCCTCGTGACGGCCGCGAATAACACCGCCACGCACCATATACGGACGGCCGAGTAACCCAGCAGCAAGCTCCACATGGCCCTGTCCCAGCTCATGACGAATGCGGGTGGCGCAAATGGCCTCACCGCCCTCGCAAAGCAGGTCGTGACCATACACGTCAACGCCGTGCTCGGAACCCCAGGAGCGCATCTCGGCAACACCAGAAGCACCGCCACGACCCAGCCTAAAGTCGCTGCCAACGCGAATCGATCGAATGTCGACCAGACGCGACACCAGCGAGAGAAAAGCAACATGGTCAAGCGCCGCAACCTCAGGCGTAAAGGGAACGGCCACCACCGCATCGACCCCAGTTTGAGCCAGGGCATGCAGACGGTCGGCCGTCGTCATCAATTTTTGAGCGGGCGAAGGGCTCACCACGACGTCCGGGTCGGGATCGAAGGTAACTACGACCGCCTTGCAGCCATGGGCACGGGCATCACGGACAAGCGCCGCAATGAGTTCCTGGTGTCCACGGTGAACGCCGTCGAACACGCCAATGGCGATTGAAGCGGCACCCAAGCGCTCACACTCATCAAACGTATCGGCAGCAACGATGCGAGCCTCGTCCGACTCGCCCGCGAAAAAGACACGCGCGAGCTCGCGAGCGGACAACATCATCGAACACCGCCGATTGCCTGCGGAAACACATGCTCCATGACAAAGCGGCCGCCCTCAATGCGGGCGAGCGCCTTGAGTCCCCCATCGAGCACCAACGCAAACGGCGCCTTCGAGGAATCGAAATCGGCAAGCGCACGCTCAACGGGAATGCGTCGGCCGCAGAGCAGGTCGTCGGCAAGATTGCCCGGCAAGTCAACACGTGTGGCGCCCAGGGCCGCAATGGGATCCAGGGCAAAGCCAGCCGCGGACTCGGGAGAAAGCTCCTCTACCGCATGACAGGCGCCAATGGAAACCACGCCGGAGGCCGTACGGCGCAGCGCGGAAATATGCGCAGCGCTATCGCAGGCACGACCCAGATCGCGAGCGAGCGCGCGAATGTAGGTGCCTTTGCTTACCGAAAACGCCACGGTCCAGACGCACGTATCGCCCTCGCCGCCCACGGCGATCAGGTCGGCGGCATAGACCTCGACGGGGCGCGGGGGCAACTCAACCGCATTGCCCTCGCGAGCACTCTTATAGGCGCGAACGCCATTGACCGAGATGGCCGAAAAAGCTGGCGGCACCTGCATCTGCGGGCCAAGCATAGCGCCCAGCTGCTCACGGGCGTAAACGAGATCGCGCAGCTCGGGGGCAACGGGCACCGCGCGGACGGCCTCGCCCTCCGCGTCATCGGTATTGGTCTCGGCGCCAAACGAAATGTCGGCGACATAGCTTTTGGTATCGAGGGTAAGCATGCCCAGCAGACGGGTGGCCTGGCCCACGCCCACCACCATGACACCGGATGCCATGGGGTCAAGCGTACCGGCATGGCCAACGCGCCGCTCATGGAGGGCGCGTCGGCATTGCGAAACCACGTCATGGGACGTGCAGCCCACCGGCTTATCGACGGCGAGTAGCATATTCAATTGAGAAGGCGTTCGACGAGCCATGTACCATCCAATTAGTTAGAGCTCGACGGTCACCGAAGCGGGATCCTCCCCCACCAGCTCGGCCAGCATGGGAAGTGCCACGGCGAGCGTCTCGCGAATCGTTCCGTTGTTGGAAAAGCCGGCGGCGGCATGATGCCCGCCACCGCCAAAGTTGGCAGCAATCTCGGACACATCGAGGTCGCCCTTGGAGCGCAGGTTGCCACGCACCTTGGTATCGCCCTCAATGCCCTTTAAGAACATGCAGACCTCGACGCCCATCACCGAACGCACCACATCGACCAGGCCGTCGCACTCGTCCGAGGTGACGCCGCAGGCCTCAAGGTCGCTCTGGTAGGCATAGCTATACGCCACGCGCCCATGCGCGACCGTCTTAATGCGACCCATGACAATGGACTTGAGGTGCAAAAACTCAACGCGCATGCTCTGATAAACCTCGAGCGCAACGCGCGCCGGGTCGGCACCGTGGGCAACCAGACGCGAGGCCGCATGGAATGCGGCGGCATCGGCGTTTTGGTACTGGAAACGACCGGTATCGGTAACCAAGCCACACAGCAGACAGGTCGCAACGCCATCACGTGCGACAATGCCACAATTGTCCAAGAAGCGGTCGATGATCATAGCGCAGGCTGCAGCTTCGACGCGCCTCAGACTGAGCTCGGCAAACTCCTCGCGCGCCGGATGATGATCGAAGCACACCACATGCTTGGAGCGACGAAGCACCTCGGCAGAATTATTGAGGCGCTCGACGACCGGTACGTCCACCGAGATGAACAGGTCAGGATTGCCGGCGTACGCAGATGCCGGCACCAGGCGATCGGAGCCTTCCATAAAGCGGTAGATACGCGGAACCGGGTCATCGTCTGCCAGCAGCAGCGCAATGTCCTTGTTGGGGAAAAACTTCATGAGCGAAAGGCCCAGACCCAATACGGAGCCCAAGGCGTCGCCATCGGGAGAAGTATGTCCCGAAATCGCAATGGAGGACGCACCCTCGATGAGCTCGAGGATGCGTCGCTGAATATCTGCAGACTCGCACGAGGCGAGGTCGGCGGAATTAGTCATCTAAAGCTGCCTCCTGGGCGGCATCCGCTATCGGATAGCCGTCCTCGTCCTTTTCGATCGCAAGCGTGGCGGGAACGTTTTCCAGCGCACGCGTGATGCGCTCGGCCTCATCGGTCGAGCGATCGATGCGAAAATCGAGCTCGGGCGTAACACGCCAATCGAGCGAGCGGGCCAACAGGCTACGGATGCGGCCCTTGGCGCTGGCGAGCGCCTCCATGACCTCGTCGTAGCGGCTCGCGTCGCACGACACGTACACGCGCGCGAACGAACGGTCCACCGCAACCTCGACCGCGGTCAAGGTGACCAGGTCGAGACGCGGATCGGAAACCTCAAAGAGCAGGATATAACCGAGCTTCTCGCGAAGCTGCTCGCCCAGACGGCGGGTTGCCTGCGTTTGCTTCATAGCGCTACCCCCTACTCGGTACGGGCAACCTGGTCGATGCGGTAGCCCTCAATGGTGTCGCCAGGCTTGATGTCCTGGAAGTTCTCCAGGCCAATACCGCCCTCGGAGCCGCTCTTGAGGCTCTTGGCCTCGTCCTTGTAGTGGCGCATCGAGGCGATTTTACCGTTGAAGACCACGATGCCGTCGCGCACCAGGCGCACAGAATCGGTCGCGGCAATCTCGCCCTCTTCGACGCGGACACCGGCGGCGATACCGACCTTGGGCACCTTGAAGGTGTCCAGAACGGTCGCAGTACCCGTGGAGACCTCGACCTCGGTGGGCTTGAGCATGCCGATGCGGGCAGCATCGAGGTCCTCGAGGCACTTGTAGATGACGTCGTAGCAACGGATCTCGACGCCCTCGCGCTCGGCGGCGGAGCGGGCCTTGCCGTCGGGACGGACGCCAAAGCCGATGATGATGGCGTTGGAGGCGTCGGCCAGGACCACGTCGGTCTCGTTGATGGCACCGACCGCGGAGTGAATCGTGTTGATGCGCACCTCGGACTGATCCATCTTGTCGAGGGAGTCCTGAAGGGCCTCGATGGAACCCTGGACGTCGGCCTTGATGATCAGGTTGAGCTCCTTGACCTCGGCGTCGGCGATAGTCTCGAAGAGGTTCTCGAGCGTCACGTGCTTGACGCGGCTCTGCTCCTCGATACGGGCCTTGAGCGAACGCTCGTCGGCCAGCGCACGTGCCTCGCGCTCGTCCTCGAACACGCGGAACTCATCGCCGGCGTTGGGGACGGACTGCAGGCCCAAGATCTCGACGGCGTCGGAAGGACCGGCCTCGGTGACGGCGTTGCCCTTGGGGTCGAGCATGGCGCGGACGCGGCCGTAGGTGAGGCCGGCGACCAGCGTGTCGCCCACGTGCAGGGTACCGCGGGTCACGAGCACGGTGGCAACCGAGCCGCGGCCCTTGTCGAGCTTAGCCTCGAGGACGTTGCCCGAAGCAAAGGTATCAGGGTTGGCCTTGAGCTCGAGCACGTCGGCCTGGAGCAGCACGGTCTCGAGCAGGTCATCGATACCGATCTTCTGCTTGGCCGAGATGTTGACGAACATGTTCTGTCCGCCCCACTCCTCGGGGATGATGCCGTACTCGGTGAGCTCCTGGCGCACGCGGTCGGGGTTGGCACCCGGCTTATCGATCTTGTTGACGGCGACGACGATGGGAACGCCGGCAGCCTTGGCGTGGTTGATCGACTCGATGGTCTGGGGCATGACGCCGTCGTCGGCAGCCACGATCAGGATGACGATGTCGGTCACCTTGGCGCCGCGGGCACGCATGGCCGTAAAGGTGGCGTGACCGGGGGTATCGATGAAGGTGATCTTACGGTCGTTGATCATGACCTGCGAAGCGCCGATGGCCTGGGTAATGCCGCCCGCCTCGCCGGCAGCGACGCCGGTGTGACGGATGGCGTCGAGCAGGCTCGTCTTGCCGTGGTCGACGTGACCCATGACGGTGACGACCGGGGCACGCGGTTTAAGATCGGCGGGGTCGTCGTAGAACGAGAAGGTGTTCTCCTCCTCGGGGGTGATGATCTTGATCTGGCGACCCAGGTCGTCGGCAACGAGCTCGACGAGGTCATCGGACATGGACTGCGTCATGGTAAGCGGCGTGCCCAGCAGGAACAGGCGCTTGATGATGTCGTTGGCCGGAACGTCGAGCGCCTCGGCGAGCTCCTGGACGGTAACGCCCTGGGAGACCTTGATGGCGTCGAGGTCCTCGGGGTTCACGCCCTGGGCCAGCGCCTCCTCAATCTTGCGCTCTTCCTGAGCCTTTGCGGCCTCGCGCTCGCGCTTCTCCTTGCGCTTTTTGCGGCGACCAGTGGACTCGCGAGAGGCCTCCTCGACGGCGGCACGAGCCTCCTCGAGCACCTTCTCGCGGCTGTACTCCTCGGCCTCGCGAGCCATGCGGCTGTAGTGGTCCTCTTCGTTGTTGTGACCGCCCTTGCGCTTCTTGCCCTTGCCCTGCTTATCGGGGTTGGGGAAGTCCATGCCGGCAGCGACGTTGTTGCTGGCGTTGGTGCGATGGCTGTGGGGACGGCTCTCGGATGCGTTGCGCTCGGAGTTGCTGTCGGAGGCGTTGCGATCGTTACGACGGCCGCCGCGACGGTCGTTGTTGCCGCCACGACGGTTGCCGCGCTCGGCAGCGCGCTCAGCCTTGGCCTTCTCCTCAGCGTCCTTCTTCTCCTTGAGCACGGTCTCCTGTGCGGCGATCTGGTCGAGCAGAGAGCGGAAACGCGAACCGGAGTCGGAAGCGGGAACGGCGCGGCGCTGGGCCTCGCGGGCAGCCTCCTCCTTCTCGCGGGCAAGGCGCTCCTGCTCGGCCTTCTTCTTAGCCTCGGCCTCGGCGCGGGCGGCCTCCTCGGCAGCCTGGGCAGCGGCGAACTGGCGGCGCTCCTCCTCGCGTGCCTTCTCGGCGGCGATGCGCTCGCGCTCTGCCTCGGCAGCGCGTGCTGCCTCCTCGGCGGCAGCGGCCTGCTCCTCGGCCAGCTTGGCGGCCTCGACTTCCTGGGCGCGGGCCTCAATCACCGAGGCGAGCTGCTTGCGGACCATGGCGACGTATGCGTCCTCCAGAGCGGAGGAAGCGGACTTAGCGGGAATCTTCATTTCGGCGAGATGACCCATCAGTTCCTTGGAGGTCATGCCGAACTCTTTGGCCAGGGTGGACACACGGACTTTTGCCATATGACTTCACCTACCCTTTCTGGCACCTTGGGTGCCTAGAGACTGAACGAGCGTGGGAGACGCGCCGGGACCCACCCGGCGCGACCGCGCGCTAGATCAGGTCCTCCGCATCATCGAAGGCGTCGGTGTCGTGGACACCGCAGAAACGGGAGCCGGGACGAGCCTGGTTGCGGCACTGGACGCCGTCCTCGGACACATACTCGCAGCGGCGGACGTCCTCGTCCTCCTCGTCACCGATCAGGTCGGCGGCGGGCTCCTCGTGAACGGGAACATTCTTGAGGATGTCGGCGGCAAGCGTCTCGGACTTGATGTCGATGTGCCAGCCGGTCAGGCGCGCGGCGAGGCGGGCGTTCTGGCCCTCCTTGCCGATGGCGAGGGACAACTGGTCGTCGGGCACGATGACGCCGGCGTAGGCCTTCTCCTCGTCGATGAGGACGCGGGTGACCTTAGCGGGCGACAGGGCGTTGGCGACGTAGACGGCAGGATCGGCATCCCACAGGATGACGTCGACGCGCTCGCCACGGAGCTCGCCCACGACAGCGCGAACACGGCTGCCCTTGGGGCCGACGCAGGCGCCCACGGGATCCAGACGGTCGTCGAGCGAGTGGACGGCGACCTTGGAGCGCTGGCCGGGCTCGCGGGCGATCGACTTGATCTGGACGGTGCCCTCATAGATCTCGGGCACCTCCTGCTCAAACAGACGACGCATGAGCTCGGGGTGGGTACGGGAGATGACAATCGGCGGACGGCTGTGCTCGCCACGAACCGGCTGCAGGTTGGAGTTGGGGTCGCGAACGTCGATGATCACGGCCTTGATGTGCTGGTTGTGTAGGTAGCGCTCGCCCATCGGACGCTCGTTGCGCTCGTTCTCGTAACGGCGCTGATCGAAGTGCGGCAGCTCGGCCTCGACGCCCTCGCGGATCTTGACGATCGTGAAGTCGGGCGTGGACTGCAGCACGGTACCGCTGATGAGGTCACCGATGCGGCCGGAGAACTCCTCGTAGATCTGCTCGCGGGCGGAGTTGCGCACGATGGCGTTGATCTCGGCCTTGGCGTGCTGGGCAGCGATGCGGCTCGTGTTCTTGGGGGTGACGTCGATCTCCTCGAACTCGGTGAAGTTGCCCTCCTCGTCCATGGAATCGTCGATCGGCTCCAGGCGGTAGACGTAGATCTTGCCGGTGGTGCGGTCAATGGTCACCTTGGCGCCCCACTCAAGATGCAGGATCTCGGCATAGCTCTTGGCGAGCGACTGCTCCAGGCGGTCGATCAGGTAGAGCTGGTCGATGTGCTTCTCCTGGCAAAGCTCCATCAGGGCGGACATCATGTCGGATGCTGCCATCTTACTTTCCTTCCTTCGCGGGCTTGAAGTCGTAGGTGGGCTTCAACTTGCACTTTTTAACATCAGAGAAATCGAGGGTAACGGACTCGCCGTCCTCGAGCTCGAGGGTCACGTTCGCCTCGGTGGCGGCGGCAATCTTGCCGGCGTACTTGCGACGGCCCTCGGTGGCGGTGGAGGTGAGCTCGCAGTTCTCGCCCACAAAGCGGGCAAAGTCGCACGGGCGGCGCAGCGGGCGCGCCATACCCGGGCTCGACACCTCGAGCGTATAGCTCGAAGAGATGGGGTCGAGCTCCTCAATCACATCGCCGACCCACTTGGTGTTGGCCGTGACGTCGTTGAGCGAAAGACTCTGACCCTCGGCACCCTCGATACGCACGCGCACGCAGGGGGCCTTGGTGGCACCCACGAGCTCGACGTCGACGATGTCGATATCGTGCTGGGGAGCGACGGCCTCGAGCGCGTCGATAATCGCCTGCTCGGTCTTGGTCTTGACCATTGCGGCACCTCCATCCATACAAAAAAGAAGCGGGGCCGAAACCCCACTTCTTTCAATTACAACTTCATTTGCAAGCAAACTATACCAATAGCTGCGGAAACGTGCAAGCACAGTACGAATCTGCAGGTCAGCGTGCGCACAGCTTCTCCACAAGAATAGGACAATTGACCGCAGACATCAGGGCAGGTACATGAAAAACGAGGGACGACCCAATCGGATCGCCCCTCGTCTTTTATGCGTCAGTTAAGCGCGCAATGCTTACTTGACCACCAGGTTGACCAGCTTGCCGGGCACGCAGATGGCCTTGACGACCGTCTTGCCCTCGAGCCACTTGGCGACGGCAGCCTCGGCGGCAGCCTGCATTTCCTCGTTGGAGGCATCACGGGCCACGTCGATGCGGCCACGGACCTTGCCGAGCACCTGGACGACGATCTGCACCGTGTCCTCGATGGACTCGGCCAGGTCGAACTCGGGCCAGGCGGCGGTGTAGGCGTTGCCCTCGCAGCCGAGCGCCTCGTGCCACAGCTCGTCGGCCCAGAACGGGCAGATGGGCGCCAGAACGCTCACGATGTCCTTGGCCACGCCGTAGCACAGGGCCTTGTCGCGGTCAGCACCCTCAGTGGCGTTGAGGTAGGCGCTCGCCGCGTTGACGAGCTCCATGACGGCCGAGATCGCGGTGTTGAACTGGCCGCGATCGAAGTCCTCGGTGCACTTGGCAATGGTGCGGTGACGCTCGCGGTAGAGCATCATCGCGGTCTCGTCGAGCACGGACTTGTCGAAGGCCACGTTGGCGTCACCCGACTGGACGAGCTGCCACACGATACGCCAGGCGCGCTTGATAAAGCGGTTGGCGCCCTCGACGGCCTTGGGATCCCAGTCGAAGTCCTTCTCGGGCGGGGCGATAAACAGGATCGCCAAACGCATGGTGTCGGCGCCGTAGGGCTCGATAACCGAGCTCGGGGGCACGACGTTGCCCTTGGACTTGGACATGGTGTCGCCGTTCTCGTCCTTGACCATGCCCTGGCACAGCAGGTTGGTAAAGGGCTCGTCAACGCTCAGCAGACCCAGGTCGCGCAGCGCCTTGGTAAAGAAGCGGCTGTAGAGCAGGTGCAGAATGGCATGTTCGATGCCGCCGATGTAGTTATCGACGGGCATCCAACGGTCGGCCGCCTCGCGAGAGAAGGGCAGCTCGGTGTTGTGCGGATCGGTATAGCGCAGGTAATACCAGCTGGAGCAGGTGAAGGTGTCCATGGTATCGGTCTCGCGCTTAGCCGGGCGGCCACAGACCGGGCAGGTGGTCTCGTAGAAGTCCTTGCACTCGGCGAGGGTCTCGCCGGCGCCCAGGTCAAGGTTCTCGGGCAGCGTCACCGGCAGCTGATCCTCGGGCACGGGCACAATGCCGCAGTGCTCGCAGTGGATGGCCGGGATGGGGTTGCCCCAATAGCGCTGGCGGCTGATGAGCCAGTCGCGCAGACGGAACTCGACCTTGCGACGGCCGCAGCCCATGGCCTCGAGGTCGGCCACGATGGCAGCCTCGCCCTCGGAGTGCTTACCGCCGCGCATGCCGGTGTACTTGCCGGACTGGACAAGCGTGCCCTCGGCAGCGTGGGCGCAATCCCAGTCGACGGTCTCGGCATGGAAGGTATCGATGGTCTCGCCGGTGGCCTCGACGGCAGCGCGATCGTCATCGTCCAGGATGATCGGCACGATCGGCAGGTCGTACTTGCGGGCAAACTCAAAGTCGCGCTGGTCACCACAGGGAACGGCCATGACGGCGCCGGTTCCATAGTCGGCAACGACATAATCGGCAACCCACACGGGGACCTTCTCGCCGTTGACGGGGTTTACCACGTAGCGGCCGGTAAAGGCACCGTGCTTCTCGAGGGTGCCCTGGGCACGCTCGACGGCAGAGATATGCTTGGAGTCCTCGACGATCTTGGTGACGGCCTCCTCATACTCCGTGCCCTCGACGAGCTCGTGCAGACGAGCGTACTCGGGAGCCAGGACAAAAAAGGAGACGCCAAAGAGGGTGTCGGCACGCGTGGTAAAGACGGTGATCTTGCCCTCGTCGCCCTCAATGGGCTCGCCATCCTGGTCGCACAGGGTAAAGTCGACCTCGGCACCCTCGGAGCGACCGATCCAGTTGGCCTGCATCTGCTTGACGCGCTCGGGCCAGCCGGGGAGCTTCTCCAGGTCGTCGAGCAGCTCCTGGGAGTACTCGGTGATCTTGAAGTACCACTGCTCAAGGTCGCGCTTCTCGGGCTCGGTGCCGCAGCGCCAGCACTTGCCCTCGGTGACCTGCTCGTTGGCCAGAACGGTCTTGCAGTTAGGACACCAGTTGACCGGGTTCTTTTTGCGGTAGACCAGGCCCTTTTCCCACAGCTTCTCAAAGATCCACTGACCCCAGCGGTAGTAGTCGGGGCTGCAGGTCTTGACCATGCGATCCAGATCGTAGGAGAAGCCCATGCGCTTCATCGTGGCGAGCGCCTGGTCCATGTTCTTATACGTCCAGGCGGCAGCTTGCGTGTTGTGCTTGATGGCGGCGTTCTCGGCAGGCAGGCCAAAGGCGTCAAAGCCGATGGGGTGCAGCACGTCGTAGCCGCGCATGCGGGCCTGACGGGCCATGGCATCGCCGATGGTATAGTTGCGCGCGTGGCCCATGTGCAGGTCGCCCGACGGATACGGGAACATCTCGAGCACATACTTCTTGGGCTTGCTCTCGTCGGTGTCGACGGCAAAGAGGTTGGAGTCCTCCCAGGCCTTCATCCACTTGGACTCAATGGCCTGCGCGTCGTAGGCAGGGATCTCGTCCTTATGATCTGTGCAATCGCACATATCAGCTCCTTTAATCTTAGCTGGGGTCGGGCGGCTTGGCTTTATTCGCTACTGCGGACAGTCCTGCGCAAGACGAAGAGCACATTAAGTGCTCTTCTTTGCGTGCGGAACTTGTAGCGAACAAAGCCAAGCCGCCCGACCCTAAGGTTAACTTGACTGATGATAGCAAATACAACAAGCGAGATGCCTGCGACTTGCAGGCATCTCGCTTTATCTAAATAACGTGGTTGAGAATCAGCCTTTGTCTGAAACCCGTTCTAGGACGAACGGGTTTTCCAAGTGCCGCAGATTGCCGTGAAAGAGGAGCGACGCGTACTTTGGTACGCGAGCGACGGTTTGAACGGCAAGGTGCGGTGCTTGGGAAAGCCGCTTAGCGGTAGCTGACGCTTTGCTGGGAGTCCTTGACGACTACGTCGTGGGCGCCGCCTTCGACGATTGAGGTCGAGCTCACCAGGGTCAGGCGTGCCTTTTCCTGGAGCTCGGGGATCGAGAGGGCACCGCAGTTGCACATCGTGGACTTGACCTTATAGAGCGTGCCGCCCACGCCGTCCTTGAGGGAACCGGCGTAGGGAACGTAGGAGTCGACGCCCTCGACGAAGCTAAGCTTCGCGGCGCCGCCCAGGTCGTAGCGCTGCCAGTTGCGAGCACGCGCAGAACCCTCGCCCCAGTACTCCTTCATGTACTGACCGTTCACGTTGACGCGCTCGGTCGGGCTCTCGTCAAAGCGGGCGAAGTAACGACCCAGCATCATAAAGTCAGCACCCATGGCCAGGGCGAGCGTCATGTGGTAATCGTAGACGATGCCGCCATCGGAGCACACGGGCACGTAGACGCCGGTCTCCTCGTAGTACTCGTCGCGAGCGCGGCAGACGTCGATCAGCGCGGTGGCCTGGCCACGGCCGATGCCCTTGGTCTCACGGGTGATGCAGATGGAGCCGCCGCCGATACCAACCTTGATGAAGTCGGCACCGCAGTCGGCCAGGAAGCGGAAGCCCTCGGCGTCGACGACGTTGCCGGCACCGACCTTGACGTCCTCGCCGTAGTTGGCGCGGATCCACTCGATGGTGCGCTTCTGCCACTCGCTGAAGCCCTCGGAAGAGTCGATGCACAGGACATCGGCCTGTCTCTTATACACATCTCCGAGCCCACGAGCCATGCGCAG
>ENA-OYZZ01000637-OYZZ01000637.1-human-gut-metagenome-genome-assembly--contig:-NODE-637-length-14873-cov-5.676879_pt1 | contig 14873 bp, 10 predicted proteins | sample MGYA00244199_ERZ653482 | MGnify/ENA primary metagenome ERZ653482 (study PRJEB26926, sample SAMN06165036) | human gut metagenome | biome: ENVO:00009003; feature: ENVO:2100002; material: ENVO:00002003...
TACACCTATTAAGTCGTCGGCAGCGTCAGATGTGTATAAGAGACAGATCCGGGACAGGTAAAAATAACAGTTATCCGCGAGACACGTGCGGTGAGCTTTGCCAAATAATATCAAATAAAACAGAATTTTATACAGAGGATGTTTCATCAAAATGGGACATCCTCTTTTCATTCCCTATCAAATGTCCGCATGAAGTTACAGTCTCTCTCAATATTTTCCCTGCTCCTCTTACTTACCGCCTGTTCTGTACGAGAAAATGACTTATGGCTGCAAAAAGCTGAACAATTCTATGCAGATAAACAAATAGACAGCACGCTCACTTACTTAAACAGAATCATACCTGAAAAGTTGGAAGGAGAAGACGTCTATACCTATTGGCGAATTCAGTTCAGCACCTCACCCCAACCGTTCATCCGGCATTCTGCAGAGAAGATAGAGCAACTGTCTCAACATTATGAAAAAACAAAAGACACAATAAACCTGAAAGAGATAAACCACATCAGGTACAGACTATTCCTATACAATCAAGCATACGATAAAGCCGATTCCATGCTTCAAATAATTGAAAAAAGAGCAAGGGGACAACAATGCCCCCAGGAGCTTGTACGCACCTATATATATAAAACACAATTCTTTAAACAAATAGGGAAAACAGATTCTGCTTTGGCTTACATCAACAAAAGAATGGGCATAGACACCACTCATCTGCACCGCAAACATTATTATCGGGAAAAAGCTCAGACACTACTCCAACTAAAAGAATTCGGAGTCGCAAAAGAAATGCTGGATTCCGCCAAAGCCTGTGCCATGAAAGACGAAGACAGCGAATTCGTCTATAGCCTTGCTAAAGAATATACCGACTTATACACAGCACAAGGACAGTTCTCCGAAGCCCTGCGAGCCCTACGACAATCCCGTCGATATATGAAGCGAAACGACATTCCTTTGCACAACATGTACAAAGCTCATGTTTACGAGCTCATGCACCGGGAAGACTCCGCCTGTTATTACTATAATCTGGTATCCCAATCAAGCAATATATTTTTGGCAAGTGAAGCCGCACTACGCCTCTCTCACCTGTACGAGTACATCGGCTCTCCCGAAAAGGCATTCCGCAAACATGAAAATGCCATTGCTTTCCTTCATAACATCTATTCAGCCTATAACCATCAAGCCAGTGCCAGCCAGTATAACGAACTAAAGTTGGAAACAGAAATCAATGCACTGGAAATTGTACGCCAACGTCATATCAACCTCATATTGCTACTTACATTCATCCTCTCCATGATTGTCAGTGCCTTCCTGTTCTATCTCCAATACAAAAGAAAAGAAGAAATGAAAAGGCTGCTTCAACAAGAAAGCGACCGACTGAAGCAAGAAAACAAACTGCTAAAACAAGCAGAAGAATTAAGTGTTCTCAGAGAGAAGGCCGGCATGTTACGCGAAGAGCTGCTTCGTAAAATGGAAGTATTCAAAAAACTACCTTCTTTAGACAATGACACAGAAGAAGACAAGAACAACAACCGGCAAATATCATTGACAGACAATGAATGGCGGGAAATAAGAGTCATACTCGACAGTAACTATGACCATTTCACAACACGCCTGAAACAGGAATTTCCCGCCTTGAGTGTAGCGGACATTAACTTCTGTTGCCTGATAAAAATCAATGTCAGCCTACACGATATGTCGAACATTTACTGTATAAGCCGAAACTCTGTCAGCAAGAAGAAGCTACGAATGAAAGAAAAACTCGGTATCACCTCCGATGAAGGAATTTCATTGGACGAATACTTGCAAAAGTATTAATTGTCCATCACATAAAACAAATAAACAGCTAATACACAACAATATAATATTTTTCAGTTGTCCATCACGATTTTACAATCAAATCCCTTTCATACCTAACTTTGCGGTAAATTTTAAAACTACAAAGTATGAGAACACATTTCTTTTGGGTTTTGGCAACCTTGATTATAACAGCCTGCAACAACAAACAAAAAGAGAACGACAACACAGCATCGGACGATTCAAAGATATGGAACGAATTGCCCACTGTAGCAGCCGAAGTGAAAACAAACGGAACAACCCTCATGGTATGCGACTGGACAGCCGTTAAAGATTCCATCCACTTGCCACTCAGTTATTTCATTGAAGACTTGGATATTGTAAAGTTGGACAATAAGGACGAAGCACTGGTAAGAAACAGTAGCGTAACTGTATCGGATAACTACATTCTAATCCACTGTTCTCAAAACATACCTTTTAAATTATTCGACCGCAAAGGGAAGTTCTTGCGTAACATCGGCTCAGTGGGAAACGGTCCCGGAGAATACACTCAGGTAGGGCCTTTCCAACTGGATGAAAAGCATGACCGCATCTACCTCATGCCATGGAATGCAACCAAACTCATCACTTACAATCTGAACGGAGAATTGCAAAAAAACATTCCCCTGATAGATGAAGCAGAAAAATGGATGCTCCCCAAATCCGTCTTCTATGCAGACGGAGACAAAGGGCGGATTACTGTAGCCACGCTGCCTTGGAAAAACAATCCAAGAATGATTTGGGTACAAGACTTCGAAGGTAACCGACTTGCCGAGCTTTCTCCCATAACAAAGATGGAGCCCGATTACAGCAACGACATTTACCATAACAACAACACGGAAGCCTTTGATTTCTCCTTTCTGGACTTTCATATAGAAAAAGCAGATACCTTGTATCATTACGATTATGCACAGAACAAGCTACAGCCGACCTTTACCATCCATTTCTCTGGTGGAAAAATCCCAATTCACTGGCAATACGAATACCCGACTTGCTTTATTGGGACTGTCGTAGGAAAAATGGAGCAAACAGACAATCACGGTGGCAGCGAAACAAGAGAGCACCGAAATTTTATTGTAGACAAAAAAACACTGAAAGGAGGATTGTACAAAATACACAATGACTTTTTGGGAGGAGGAGATGCTTTTTGGTTCGCAAGTTGCCGGAACGGGTATTACATTCGCAACGTAGACCCCGGTGTGTTGAAAGAGGAGCTGGAAACAGCACTCAAGACAACCAACCTGTTACCTGAAATTAGGGAGAAGGTAAACACACTGGCAAGTTCCATCCAAGAAAATGACAATAATTACCTGTTGATCGGCCGCATGAAGCAAATGAACGATAATCATTAGAACCAGGGCATTACAACAAGGCATAAATAAAAGAGAGTGTGACAAAACTAAAATGACCTATCCAATCATCAGCTGTAGGGACAGGGGTTGCCTGCCCAAAGACACAAAGTAAACTATTTTCGGGCGAGTGCACCTCGCCCCTACGAACTAAACGACAGCATTATCCATGTTTTGACACACTCCCTTTTATTTATATCATCAGAAAGAATATCCAAGAGTCGCCCAAAATGTATTTCGGAACGGACAGTCATCCGATGCAAACAACCATGCAAAATCCAAATGTCCACCGTAACGGTTCATTCCTGCACCCACAGTGGCAAAGCTATGGTCGCCTTTTTCCTTGTCTCCATAATGGTAACCGCCTCTAAACATAAAATGCTCTGCCAACGTATATTCTGCTCCGACACTCACATTCACAGCCTGCACATCCGAAGGAGCCAAACGATAACCCAAATCGGCCGTCATCATCAGACGGTGCATCTGTGAAAACGGCAAGTCTACCGAACCGCCTACTTTGGCCATCATCGGCAGAGACTCGCTGGATTTGGGATATTTAATCTTTGGCCCCAGATTGCTCACCTGCAATCCGGCAGACCAACTCGCCCCTTCCATCCTGGCAATCGCCTTTGTATAAAAAGCGCCTAAGTCAAAAGCAACTGTACTTGCTCCCCGGTCATTACCCACCTTTCCCATATCCGAATAAATATAACGGAAAGTAGCCGACACAGAAAGATTCTTGATTAATTCACGAGCATAACCCACCTCGGCAGCCAATTCCTTCGGACGTATACTCTCTCCTCCGGTCTCAAGCACACCCAATTTCGGATAATTATAATAACGAAATCCTGCCAGAATCACATTCTTTTCGTCTATCTTATAAAAACCTCCCAATGTATGCAACGAATAACCTGACTGATAATCGCGCATCCACGGAGCATACGTGTAAGAAGCACCTCCCCGGCAGTTTTTATCCGCTGCAATGGTCGCGCCATTCAAAAAGATGGCATTCTCATTTCCGGTGAGTGAAACACCTGCACCGGCCAATGCAGCGGTGCGAGCATCGGGCATGATAGTCAGGAAATTGGCAGCACCCGTATTGATAGCAGTTACCTCATCCTGCCCATAAACTGTGGCAACCGACATGCCAAGAGCTATTACACAAAATATCGTTTTCTTCATATTCTACTGTTTATTCTTCTACCGGATTAATATTTAATAAAGTTCTGTTTCATCGTGCAGCCGTTGCATTGATATTCCATCGTGTAATATCCGGCAGCCAACTTACTTACATCTATTGTTGTGATAGACATAGCCATTACTCCTCTTTTTGAGTCGAATACCTTTCCACCCGTACTATTATAAATAATGATACGTGCATTACCGGCCAACTGATAGTTTACCCAAAAAAGCAAGTTTCCATCACTCACTTTATTGTTTTTCAATGTCAGCGTCGGCATCTCATCCGTTACTTCAATTCCCAATGCCGCAGTAGCGTCTACACAACCATAGCCGAGTTGTCCGGCATATTTCGGATTATAATTATCCACATCATAAGCACTCTTGAAGAGTATTTCTTTTAACCTTTCAGGAGTAAATCCCCGTTCGTTCAATCCATATTTCTGAATAACTAACGCAGCCACCCCCGACACCATCGGACAAGCCATAGAAGTTCCACTCATATCCCCGTAAGAAGAATTATGAATAGTACTATATACCATTCCATTACCATTCAAGTTACCTCCGGGAGCCGAAATATCAATGTATGAACCATAGTTGGAATAAGAAGCCTTTGTATAGTCCGGAGCAATGGCAGCCACCGACACCACCGCATCATAGTCTGCCGGAGAAGCCGTACCGGGATTAGACACATTATCATTACCTGCAGCAAAGATTACAATACCGCCTTTCATCGGACTATCGGGCAATTGATTGCCATCATTGTCGCATCCGGCATACTTGATAAAATAGTCAATTGCCGCTTTATCCGCAGGATCAATATACGAAACACTGGTAGTGGTCGTATTATAACCCCAGCTGTTCTGACTGATAACCGCTCCATTATCGGCACCATACTTAATAGCCGCAGCTGTATTATTTGAACTTGTAGCCCCCAGCACTTGGGTAGACATCAGTTTTACGCCACTTCCCGCCGTACCGTTTCCTCCTGCTATTCCGGCAATTCCCTTACCGTTATTTCCACTCGCCGCTATGATTCCCGCCACATGCGTAGCATGTTTCATGGGAGTCAGTTTACCGGAATCATACATAAAATTATAACCGTTTATATCGTCTATATAACCATTCCCGTCATCATCAATACCGTTTCCGGGTATCTCTCCTTCGTTCACCCATATATTATCTACCAAATCGGGATGGTCTACCTGAACACCTCCGTCCATCACGGCAACGATGATACGGGGGTCTCCTGTGCATTTTTTCCAGGCATCAGCCACCCGGATATCGGCTCCTAATTGTTGCCACGACTCCGTACCCGGATTTTCCAGATACCACTGCTTGGCAATAAAAGTATCATTAAAGTCGACGGCACGCCAAACCGGTTCGTCCGCCCCTAAAGATCTCACCTTCACGACAGGCGCGGCTATTTCTATCCCTTCCAGCACTGAAACTTCACCGGTCGCACGCGCCACAGAAACATCCTCCGAATACCAAACATCATACCACAAATGCAGTCCCTCACGGCGTGTACGTTCTTCATATTTCCCGGCATGAGGAAAAGTACGTTCCATGCGGGTTATTTTCAATGCAGAAGCAGAACGGCCTATCATTTTAATTCGTGCGGATATGCCGCCTTCGATACTCTTCTCGCTTAAATTTCCGGCAGGTTCTTCTTTCAGTTTAATGCGCATACGTCCCTGTACAACATCATTTTCAGACAGTCCCAACTCAGCAAGATTAATAACCGGCCCATCGGTCGGCAGACTGATTTCTTCCTCCTGATGACAAGAATAAAGAAGAGAGACAGATAGCAAGAATGGAATTATTCTTTTCATTGTATATTTTTTATGTATAATAATCTACGATAAGACTTATAGTTGAAAATTGCAAATATATGCTTTTTTTCTTCACTCTTACGATTTTACCTATCAAAATAATTACGCTCATCCTATGAAACGAATTAGGAAGTCCGGCCGATATCAGCATAAACCCCAAAATATAATCAATAATTCAGGAAGAAAACAAAATGCATAATATAAAATTAGCGTTATGACTGCCTCAACCATAACGCTACCTGAATATATTCATCAAAAGTTTTTCCGCTAAATTCACTTCTCCAGCAAGTGCTTTTCCTCAAATATCTTTTTCGCACAAGCATACCCTTCGTCATACAAATCGGTCAGCTTTTTTATATCCGTTTCAATCCGGTCGACTTCCATGGGTCTGTGAGGACGTATCACTATAATCCGGCCTTCATCTTCCAACTTCTCAACCAGTTCCAATTGTTCATTATAAACGCGGCAACGTTTACTGAGCACCACTCTCAAACGAGGATATTTTTTATAAATGAAATGAGGTATCTTAATATCCCTTCCCTTTTTACGATAACCACGATTACGGGTAAGCACCACCACATTCTTTTCATATCCCTGCTCAAAAGCCCGCATCACAGGAATAGAATCAATAATTCCGCCATCGAGCATAGGTATGCCATCCACATATGCAACAGGACACACATAAGGCAAGCTGCTGGATGCCTTAGCTATGTCTATAATACGTTTCCGGTCGTACTTCTCCTCCAGATAACAGGCGCGCCCGGTATGACAATTGGTGGTCACCATTTCGAAACGTGCCGGATTCTTTGCATACGTTTCATAATCGTATGGCAGGATTTCTTTAGGGAAATGCTCGTAAAGCAATTCTTGGTCAAGGATGCTATGTTTGCTCCACAGATGCTTGATACCGATATAATGATACTTATCCAACAAATCGATATTGCTGAATTTTGCACGCCCTCGCTGACGGGACATATACGAAAGCCCGTTGCACGCACCCGCCGATACTCCTACTCCGTAAGAAAACCAGATTTCGTTATCCATCAAATAATCCAGCACGCCACAGGTAAATACCCCACGCATGCCTCCTCCTTCCAATACCAATCCTGTTTTATCGTCTATTTTCATAATCAAAGTCAAGGAACAAACAGCCTCCCATTAAAGTTCGGCACAAAGTTATCTTTTTCGATGAATATTCAAACATCTTTTCTTCAAAAATTATTTTGCTATAAAAAAAGGTCTCAACTCATTTTTATCCTTGTCGATGGGATAGAGTGCCTTTTCCATCTCTAATCTTTTCACCATCAGCCCAAACAATTCTTTGGCTTTCTTCTGCTCTGCTTTTGCCACATCATTCTTCTCATAGGGATCTTCTGACAGATTAAACAGCTTATAATAAGGAGCATCGGGATGTTCCGGGTTATAATAATAAATCAGCTTCCAGTCGCCTTTGCGGTATGAAGTAAAATAACTGCCACGATGTTCGTGAGGGAAATGCATCAGGAAGTCATCCCGATGTGCTTTATCCTTCTTGCCTGCTATCATTCTTTCAAGAGTAGAACCGTCCAATATATGATTTTCCGGTACTTTTACTCCGGCAACAGACAATACGGTGGGATAGATATCCATCACTGTCCCCATCTGTGTCTGTATGGCATTTTGTGCAACGGGAAAAGCTTTCTGAAACTTATTTTCCGCATCAGGATGCGCCCAGGCAACAATGAAAGGCACTCTCACTCCGCCTTCATATTCCGAACCTTTTTTACCTTTAAAAGGTGCTGACGAGCCATAATCCGCAGCTCCCCCCAAAGGGGCATCACCTCCATTATCCCCCAAAAAGATAATCAATGTATTCTCAGCAATACCTAATTCTTCCAATTTATCCATCAAATCTCCCAATGATTTATCCATACCTTCGATTAAAGTGGCAAAGGCACATGCTTGTTGATTCTTCTTCGGGTCTGTGTAATGTCCTATAAACCGTTTGTCTGTCTCGAAAGGAGAATGAACGGCATAATGAGCCATGTTTAAGTAAAAAGGTCGTTTTTCGGCAACAGCTTTCTCTATTTCTTTATCCGCCTCCAATGTCAGTGCATCGCTCAAAAAAGTGTTGGTATGAAAATACTGCTCCAAACCGGGAACAGCGCGAGACTTTGCTCCTTTTATCGCCCCATAACCATTTTCTCCATAATAACTGCCCGGACTGCCGATAGCAGAACCGGCTATATTAATGTCAAAGCCTAAATTCTTAGGATCAGCCCCTTCGCTGCCTATACAGCCAAAATGCGCTTTACCGACATGAATGGTCTTATAGCCCGCCTGTTCCAATACATAAGGATAAATGAGATTATTACGAGTCAGTCCTTTCCAATTCCAATCCAACGGTCCATAAGGAGTACGGTTGTTATTCTCCGGCTGAATCCAATTTGTAGTACGATGCCGAGCTGCATTCTGCCCTGTCATTATAGAAGCTCTTGAAGGGGAGCTCACGCTCTGAGCATAAAAAGTAGAAAAACGAATACCCTGTTTGGCAAGGCGTTCCATATTAGGAGTGCGATACCATTCATTCAACGGTTGTTTTACCGCATTTCCATGATAGTCTGTTACAAAAGGAACAGAAGTATCCATCAACCCCATATCATCCACAATAAATACTACAATATTGGGACGGTCTTGTGCATTCACCACCGAAAAGCAAGCACTGCAAAAGACCCCCATCAGGCTTCGGCTTATCATTCCATTCATTTGGTTAGTTATTAAGAAGTTAAAAGAAACAGTTCTAATAAAAATCTCATTGAAAACATGCGGCAAGTTATTAAGAAATTCCCGTTTATACAAGAAAGAATAAAAAAATATACAGGGATAAATAAGGTCAAAGTCACTCCGCAGTGATTATTTTTTAAACTTCTGCGCATGAATTTAAAATTATAATTGTTACATTTGCAAACAGTTCATTAATATTCAATTAAAATCAAGTTAACCATGTTTGATTCTGCTATTTATAAAAACCGTCGGCAAGCACTGAGAAATAAAGTGCAAAACGGCCTTATCCTTATACTAGGCAATAACGAAGCTCCGGCAAACTACCCGGATAATACATATAAATTTCGTCAAGACAGTTCTTTCCTCTATTTCTTCGGTCATTCTCATCCGGGATATGCAGGAGTGATGGACGTTGAAGCAGGAGAAGACTATTTCTTTGGCAATGATGTCGATATGGACGATATTATCTGGATGGGACCTCAACCAAGCGTCAAGGACTTGGCCGCACAGGTAGGTGTTCAGCAGAGTTTTCCTTTTGCACAACTGAAAGAAATAGTGGGAAAAGCCATTGCACAAGGCAGAAAAGTTCACTTTCTTCCTCCCTATCGTTATGATAACATGATGCTGTTGGAAGAGCTGACCGGTATCCGTGCTTCTATCGTTAAAAAATATGCTTCACTGGAACTGATCAAAGCCGTCGTTGCTTTACGTTCTGTAAAAGAAGCCTGTGAAATAGAAGAAATTGACTTGGCTTGCAATATCGGCTATGAAATGCATACCGCTGCCATGCGTTTATGCAAACCGGGAGTAAAAGAACAATATATTGCCGGAGTATTGGACGGCATCGCTTCTTCTTATGGAAGCATGACTTCGTTTGCCACTATCCTGACTCAGCATGGTGAAACATTGCATAACCACGACCACAGCCACATTTTGGAAGTAGGACGCATGATGCTGACCGACGCAGGTGCAGAACGACTGAGCAATTATTGTTCCGACCATACCCGTACCGTTCCTGTCGGTGGAAAATTCCAAGGACGTCAAAAAGATGTATATAATATAGTATTGGCCTGCCACGACAAAGCATTGGAAATTGCCCGACCGGGCATCACTTACATGTCGGTACATCAAGAAGTATGTAAAGTATTGGCACAAGGACTGAAAGACCTGGGACTGATGAAAGGCAATATAGACGAAGCCGTTACAGCCGGTGCACATGCCTTATTCCTCCCTCACGGATTGGGCCACATGATGGGACTGGATGTACATGATATGGAAGATCTGGGACAGATTTATGTCGGTTATGACGATGAAGTACGCCCTTCGTCACAATTCGGACTTGCTTCTTTGCGCATGGGACGCCGTCTGCAAGAAGGTTTTGTTATCACAGACGAACCGGGCTGTTACTTTATTCCCGCTCTCATTGACAAGTGGAGAGCCGAAAAGATGCATACCGACTTCCTGAATTACGATGCGATTGATAAATTTAAAGACTTTGGCGGCATACGTCTGGAAGATGATATTCTGATTACCCCCGAAGGCTCTCGTTTTACCGGAGAAAAACGCATCCCTATCACCATCGAAGAGGTAGAAGCAATTATGAATGAATAATAATTTAATATCAAACAAAACTATTATCACTGAATGAAAAGATTTACATTACTCGCCGCAGCCGGACTCTTCAGCATGAGTCTGTCGGCTCAAGAAGCAAAAGAAGAACCTAAAGAAGAAGGATTTGTATTTACTACCGTAAAGGAACTTCCTATTACTTCTATTAAGAACCAAAACCGTGCAGGAACTTGCTGGTGCTACTCAAGTATGGCCTTTTTGGAATCAGAATTACTCCGTATGGGAAAAGGAGAATACGACTTGTCCGAAATGTACATCGTACATCAAACTTATCTTGACCGTGCCGATGCAGCAGTGCGCACTCATGGAGATGTATCTTTCTCACAAGGAGGTTCTTTCTATGATGTAATATATGGTATGAAAAAATTCGGTTTGGTGCCGGAAGAAGAAATGCGCCCGGGTGTGATGTATGGAGATACATTAAGTAACCATACAGAACTGACTGCCGTATCTGATGCAGTTGTTGCTGCCATCGCAAAAGGAAAACACCGTTCGCTCCAAACAGACGAAAACCGTAAACCGCTGTGGAAGAAAGCTATTGCTGCCATCCATGACATTTATTTGGGTGAATGTCCCGAAAAATTCACTTACAAAGGGAAAGAATATACTCCGCAGTCATTCTTCGAATCAACCGGACTGAATCCGGACGATTATATTTCATTGACTTCTTACACCCATCATCCGTTCTATGAACCGTTTGTTCTTGAAATTCAGGACAACTGGCGTTGGGGACAATCTTACAACCTACCAATTGACGAACTGATGGAAGTATTTGACAATGCCATCAATACCGGCTATACTATTGCATGGGGGTCTGACGTCAGCGAACAAGGATTTACCCGCGATGGTATCGCAGTGATGCCCGATGCTGAAAAAGTACAGGAATTAAGTGGTTCCGACATGGCACATTGGCTGAAAATGAAACCGGAAGAAAAGAAACTGAACAGCAAACCGCAACCTCAGAAATGGTGCACTCAGGAAGAACGCCAGGAAGCATATGACAACTGGGAAACTACCGATGACCACGGAATGCAGATTTATGGTATCGCCAAAGACCAGGATGGAAATGAATACTATATGGTAAAGAACTCTTGGGGCAAAGCCGGCAAATATAACGGTGTATGGTATGCATCAAAAGCATTCGTGCGCTATAAAACCATGAATATCGTTGTCAACAAGAAAGCACTTCCTAAAGAAATCGCTAAAAAGTTAGGTATTAAATAATGCTGTAATATACTAGTATTTAAAGCACTACCGTTAATTCCGTAAAAATATATACGGAATTAACGGTTTTTTTATTTGTTTTTTCCTAACTTTACGGATTAATTGGAGACTGCCTGAAACAAATAAAAGCGAAGCCTCCCCATGCGAGAAGAAAAAGAAAAAACAATATATAAAATGAATCACAAATGGAATTACCAACCTCCAAGCCAAGAACAGACAGAAGCAGCTAAAGCATTAGCTAAAGAGACAGGAATCAATCCCGTCCTCTGTAAGCTATTGCTAGAAAGAGGTATAACCTCAGCAGCAGAGGCTAAAAGATTCTTTCGCCCACAGCTTAGCGAACTACACGATCCTTTCCTGATGAAGGATATGAGCATTGCCGTAGAACGCCTAAACCAAGCTATGGGAAAGAAAGAACGCATATTGGTTTATGGAGACTATGATGTAGACGGCACAACAGCCGTAGCATTGGTATACAAGTTTCTCCAGCAGTTCTATTCGAACATTGATTACTATATTCCCGACCGTTACAACGAAGGCTATGGAGTATCAGTGAAAGGGGTGGATTATGCATACGAAACAGGTGTAAAACTAATTATCGTATTGGATTGTGGCATTAAAGCGGTGGAAGAAATTGCATATGCAAAAGAAAAAGGAATTGATTTCATCATCTGTGACCATCATGTACCCGATGATGTACTGCCTCCTGCCGTAGCTATTCTGAATGCCAAACGCCCGGACGCCACTTACCCTTACGAACATCTGTCAGGGTGTGGTGTAGGATTCAAATTTATGCAGGCTTTTGCTTTGAACAACGGTATCGAGTTCAACCAGCTGACTCCCCTTTTGGATTTGGTTGCAGTCAGTGTAGCCTCTGATATTGTCCCCATCATGGGAGAAAACCGTGTACTGACTTATCATGGGCTGAAACAGTTGAATTCCAACCCAAGCGTAGGACTTAAAGCAATTATTGACATTTGCGGATTATCCGAGAAAGAAATCACTGTCGGAGACATTGTGTTCAAAATAGGTCCGCGCATCAATGCTTCCGGTCGTATACAGAACGGTAAAGAGGCTGTAGAACTATTGATAGAAAAAGACTTCTCTTCTGCTTTGGAGAAAGCCAATCTGATTAACCAGTACAACGAGACCCGAAAAGACCTTGACAAAACCATGACTGAAGAGGCCAACCACATTGTGGACAGTCTGGAAGGATTGGCAGACCGTCGTACCATTGTCATTTACAATGAAGCATGGCACAAAGGAGTTATCGGGATTGTAGCCTCACGCCTGACCGAAATTTATTACCGTCCGGCAGTGGTACTGACACGCACGGATAACCTGGCAACCGGTTCGGCTCGTTCCGTTTCCGGTTTTGATGTGTATAAGGCTATTGAAAACTGTCGTGATTTACTGGAAAACTTTGGTGGTCATACGTATGCGGCAGGTCTTTCGATGAAAGTAGAAAATGTAGAAGAGTTCACCCACCGTTTCGAAACATATGTATCCGAACATATTTTACCCGAACAAACCAGTGCGGTGATAGACATCGATGCCGAAATAGATTTCCGCGACATTACCCCGAAATTTCATGCCGACCTGAAAAAGTTCAATCCGTTCGGCCCGGATAATCACAAACCGGTATTCTGTACACATAATGTATATGATTACGGAACCAGCAAAGTAGTAGGCCGTGATCAGGAACATATCAAGCTGGAGCTGGTCGACAACAAATCAAATAACGTCATGAACGGAATCGCTTTCGGACAAAGCTCACAAGCCCGTTACATCAAGACCAAGCGCTCGTTCGACATCTGTTATACCATCGAAGAAAACACGCATAAGCGCGGAGAGGTGCAGTTACAGATTGAAGATATCAAACCTAGTGAGGAATAGAAAAGGGTGACCTACAAAGAGATTCTAAAACAATACTGGAACTATGATAACTTCCGCGGTATTCAAGAAGAAATCATAGAAAGTATCGGAAAAGGACATGATACATTGGGGCTGATGCCTACCGGTGGAGGTAAATCCATTACCTTCCAGGTACCGGCATTGGCACAACCGGGATTGTGTCTGGTCATTACTCCTCTCATTGCGCTCATGAAAGATCAGGTGCGCAATCTTCGAGACCGGGGAATTAAAGCACTGGCAGTTTACTCGGGCATGACGCGCGAAGAGATTGTTGTTGCATTAGAGAACTGCATATTCGGTGACTATAAATTTCTTTATATCTCTCCCGAACGACTGGACACTGATATATTCCGCGCCAAACTGCGGAATATGAAAATCAACATGATTACAGTCGACGAGTCTCATTGTATCTCTCAATGGGGATATGACTTCCGCCCTGCCTATTTAAAGATTTCCGAAATTCGGGAGTTACTTCCTACTGTTCCGGTATTGGCACTTACCGCCACAGCTACCCCCGAAGTAGTAAAGGATATTCAGACTAAATTAGGTTTTAGAGAAGACAGCCGCATCTTCCGCATGAGCTTTGAGCGAAAGAATCTGGCTTACATTGTCCGCAACACAGAAAGCAAACAGGAAGAATTGCTGCATATTCTGAACAGCGTGTCAGGAAGCGCCATCGTATACACCCGAAATCGGAAGCGTACCCGGGAAGTAGCGGAATTACTGGTTAACAATGAAATTACAGCCACCTTTTATCATGCCGGACTGAACAATGACGTCAAAGACCAACGGCAGAAAAGTTGGTTATCGGGCGAAAGCCGTGTCATGGTTGCCACCAATGCATTCGGAATGGGTATTGACAAGCCGGATGTACGTCTCGTCATCCATGTTGATTTGCCGGATTCACCCGAGGCCTATTTCCAAGAAGCCGGACGTGCGGGAAGAGACGGACAAAAAGCTTATGCCGTCCTGCTCTATGCCAAGAGCGATAAAGCAACACTCAGCAAACGGATTACCGACACATTCCCCGACAAAGAATACATCCGCAAAGTATATGAAGATGTGAACTACTATTTCCAGATGGCGATGGGAGACGGTTTGGGATCTGTCTCTTATACACATCTGACGCTGCCGACGACTTAATAGGTGTAGA